>Ga0209452_1000037_pt1 | contig 100307 bp, 85 predicted proteins | sample WorMetimpBELIZE1_FD_187388 | JGI IMG/M metagenome (GOLD analysis project Ga0209452, IMG submission 187388) | Marine gutless worms symbiont microbial communities from Max Planck institute for Marine Microbiology, Germany - Olavius imperfectus... | ecosystem: Host-associated > Annelida >... | reverse complement strand
CGCCGTTATCGTTCCCCGAAGGTTCAGATAACTCGTTTCCGCTCGACTTGCATGTGTTAGGCCTGCCGCCAGCGTTCAATCTGAGCCATGATCAAACTCTTCAATTTAAGATTTTGTTCGGCTCAACGAATACTGACTTCAAAACTACAAAAGTAATTTTAAAGCTATTATCGTTCCAACAGAACGATAATGAATTGACTGTGCCAAGTCCGAAAACTTGATTGGTCACTTCGTATCATTGAAACCTAATTTGATACCGAGGTATCTAATTGGATTATCATCAACGAGTGCCCACACAGATTGATAGGTCTATATTGTTAAAGAGCTTGCTTATCAAGAAGTTTTCTCTCAAAGCGGAGGTGCATTCTAACGAGATAATTGAGAGTGTCAAACACTTTTTTCAACTAATTTTCGTAGAAGCTTTTCACCTCTTCGACTCCGCTGAAGCCTTGTGGCGTCTGCCGTGTCGATGGATGCGCATTATAGGGAGAAGATTTTCTTTGGCAAGACTAAAAATGCATTTTTTCTAAAAAAACATGCCAAGCGAACACTTTCCATCCAACCTTAAAATTACCCAGAAATAACACTCAGGATCTCTACAATTTACCCACAAAAAGCTGTGGATAACTACTCGTCGCTATCAAAGAAGTAAGAAATGCGTGAGCGCGGATTAAGATACTCTTTGATTTTTTCCGGCAATTTAGACGGGTGAATCGCATTAACTATCTTTATATCTTTAGATGCAAGGTCAATGATTGGCGCTTGCGTTCTTGGAACCGCAGGATCATAGACCAGTACATTCGGGAACAATAGGTGAGATGCATTCACTGAGATAACCAAGCCCACCATATTGTTAGAAAGCTGAACTACCGTCCCTGGAGGGAATACGCCCATAAACTTAATTAAGATATTAAGGTTCTCTTCTTTATATAGGTGCTTACAGTTCTTATATAAGTGGGAAAGTGCTGTATATGGAATTTTCTGTTCAGAAGCGATTGGGGTATGACACAGATTGTCAAAAGCATTAGCAACAATAATCACCTGTGCGAGCTCATCAATCTCATCCCCCTTCAAACCCTCTGGGTAGCCAGAGCCGTCGCGCAGTTCATGATGTTGAGCGATCACGGTTTTTGCGCTTTCAGGAAAATCTTCAATCTGGTTAGCCATATCTAGGCCGTACTTGGTGTGCAGCTTTAGATAGTTGCTTTCGGGCTCACTCAGTGGCGTTTGCTTCCTTAATATAGCGGTTGGGATTTTGATCTTGCCCATGTCATGAAACAAAGCAGCAAACGAAAGTGCTTTTAGTTGCTCGGCAGAATAACCTTTCGCTCGTCCAATCATCATCGCAATAACGGCAACGTTAAGAGAGTGGAAGTAGATATCTTCGAACTCATTCTTACCGTTCATTAAGTGCAAAGTCACATTGTCATCACACATTAACTTCTCAACGATATCGTCGATCAGTTGCTTTGCTTCCCCTACCGCATCTGCGGGACGGTTACGAATTTTCGTCATCACAGAACGCATTCGAGCGAGTGAGCGTTCAAATTCTTTTTCACATTGAATAACGCGACGACGATAAGCGCTCAGCTTTTCAATTCGTTTTTGCTTCTCTTGCCATAATTTTTGAGCCTCAAGATCTAAGGCATCGTCTTTCTTTACTTCGGCTTGAGGCTGATTAGCAGGAAGGGGAGATACATCGCTTTGTTCCGGATTAAAGTACACAAACTTCACGCCAAGGTGACGAATCATCTCCACTTGTTCTTGGTCTTTAATCTTGAAGCTATTGAGTAGGAATGGGTGATCGTTCCACTTTAGCGGAAGACGGATATGTAACCCGGGCTGAATACGATCCACTGTAAGTTTAATTGCTGCCACTGTTCCACTGCTGATAAGACTTTATTGATAAGCCTCTAATACTAGTAGATTTTGTAAATGAATTCATCAATAAGGGAGATGAATGAAGCTGCTCTGTGCATGTCATCAACAAACTCGCACAGAGAGTAATAAAGAGGTGTTAGAAAAGAGTTCGATCCGCTTTGCGTAGTTTTAACTCAGCTTCAAATACTGGCTTGGTGTGTGGTTGCTGATCTTTGATTAACCCCATTAATGTTTGAACTGCCACTCTAGCCATCTCGCTAATTGGGAAGTGTACGGCAGACACCGTTGGATATAAGCTTTCACACAAATCCACACTATCAAAACTCACCAATGAGATTTGTTCTGGCACTGGGATACGTTTTTCATGCAAGAACTGCATCGCTCCGACCGTCATCTCTTCACTACATGAAAACACAGCTGTCACTTCAGGATGGCGGTGATAAATAGCGGCCATTGCATCATAACCACTTTGGCGTCCGTAATTGCCTTCTTCACACCAGCTTTCGTCTATATTAATGCCAGCCGTTTTCATTGCATCCACATAGCCGAGTTTTCGCAATAAACTGTTATGACGTTGAGAAGGACCGCTGATACAAGCGATATGTTTATGACCACCAGCAATTAAATGTTCAACGGCAATTCGGCTGGCGTGGTGATGGTTGAAGGTGACGCAACGCTCTTCTATGCCTTCGACATAACGATCGAGTAACACAAACGGCGTTGGCAACTTGGCGAGTTCTCGTAAATCATCATCAGATAGGTAGCGGCTATGAAGCACATAACCATCACACCGCAGATCATTAAAACGCTGAATGGCTTCCTTTTCCCCTTCCGCCGAGTGGTGTCCTTGCGCTGTAATTAGGAACTTCTTATGCATGTCCAATTCGGTCTGCACTTGCTCCATCATCTCACCAAAGAATCCACCGGTATAGTACGTCACCAACAAACCAACCATGTTGCTAGATGAAGTTGCAAGCGAACGGGCAATAGCACTAGGGCGGTAGTTAAGTTCAGCCATCGCAGCTTCAACTTTTTTCTTTGTTTCTTCTCTGAACTTCCCTTCTCCATTAATAATGCGAGAAACGGTAGAGCGGTTTACTCCCGCAAGTTCAGCGACATCTTTAATCCTTGCCATCGTGCTTATTCAATCCAACTGCTTTTTGTTAATGGAGACAATACCAGAAAGTGACTGCCAGCAAATCGTAAGGTGTGTAGGGGGGCGATGCTGGCAGCCTTAATCATACACTGGCAAATTTACGAGTAGAAATGAGAGTCGAATAATCCGTGATGCTCATACCGTGCTCGGCCAGCTCTTGCTTTAATATTGGAGAGGTCAGCACCTGAAGTTCTAACTCTCGCTGCAGGGCGTAACCGCTGATAGACAATAAGTGTTGATCGACATCAGCAGGGTGACACATCACTTCAACCACATCATATTGAGACTTGAGACTTTTTAGATGCGCCATAACACCATCTAAACTCACCCCCTGATCATAGAACTCATCGGTAAAATGATACGTGGTATCGCAGTCGATATGACACAAACCGCTACCACGCAACGGTACTCGATACTGCTCAGCCACTCGTCGAATCACTGGCAATAATTGAGGATGAGTATGAGCATGATGATGACTATCTATATGGCTAAGCGGTAATCCCAATGAAAGAAAATGCTCAACTTGAGCAACGGCTTCTTGGTAAACCGCCTCTTCTTGGAAATCACGCTTCTTCCATAACTCATTAAAACGAACAAACTGCTCCCCACCACTGGTAAGATTTGGATGGCCAGTTAGAGGGTTCCCTGCAGTAAAACGAAGGTGGACGCCAATTTTTAAGTTCGGATTCTGATTCGCTAACTCAACAGCGTGTTGCTCTGCGTCCATACCCATCATCATGGTTGTCGATAGCACAACACCCTGTTGATGCGCTTTGATAATGCCGTTGTTTACACCTTGAGTTAAGCCAAAATCATCTGCGTTAAAAATCACTTTCATTCGCGATGTTCCTCGAGTTACAAAGTCGTCAGTTTAAACTGTGGCAAGTATGGCGCATTCACTTCCAATATTTCATCTAAGATGGATTTCGCACGACCAATGTCTGGAACCAACGGGTTGTTAGTTAATGCCATTAAGGCTTTGTCATAACTCCCCTCAACCGCCGCTTCTATTGCGAGTTGTTCATAGGCTTTTACTTGATGAAGCAATCCACTGATATTGGTCGATAAATTACCAACAGCCAGAGGTTTTGCCCCCCAACTTCCGATAACGGCACTGCATTCAATAACGGCATCATCAGCTAAGCCATTGATTGCACCATTATTTAGCACATTAACAACGTGAATACTGTTACGATTGTTGTAAATCGAATCCACAAGATTTAAAGAAGCATCAGAGTAATAAGCACCACCTCTCTCTTCTAGCTCCTTGGGTTTGTGGTCTAAATTTGGATCTTGGTAAAGTTTGAAGAGTGCACTTTCTGTTTCCATCACCTGCTCAGCACGTGTCCCCTGCTCCCCTGCACTTTGCTTTTCTTCTGCTAGCATCGCGTCGGTTTGATAGAAGTAACGATGATAAGGACACGGTATTGCGCCTAACGCTTTTAGAAATGCAGGATCCCATGGTTCTTCCCAAATATTCTTCATACTGAAATTGGCACCGTCACCGACTTTCTCTAGTACCGTTTGAGTAATGTCTTCGCCTTTCAGCCAAGCTTTTAGCACCCAAACAAGATGGTTCAAGCCTGCAAACTCGAGTTGAAGCTCCTTCGGTTCACACTCCATCATTTCAGCTATCATCATCTCCATCGAGACAGGGACATTGCACAAACCAATACTTTTAACCTTAGAGTACTTGCTCACCGCTTCAGAGACTAAACCTGCAGGATTGGTAAAATTCAGCATCCAAGCATTTGGCGCAAGCTCCTCAATATCTTTACAAATATCCAGAATCACGGGAATAGTTCGTAATGCTTTAGCAAATCCACCAGGACCTGTTGTTTCTTGACCGATGACATCGTACTTAATTGGGATACGCTCATCGTTAGCTCGTGCAGCTAAACCACCGACTCGGAATTGAGTCATAACAAAATCAGCGCCTTTGATCGCCTCACGTCGGTCAAATCCAGCTTTGATTTCAATATCTGCACCAGCTTTATCCACCATACGCTGAGCTAAGCCCTTGATGATCTCTAGCTTCTCAGCGCCTGCTTCAATATCCACAAAGTGCATCTGTTTGACTGGCAAAAACTCCAAGCGTTTGATCACCCCTTCTACCAGTTCCGGTGTATAGCTGCTGCCGCCACCAATAATGGCAAGCTTTATTGCATCTCTTGGCATAATGGCTTCCTTACTTCTCAGCGAGTTGCTTATTCAGCGCGACGATTTCAACGGCCATTTCTTGCGCCAATATTGTGGTCATCAAATGGTCTTGAGCATGTACCATCACTAACGTCATTGGTACTTTGCCTTCTCCTTGGTCTTCTTCGATCAATTGAGTTTGAATCAAGTGTGCTTTGTTAATGCACTCTCTAGCTTGAGAAAGCTTTTCCTCCGCTGTAACGAAATCTTTCTCTCTCGATAGACGTAACGCTTCGTAACTTAGACTTCTAGCCTCACCAGCATTGCAGATGATTTCCATCACAACTAATTCTTGTTCCATGTCTTCTCTCCGAAAAGAAAGGCTGCCAAGTCACAGCCCAATTAATAGTTAAGCCGTCACGCCTTCACCCGAAGGCTGCTCTGCTTCTTTGGACTCTTTATTGGTCGGTAATTCTTGCTCAAGTACCTGTTTCTCAAACATCTTGAAGAACGGCAGGTAAATAAAGAGGTCAAGAATAAGCAGGCCAATAACCAACAAAACAGGTGAGAATGTCCAACCACTTCCCCATGACGCACCAATAATCGCTGGCGTTGTCCAAGGAGTGGTCGCGACACCCATACCAACAAAACCAAGATGCACAGCAAAATATGCGATGGTTGCGTTCAAGATTGGAGCAAATACGAATGGAATAAATAGAATTGGGTTCATCACTACAGGGCTACCAAAAATGACTGGTTCATTGATTTGGAAGAACCCCGGAACAGCACTCATGCGACCAATACTTTTGAGGTGCGCTGAACGACTGAAAGACATCAGCAGGACTAGCGCCAGTGTTGCACCCGAACCACCAATGAAGATATAGAAATCCCAGAAAGGTTGAGTGAATACGTTTGGAATAGGCTGACCAGCAACAAACGCATCAATATTCGCACTGATATTAGTTAAGAAGATTGGGGATAACAGACCAACAACGATTGCAGCCCCGTGGATACCTGCAAACCACAACAACTGACACACAAGCAGCGCACCAATAATCGCTGGTAAAGTATTAGAAGCGCTGATCAATGGTTTGAACATTGCCATCACGGCATCAGGGATCAACATGTCATATTGAGTTTGAACAAAAATACTCAACGGATAGAGCGTAATGAAAATTGCCAAGACTGGCAGTAAAACTTCAAAAGAACGAGCGATAGCTGGCGGTACCTGCTCTGGCATACGAATAGTAATGTTATGCTTCTTCATAAATCGGTACAGTTCAACTGAGAAGAAAGCACACATAACCGCTGTAAAGATCCCTGTTCCTCCCATGTGATTCATCGCTAAAGCACCATCTTTGGCAGGAGCAGCAACCAATAAAAAGCTCATGAGTGACAAAACTGCACTGGTAATGCCGTCCATCTTGTACGCCTTCGCCAAACTGTAGGCGACCCCAAGCGAGACAAATATGGTCATGATCCCCATAGACATATTAAAGGGCATCATTATGGTATCGAAATGCGTTGTCGCGAAATCCAACCATATTTGCCCTAAAGTAAACGTGGTACCTTCAGCAAATGGGGGAAACGCAAAAATTAAGATAAAACTGCCGACAATAATAAACGGCATTGCCACAATAAATCCGTCTCTCATTGCTCTAACATGAGGTTGATTACCCACTTTAGCCGCAATTGGGGCTATATGCTTTTCGACGATTCCGATAATCGCATCATAAAGCTTCATAGATTCCATCCTTATTTCAGACAAAAGAATTCCGCACCGAATATTTATATTCAGTTAAAATTCTTACTTTTATTTAAATTATTGAATTAGTTAATAAGTTCTAATGCTTGTTGTAGTACTTCTTCCCCTTTCATCATTCCGTAAGCTTGAGGGGAAATCGCTTCAATATTTTTGCCGTGTTCATTTGCTGTTTTGCGAAGCTCTTCTAGTTGGAATCGCACTTGTGGCCCCAACAAGCAGACGTCATATTCTTTAATCGCTTCATCAAACGCATTCACTGATAGCGCATCTATCTTGCATTCAATGCCTTGTTTTTCAGCTGCTTGCTCCATTTTTTTAACCAACATACTGGTCGACATCCCAGCACTACAGCACAAAAGAATTTTTTTCATAGCCTTACTCCCGTTGTGTAAATTTCAATCTACAAAAACTGTAGCAAAAATAGCCAACGCAAAAAAGCGCAACCGGTTGCATTGTTCGTGAACCAAATCTCATTTTAGAAAATACAGCCTATTTTTTATTAATTATTTAGGTCTAGGATAAAAGCCAACAAAATAACAAAATGTATTAACTTATATTTATAACTATCAATATATTACTACTGACAACGTCATAATTAATTTCTAAAAAGGAATAGAAAATGAAATTAAATAAACTGGCTATGGTTACATTTTTAGGTACTGCGCTATCTCAATTTTCATTTGCCCAAACTGCACCAAAAGGCACGATATATTTAACCTTTGATGACGGTCCTATTAACGCTTCTATTGATGTGATTAATGTGCTTAATGAACAAGGAGTTAAAGGTACTTTCTACTTTAATGCTTGGCACTTGGATGGCATTGGCGATGAGAACGAAGATCGTGCATTGGAAGCTTTGAAACTGGCGCTTGATACAGGGCATGTCGTCGCGAACCACAGCTATGCTCATATGGTGCACAACTGTGTTGATGAATTTGGCCCAACGAGTGGTGCAGAATGTAATGCAACCGGCGATCACCAAATCAATGCTTACCAAGATCCTGTTTACGATGCTTCGACATTTGCAGATAACTTAGTCGTGTTTGAGAGATACCTGCCTAACATCAACAGTTACCCGAACTACTTTGGCGAAGAACTGGCTCGCTTGCCTTATACCAATGGCTGGCGTATCACAAAAGATTTTAAAGCCGACGGATTATGTGCAACCTCTGATGATTTAAAGCCTTGGGAACCCGGCTACGTCTGCGATCTTGATAATCCATCAAACAGTGTAAAAGCTTCTATTGAAGTACAAAACATCTTGGCAAATAAAGGATATCAAACACATGGTTGGGATGTAGATTGGGCACCAGAAAACTGGGGAATTCCAATGCCTGCTAACAGTTTAACAGAAGCAAAAGCATTTCTTGGCTACGTTGATGCCGCATTAAACAGCTGCGCACCAACAACGATCAATCCGATCAACTCAAAAGCTCATGGCTTCCCTTGTGGCACGCCTTTGCATGCTGACAAAGTCGTGGTTCTAACACATGAATTCCTATACGAAGATGGCAAGCGTGGTATGGGGGCGACTCAAAACCTTCCTAAATTAGCAAAATTCCTTCGAATCGCTAAAGAAGCAGGTTACGTTTTCGATACTATTGATAACTACACGCCGGTTTGGCAGGTCGGCAATGCATACGCTGCTGGTGATTACGTAACGCATTCTGGCACTGTTTACAAAGCCGTGACAACACACACCGCGCAACAAGATTGGGCACCATCTTCTACTTCTAGCCTTTGGACCAATGCAGATCCTGCTACCAACTGGACACTAAACGTTGCTTATGAAACTGGTGATGTCGTGACTTACCAAGGTCTGCGTTACCTAGTTAACGTACCGCACGTATCACAAGCAGACTGGACTCCGAATACACAGAACACCTTGTTCACAGCTCTATAGGCTGTTCCTACTATCACCATGTAGTAGTTTGCGCGAGGCATACCCCTCGCGCTTTTTTATAGTAACCTCTTAATACTTGGTGCGTAATTTAGTAACTATTCCTTCATAGTCTTCACCTAAAACTGTCGAATAGTAACTATCACGTAATGACTTTAGCTGATTAGATGCAAGTAAGTAGCTCTGATTACCGAACATACTGTAAGGATAGTTATAAGTCCTACCACCAACATCATCATGCAACTGATAATCAGTGCAGCGTGCGGCCCTCAAAATACCGCAATTAGAAGAGCTTTTAGATGTGATATAAACTTTTTGGTTAATATTACTCTTAGCAGCCATACCACGGGCTTCTAGTTGGTCAGCGAGAGCATTCCCGTGATTTTCGAGAGCAACGACGGGCATCTCATTATAATGAACTCTGTCAGCATAGATTGAATATGATAGTGAAGCTGATAAAGAGTATTGAATAGTTAAACTTCCGTAATAAGGTCTCGACTTTTCAAAAGCAGGTTCATTGATGAGATCATTTGATTGAGTAAGCAACAACGGAGCTAATACTTGATCTCGATAACCTACTTGTAAACCATCACTATAGGCGTTCATACTGGCTTCTAATGAGCGTAAGTTTTGTATCATCGCGGAATGTACGTGATTGTCAAATCCTGCATTAACGATGTTTTCTATCTCAGCTAAACTCTCTTGAGACAAAGTTACATAATTTGTCTTTCCTGAACCAAAAATGGCATTTTTTAAAGCAGATTTCACGCCCCCCTTTATCGCACTAGATGCTGCGTCAACAACCTGACCTATAACCCAGTCTACTACAAGTGCAGAACCGACTTGAGGAACCATGGTTGACTCATACTTTTGATTTGAAGAGTTTCCATCATTAGAAAACACTGCAGGAGAAACAACCAAAGAGGAAACTAAAGACGCTGAAAGTATTATATTTTTGTTCATTTTTAACTCCTTTTACATAATTCAAACAAACAATTAACATCAAACATTCAGCAATAAAATATTAAACACACAAAGAATGACTTTCCATACCAAAGGAAAATGAAACATATGAAACAAAACACAAAAACTGTGCACTAGATAGAGCAATTACTTCAACATCTATTTTCTCTTTCGCTCATTTGCTAGAAACAGTTTTTACAAGATGATAAAAACTTAATACAACAAAGCCCCCGATTTTCGTCGAGGCTCTATCTTAGAATATGGTACCGGTGGGCGGACTTGATTGGACAGGCATTCCTGCCGCCACCGCGAAGGCAACGCTAACTTTCTTCCGCCATTTTCAAACACCCAAAGCGACCTTTCTATGTATGGTACCTGTGGGTGACTTGATTGGACAGGCACTCCTGCCGCCACGCTGGATTTGAATTCACAAACCCCAGATACAACAAAGCCCCGACTTTCGTCGAGGCTCTGTCTTAAAATATGGTACCGGTGGGCGGACTTGAACCGCCACGCCCGAAGGCAACGGATTTTGAATCCGTCGTGTATACCAATTTCACCACACCGGCATCTCTGGGCTATTGCCCTTTGATGGTTGGCATTATACGTAAGCTTTTGACCTGCGCAAGCAGAAAAACCTTAAATAACTATCGTTTGCTGATAATTTCGCCACAAAGTGTGACAAAGGAGAGCTCATCACAATCCAGTCTGCCATATAACCTGATAACAAGACCTCCCCTTCAACCCTATAAGCGATTAACAGTAATATCCGAAACGTAACCATTACCGATATTAGATAGCGCACCATGAATCATCGTCGCTGCATCGCCTGCGCTCATAAAGCTACTGGTGTCTAATATCTTACCGCTCGTCTCCCAAAATTCCGTCGCCATACCTCCTGGATACACAGCGATAATTTTCATTGGTTTGCCTTTTAATTCCATGCGAACGGATTCAATCAAACCTTTGACAGCCCACTTCACCGCACAATAGGTCGATTCTTGTGCCTTAGGTTGCTGTGCTGCTGTCGACATCACCATCACAACATTTACCGGCTGATCTTGATAACGCTTGACCAACTCTCGAAGGATATTAATCGCCGAAGTGAGGTTATTTTCAATCAGCTTTTGAATCTCTTGTGGGTCTTGCTCAGCTAATAAACCAAAATACCCACTTCCCGCACAATGAATCAGAGTAGAAGGCGCTTTAGGCAGCTGATCAAACAAATTCTCGACTTGGGATGGATCCACTAAATCACAGCTGCGCGTTTGCGCTTTATTGGAGAGGTGTTGAGCAAGAGTCGCCAATTTCTCTTCACTGCGTCCGGTTAACAATGTTTCTTCGCCTTGAGCATCATACAACTTAGCTAGCTGCGCACCTAAGCCACTACTCGCGCCAGTAATTACGAGCATCTTGTACCTCTATCACGTCATTCGTAATTTCGTTAACTCAGCAAGGTACCGTATGTTTGACGATTTCACAGGCTGGGTAGCGCGAAGTTTGAACTGGATAGCTTTGTTAAGTGGAAGGATGGATATAAAGTGTCTTCTACTACGGTGATTTCTTCGTAATTAGAGACTCTGTGCGTTAGCTCTCTTTTCACCAACAAGCGGAATCTATATCCTGACGCACAATTTTAAAGGTAAGTGATGGAACTATGACGACTTCTACAACTCTTCCACCAGCGGGCTTCTTTCGTCGATTAGCGGCGTTGTTCTACGACACGCTGATTATCTTGGCGATTGAAATGATGGCTGCAGGTGTTGTAATGGCAATCGTCTTTGCGCTGAATGCAGCAGGATTGCTGAGCTACGGGGAATATGCGGATGCAGCTGACATGCTAGGAAAACATCCTGTACTAAGCCCACTATTTACATTCTATCTGGCGGCAGTCTGGGTATATTTCTTTGTGTTCTTCTGGACACGAGCAGGACAAACCTTAGGGATGCGAGCTTGGAAAATGCAAATTCGTAACAGTAAGGATGGTGCACCAATTACAGTTACTCAGGCGTTAATTCGTTTGGGTACGTCGGGCTTTGGTTTGGCTAACTTAACTGTGCCAATCGACCCACAAAAACGTGGCTTCCACGACATCTGGGCAAAAACTGAAGTCGTTGTCTTGCCGAAAGCAAAATAGCGAAACCACGTACGCAGAATAGAAAAAGGAAGGCGCAGTGCCTTCCTTTTTTTATGTTTATCTATTTTGAAAACCTACAGTTTTCTTCTTAGCAAGGATACCGCAATAGCTAAGAACACCAAGCTAGGGGCCAAGGCACCGAACACTGGTGGAATGCCGTATACCAAAGTAAGAGGTCCAAAGAACTCACTGGATATGTAGAAAGTAAAGCCCGCGACCACACCCGAAAGGACTCTTGCGCCCATGGTTACACTACGCAATGGGCCGAAAACAAACGACAACGCCATCAGCATCATTACCGCAATTGAGAGCGGTTGAGATAGCTTGCGCCAAAATGCCAGTTCGTAACGTGAAGCATCTTGTTCCGAGGCTTTCAAGTAGGTCACATAATCATACAAGCCACTTAAAGAAAGCTCTTCTGGTTTCACCGTTACCACCGCCAACTTATCTGGTGCTAATGAGGTGTGCCATTCCATCTGCTCTAAATCGCGCTTGGTAATGACGTTTTCATTTTCCATATCGGTGATTTGGACATAACGCATCAACCAGTTGTTATCTTGTTGGTAGTCAACTTCTTCTGCGAAGATAACTTTGTCTAAGTTCTTATCTTCATCGAAACGCCACATGTTCAAGCCGTAGAGTTTGTCATCTTCCACTTTACCGATAAAGATGAAGTCGTTGGCATCACGAGCCCATACCCCAGCCCGCACCGACACAATACTACCGCCAGACAAAGCAAACGCACGTAAATCACGTGCCATCTTTTGAGCTTCTGGTGCGCCCCACTGACCCAAGGTCATAACGATAAGCATCAATGGTACGGCCGTTTTAAGCACCGATAAGCCGATGTCCAACTTAGAGAAACCTGCTGCTTGCATTACCACAAGCTCAGAGCTTGACGCCAGCATGCCCAAGCCAATCAAGGCCCCCAGTAGCGCTGCCATTGGGAAGAACATTTCGATGTCGCGAGGAATACTTAATAGTACAAAGTAAAGTGCATGCATTAAATCATAAGCACCACGGCCGACTTTACGCAGCTGCTCTACGTATTTGATGATGCCCGACAAGCCAACGAAGGTCGCCAGAACCAAGGCAGTGGTAGAGATAATCGTTCTACCGATGTAAAGGTCTAAGAGTTTAAACACAGCTTACGCGAGCCTCTTCTTGCGGAATTTGTCTTTCATTCGTCGAACAGGAACGCTGTCCATCATGTTTGCCAAGATAGCCACTATCAACAACATTGCATTGATTGGCCACATACCAATGGCAGCAGGAATCGCACCATCCTCTAACGCAGATTTCGTTGCACTGATTGCAAGGAAGTACGCTAGGTAAATCAAGATGGCTGGTCCCATTTTAGCGAAACGCCCCTGACGTGGGTTCACTGCGGATAAAGGAATAACCAACATCGTTAATAATGGAATACATACGAACAATGAGATACGCCATTGTAGCTCAGCTTGCGCTTCAGGATCTGGATGGCCAATCAAGTCCGCCGTTGGGTATGCTTCCCAATCACGTCCTTTTTGCTTCACCTCACGTTGACCAATCACACCTTCGTACTGATCAAACTTAGTCACCATGTACTCAACACGAGTCGGCACACCTTCATAACGCGTACCCTCATGCATGGTGATGATCTGACGGCCATCCGATAATTCTTTTACTTCACCAGAAGAAGAGAACATCACGCTAGGCAAGATAGAATCACGTGGGCGCATCTGTGCTACAAACACGTTACTTAACGTGCTGTCTTTAATGTCATCGATGAAAACAACCGAAGAACCATCTGGTGTGCCTTGGAACTGACCTTTCTTAAGTAGATCAACGCTGTTTTCGGCAGCGACTTGTTCATAAAGCTGCTCTACGCGGTCTTGCGACCAAGGTGATAGCCATAATGCGTTAAACGCCGCAACACCAGAAGTAATGATCGCCAAGTACAACGCCGCTTGTACTAGGAATTTATTCCCAATACCTGTCGCGTTCATCACCACGATTTCACTTTCTGCATATAGACGACCAAACGTGATCAATATGCCGATGTACAAACTCAATGGCAGCATTAATAGCCCCATTGCTGGCATGTTTAAACCAACAATTGAGAAAATTAATCCAGCAGGAATATCCCCGTCCGAAGCGTCAGCAAGAACACTGATAAACTTCTGACTCAAAAACACCAAAAAAAGCACGAAGAAAATCGCAAATTGGCTCTTGAGTGTTTCGCGGATCAAATATCTAACAATAATCACGCTGAAATTACCTATACAAAACTTGTTTTTTTGGTCGAATCACTATAGTTTCCCGTTGAACCATTTATTTTTTTAAAAATTATAAACTAGATGTTAGCGCTTAAATCAGCTCTGTTGGTAAGACCTGAGCTTAAATTCAACAAGTAAGCGATCATTATCTAACATTTAGAGCAATTTGTCTTCAGGATGTAGGAGTACGCATGGAGTTCAGTGTTAAAAGTGGCAGTCCAGAGAAACAACGTAGCGCATGTATCGTTGTTGGTGTGTTTGAACCACGTCGCCTTTCTCCAGTAGCCGAGCAACTTGATAAAATCAGTGACGGTTACATCAGTTCACTACTTCGCCGTGGTGATCTAGAGGGTAAACCTGGTCAGATGCTGCTACTGCATCAAGTACCAGGTGTTTTGTCAGAGCGCGTTCTACTTGTCGGTTGTGGTAAAGAACGTGAGCTAGGCGAGCGCCAGTACAAGGAAATCATTCAAAAGACGATCAGCACACTTAACGAAACAGGTTCTATGGAAGCAGTATGTTTCCTAACTGAACTTCACGTTAAGGGTCGTGACACTTACTGGAAAGTTCGCCAAGCAGTAGAAGCGACTAAAGATGGTCTTTACACATTCGATCAGTTCAAGAGCGTTAAGCCAGAAACTCGTCGTCCACTGCGTAAGCTAGTATTCAACGTACCAACGCGTCGTGAACTAAACCTAGGTGAGAAAGCAATCACTCACGGTCTAGCTATCGCATCTGGTGTGAAAGCATCAAAAGATCTTGGCAACATGCCACCAAACATCGCAAACCCAGCGTACCTTGCTTCTCAAGCACGTCGCCTTGCTGACGATTACGAAACAGTAACCACCAAGATCATTGGTGAGCAAGAGATGGAAAAACTGGGCATGACATCTTACCTAGCAGTAGGTCGTGGTTCGAAGAACGAATCAATGATGTCTATTATCGAATACAAAGGTAACCCAGAGTCAGAAGCAAAACCTATCGTACTTGTCGGTAAAGGTCTGACGTTCGATTCAGGCGGTATCTCTCTAAAACCTGGTGAAGGTATGGATGAGATGAAGTACGACATGTGTGGTGCTGCGTCTGTATTCGGTACAATGAAAGCGCTAGCGAAGCTAAACCTACCAATTAACGTTATTGGTGTTCTAGCTGGCTGTGAAAACATGCCAGGCAGCAACGCTTACCGTCCAGGTGACATCCTAACAACCATGTCTGGTCAAACTGTAGAAGTTCTGAACACGGATGCGGAAGGTCGTCTTGTTCTTTGTGATGCACTGACTTACGTAGAGCGTTTCGAACCAGACTGCGTAGTTGACGTTGCAACGCTAACTGGTGCTTGTGTTATCGCACTAGGCCACCATATCAGCGGCGTAATCTCTAACCACAACCCACTTTCTCATGAGCTAGTAAACGCTTCTGAGCAAGCAAGTGACCGTGCATGGCGTCTACCAATGGCAGACGAGTACCACGAGCAGTTGAAGAGCCCATTTGCTGATATGGCAAACATCGGTGGTCGTCCTGCTGGTACTATCACTGCGGGTTGTTTCCTGTCTAAGTTTGCTAAAAAGTACAACTGGGCACACGTCGATATCGCAGGTACTGCGTGGAAATCAGGCGCAGCGAAAGGCTCAACGGGCCGTCCTGTCTCAATGCTTGTCCAATTCCTTTTGAACCGCAGCGGCCAAGAGACAGAAGAGTAATTTCTGAACATCATCTAAAAGGGCCGCAAGGCCCTTTTTTATTACCTCGATTTTCTTGATTGAAAATCGGATTTAATATGGTTTCAGGAAGAGACCAACGGCAAGTGAGAGAATGATGCAAACTGCAACCTTCTACATCATTAACGAAGAGAGCCCGCAAGCAACGGTGGCTGGCTTTGAAGAATACATTGTGTTTTTGGCTCAGCACTTTGCTCGCCAAGGCGCAAAAGTATATCTGAACTGCCAAGACAAACCGCATGCCGAGCAGCTCGCTGAAGCCTTTTGGCAAATTGATGCAGACAAGTTCATGGCACATAATCTTGTAGGCGAAGGACCGAAATACGCCACCAATATTGAAATCGGCCACGAAGGTGTAAAACCTAACTGGAATCGTCAGCTGGTAATTAATTTGGCGGAAAATGAGACAACCTTTGCGAACAAGTTTGCTCAAGTGGTAGACTTCGTGCCTTGCGAAGAAAAAGCTAAACAGCTCGCAAGAGAAAGGTATAAAATTTACCGTCAAGCAGGTTATCAACTGCAAACGATCGAAATTCAATATCCTTAACGGTCAATCCTTATAGTTAAGCTCTCCACTCAGAGAGTTCACTTATAAAGATTGACTTAGATTCAACCATCAACGTATCCATTAAAAGAGCGCTATGGAAAAGACATACAACCCAACTTCAATCGAACAAGCTCTGTATCAGACTTGGGAAGAGAAAGGCTACTTTAAGCCACACGGTGACACTACTAAAGAATCATACAGCATCATGATCCCGCCACCGAACGTCACTGGTAGCCTACACATGGGCCACGCGTTCCAAGATACGATCATGGATACGCTTATCCGTTGTGAGCGCATGAAGGGTAAAAACACTCTTTGGCAAGTAGGTACGGACCACGCAGGCATCGCAACTCAGATGGTTGTTGAGCGTAAGATCGCTGCAGAAGAAGGCAAAACAAAACACGATTACGGTCGTGAAGCTTTCATCGACAAAATCTGGGAATGGAAAGGCGAATCTGGCGGCACTATCACTAAGCAGCTTCGTCGTCTTGGCGCATCTGTAGACTGGGATCGTGAGCGCTTTACGATGGACGATGGTCTATCTAACGCTGTTCAAGAAGTATTCGTACGTCTATACGAAGATGACCTAATCTACCGCGGTAAGCGTCTAGTTAACTGGGATCCAAAGCTACACACAGCGATTTCAGATCTAGAAGTAGAGAACAAAGACACTAAAGGCAACATGTGGCACTTCCGCTACCCACTAGCAGATGGCGTTAAAACAGCAGATGGCAAAGACTACATCGTTGTTGCAACGACTCGTCCAGAGACCATGCTAGGCGATACTGGTGTTGCAGTTAACCCAGAAGATCCACGTTACAAAGATCTTATCGGTAAAGAAATCATCCTTCCTATCGTTGATCGTCGCATCCCAATCGTGGGCGATGAGCACGCAGATATGGAAAAAGGTACTGGCTGTGTGAAAATCACACCTGCGCACGACTTCAACGACTACGAAGTTGGTAAGCGCCACCAGCTACCAATGATCAACATTCTAACTTTCGACGCGAACATCCGTGACGCTTCTGAAGTATTCAACACCAACGGCGAAGCAAGCGACGCTTACAGCACTGAGCTACCAGCTAAGTACCACGGTATGGAGCGTTTTGCCGCTCGTAAAGCTATCGTTGCTGAATTCGACGAGCTAGGTCTACTTGAAGAAGTGAAAGATCACGATCTACAAGTTCCTTACGGCGACCGTGGTGGCGTGGTTATCGAACCAATGCTAACTGACCAATGGTACGTACGTACTGCACCTCTAGCGAAAACAGCAGTTGAAGCAGTAGAAAACGGCGACATCCAATTCGTTCCTAAGCAATACGAAAACATGTACTTCTCTTGGATGCGTGACGTTCAAGACTGGTGTATTTCTCGTCAGCTATGGTGGGGTCACCGCATCCCTGCTTGGTACGATAACCAAGGTAATGTTTACGTAGGTCGCGACGAAGAAGAAGTTCGTAAGAACAACAACCTAGAGTCAGTCATTGAACTTCACCAAGACGAAGACGTACTGGATACATGGTTCTCTTCTGCACTATGGACGTTCGGTACTCAAGGTTGGCCAGAGCAAACTGACGATCTGAAAGTATTCCACCCTTCAGACGTACTAGTAACTGGTTTCGACATCATCTTCTTCTGGGTTGCGCGCATGATCATGATGACCATGCACTTCGTGAAAGACGAAAACGGCAAACCACAAGTACCATTTAAGACAGTTTACGTTACTGGTCTAATCCGTGACGAAAACGGCGACAAGATGTCTAAGTCGAAAGGTAACGTACTTGACCCAATCGACATGATCGATGGTATCGACCTAGAGTCTCTAGTAGAGAAGCGTTGTGGCAACATGATGCAGCCTCAGCTAGCGAAGAAGATCGAGAAGAACACTCGTAAGACGTTTGAAAACGGTATCGAAGCATACGGTACAGACGCACTGCGTTTCACTCTTGCAGCAATGGCATCAACAGGTCGCGATATCAACTGGGATATGAAGCGTCTTGAGGGTTACCGTAACTTCTGTAACAAACTATGGAACGCAAGCCGTTACGTAATGATGAACACAGAAGAGCAAGATTGTGGCTTCAACGGTGGTGAGATTGAATACTCACTAGCGGACAAGTGGATCGAGTCTCAGTTTGAACTTGCAGCGAAAGCGTTCAACAACCATATCGACAACTTCCGTCTAGATATGGCGTCTAACACGCTTTACGAATTCATCTGGAACCAATTCTGTGACTGGTACCTAGAGCTAACTAAACCAGTTCTATGGAAAGGTACTGAAGCGCAACAGCGTGGTACTCGCCGTACGCTAATCACAGTTCTTGAGAAGACGCTACGTCTGGCTCACCCCGTGATTCCTTACATCACTGAAACTATCTGGCAAAGCATCAAGCCACTAGTTGAAGGTGTAGAAGGTGAGACAATCATGCTTCAAGCACTGCCTCAATTCGACGAAACAAACTTCAACCAAGAAGCGCTAGACGATATTGAATGGGTGAAAGCGTTCATTACCAGCATCCGTAACCTACGTGCTGAATACGACATCAACCCAGGTAAGCCGCTTGACGTTATGCTGAAAGCAGCCAACGCAGAAGACGCAGCGCGTCTAGAAGCAAACAAACAAGTACTGATGTCTCTAGCGAAACTAGAATCTGTACGCGTACTTGCTGCTGACGAAGAAACGCCAGCGTGTGCAACAGCATTGGTTGCTAAGTCTGAGCTAATGATCCCAATGGCGGGTCTGATCGACAAAGACGCTGAGCTTGCTCGTCTAGATGGCGAAATCAAGAAGACTCACGGCGAAATCAAGCGTATCGAAGGTAAACTAGGTAACGAAGGCTTCGTAGCGAAAGCACCTGAAGCAGTTGTTGCTAAAGAGCGTGAGAAGCTTGAAGGCTACAAAGAGACACTAGCTAAGCTAGAAGAGCAGAAGACAACGATCGCTGCACTTTAATCGCTAAAAGCGAGAACAAAAGAATCAAAGGGTTGGTGTGAAAGCATCAACCCTTTTTGCATTTTATTGCTCGAAAAGCTTTCAAAGATATTCACTCTTCTCTCCTACTCTGCTTCCTATTTAATAGTTTTTACCTATCAAACTAATCTTAACTGCCCATTAGATTTAATGATAATAATTCTCAATAATAGACCTATCGAAACAACACAACGATTGAGTAATTATCATGAAAAAGACACTAACCTTTGCAGCACTCCATTTTACTATCGCGTTTAGTGTCGCTTACGTGCTTACTGGCGACATTCTAATTGGTAGTTTAATTGCCATGATTGAGCCTTCAGTGAACACCGTCGCTTTCTACTTTCATGAAAAGGCATGGGCAAAAGTCCCAGCGCTTAAAGCTCGTCAGTGGATGACCAAATTAAAAACCGCAAGCTTTGCCACTATCCACTTCAGTGTTGCGTTTAGCGTGGTTTACTTGCTAACAGGTGATGCGTTTGTCGGCGGTATCATGGCGATGCTAGAGCCAAGCTTGAACACAGTGGCTTACTACTTCCACGAGAAAGTATGGATGCGTAAATCAGATAGCCAAACCCCACAGTTCTGCCTACACCAACACGCTTAAACATGGAGGCTCAATACGCCTCCTAACGAGAAAAATGACATTTACCATTGACAAAGTTGCGTACCGCAATTAATTTAATTGCGGTGCGCAACTTTATTTTTAGAGGTAAGTGATAATGAATGCTCGTCAACTCCGACACTACTCCCGTCAAGCCGTCCGATTGCTTGGTATGCTCGATAAACAATGCGGCGATGTCGCTCTCACTCCAGTGCAAGCGCACGCGTTAGGTGAAATCCAGCTGCAGCCGTTAACCATCAATCAATTGGCACAGCAGCTTAATGTCGACAAGTCCAATGCGAGCCGAACCGTTACTGGTCTGATTAAATTAGGCTTGGTTGAGAGCATCGAAAACCCAAAAGACAAACGTAGCCAACTTGTCGCGCTTACAGAACAAGGGCAACAGGCGTTATCGCAACTAGACCAGCAGCAAAACAGCTTCTTTGAACAACTGCTTACCCAACTCGATGACAGCGAGCAAGAGCAACTCAAACTTGGTCTAGAGACTTACCTAAAAGGGCTAACGAAAGTGTGCCAGGCTGAGGAGTACGTTCTTCGACCTCTTACCAAAGCAGATAACTCGCAAGTTGCAGACGTGATTCGTAAAGTCTCTGCAGAATACGGTTTAACCGCAGATAAAGGTTATGGTGTTGCAGATCCAACGCTTGATGACATGTACTCGGTTTACGACCAACAAGGCGCAGCCTACTGGGTAGTAGAGTACCAAGGCGAGATTGTGGGTGGCGGCGGCTTTGCACCTTTAGCTGGTGAGCCAAATGTGTGTGAGCTGCAAAAGATGTACTTCTTACCTCAAACGCGAGGACACGGTTTAGCCAAACGCATCGTCGCATTGAGCTTACAACTGGCGAAACAGTTTGGGTATCAACAGTGCTATTTAGAAACGACAGAATGTCTAAGAGAAGCGGTAGGCTTGTATGAAAAACTAGGCTTTGAGCATCTCGATGCCCCGCTAGGACAAACGGGGCATGATGCATGTGAAGTCGTGATGCTTAAAACGTTATAGCGCTTTATCCCAAAACTTAAAGTACAAGGTGGGTAACACAGAGCTCTTGGCTAAGCGCCACAGTAAATGCTTGACGTTGCCCATCCAACTCCACCACGAGTTCGTAGAGATCTTTTGGATCGGGATCATTAAGATCGGCATACTTTGGCGCTTCGATCTGGAATAAAGCACTCGCATGATCCGCTCGGACATCAATAGGAATATGATAAGTCATGCCATTAAACTTAACCGATGCTGATACTAAACCCGGCGCAAAAGTTTGGTAGTACAAATCCACTTTAAACTCACAACCACCACCGTGGTGCCAAATCTGCTCGGTTGCCACACGGTCTAAACGCACATTGCGAATAAACTGCAGATACGGCTCTTGCCATACCCCTAAGCGCTCATCACTCTTTTGGTATTCATGATCCGCAAGTGAGCACAACTCCGGTTTATCCTCATCCAGCAGAAGATCTTCTTCTTCCTCAAGGAACAGGATCTCAAAACGGTTACGTCCCATCTGCATGAATGGGCGAATGTCTTTTTTGTACACGCTTTGTGAGCCGTCACAGTCGAACAATGCTACCCCGTTCAAACGCACTTCTGCATGGTAATCCACACCACCCAACACCATTTCTACCGCTGGAAATGCCATCATGGATTCGTCCACTTCAATGTCGTGCATCAGGTGCCACTCTTGCTGACGAATCACTTCTTCAGTCAGTTCAGCAGGCAATACCTGACTCAAAGGAGCAGGGAAAGTAATGTCATCCTGTGGGATAGAAAGGTCCGTCAGTGGAGAGACTTGCCATAAACCGGCGAGTGAGAGTTGCATATACACCTTGAGCTAGATCAATTTTCACGCATTATATACACAAGTAACTTAGGGTTACAGGCTATAAGCAGACAAACTCAATGAGAATTATTTATCGTTATCTTCGGTTATCATTTTCAAGGCACAAAAAAGCCAGCGATAAACGCTGGCTTCTTAGATTGAATAAGAGGATTACTCTTCGTCTTCATCATCTTCTTCAGGGTAAAGCGCATCTTCGCCTTCGTAGTAAGTACCCCAACCGTCATAAATGATGTCGTATTTTTCTGCCAGATGAACCAGTTTCTCAACCTGAGCATCAATTGCTTCTGCGTTTAGTGCAGATTCCATTGTTGCATCACAGCAAAGTAGTTTGTTGCCGTCTTCATCTTCTGTTTCTTCAGCTTCAAGAACTTCAAAGCCCATCTTGAACGCTTCAACAACCGCTTTTTCTAGCGTATCGAAGTCTTCAGCAAATAGGTGGTGCTCGATTTCGTATAGTGAATCTGGATCGCTGCCATCTTCTAGCAATGCTGCAATGATATCGCGAGTCTCTTCCTTTTGAATCTCAATTAATTCTTCTACTGATAGATATTCATCTTCGTGAGACATGTTTTGGCTCCAGATTAGTTACTTGATGGAAACACTATACTCTAAACTGAGTACGTTAATGCGGTGAAATATGGCACGGATTGCGATGAAAAGCCACAAACAAACACCAAACTGCGGTGATTCTTGATGATAATTTTTACTCACAAATCTAAACCTCGCTCACAGAAACAAAAAATTAACAAAAACGGCTAATCTTTAATATTCAGAAGATCCTAATTGAGCCTGAGACGAGTAATTTTAGGCTTGTTTGCGTGTTTATGATCTTGGAGTGAATACAGCAACGGCTCGGTAATTCTGACCTAACGAATAAAAGAAAGCCAAAAACTGCATATTTCAGAATGGTTATGCACGTTTTATGCACTTTTGATGTATGACTTCTTTCTCAAACGAAAAAGAATAAAAACGCACTTTTTAAAACTCATGAACAAACAACAAAATATAGAATTAAAATACACCAAGGAAGCATTTACAAAATATAACGCCAAAAAATTATATTTTTGCAATATATAAGCAAAGTTCTAAGACTTGCATCTTTGCACCAAGCTTGTCATAACTAACGGCTGGAATATTTGTAAGGATGCAAAATGAGTAAGCTGTACGTTGGATCAGAAGTTGGTCAACTAAGACGAGTTCTATTAAACCGCCCAGAGCGCGCCCTCACCCACCTAACGCCATCGAACTGCCATGAGCTACTGTTTGATGACGTATTAGCGGTAGAAGCGGCAGGTGAAGAACACGACGCGTTTGCGCGCACACTGCGTGAACAAGATGTCGAAGTACTACTGCTTCATGATCTGCTGGTTGAAACCCTTGCGGTTCCAGAAGCAAAACAATGGTTGTTGAATACTCAGATCTCTGACTTCCGTTACGGTCCGACTTTCGCTCGTGATTTGCGTCAGTACTTCGCAGAGATGGACGATGAGCACCTAGCAAGCATTCTCCTTGGCGGCTTGGCTTACTCCGAACTGCCAATAAAATCTTCATCAATGTTGCCGAAGATGAAGCGCCCACTGGATTTTGTGATCGAGCCTCTGCCTAACCACCTCTTTACCCGTGACACGTCATGCTGGGTATACGGCGGTGTTTCTCTTAACCCAATGATGATGCCTGCACGTCAACGCGAGACCAACCATCTGCGCGCCATTTACCGCTGGCACCCAACCTTCGCGGGTCAAGACTTCATTAATTACTTTGGTGATGAAGACCAGCACTACGACAATGCCAACGTAGAAGGTGGTGATGTACTGGTTATCGGTAAAGGTGCAGTTCTAATTGGTATGTCTGAGCGTACAACTCCGCAAGGTGTCGAAAACTTAGCGGCAAGCCTGTTTAAATCTGGTCAGGCGAAAGAAGTGATTGCTATCGACCTACCAAAACACCGCTCGTGCATGCACCTTGATACGGTCATGACGCACATGGATGTGGACACTTTCTCGGTATACCCAGAAATCATGCGTAAAGATTTAGACACTTGGCGCCTAACGCCTAAAGGCAACGGTGAAATGCATGTCGAAGCGTCACACAACTATCTGCACGCCATTGAATCGGCGCTTGGCTTAGACCAATTGAAGATCATCACAACCGGTGGTGACAGCTACGAAGCTGAGCGAGAGCAATGGAACGATGCCAACAACGTACTGACGGTGAAACCTGGTGTTGTGATTGGCTACGAGCGTAACGTCTACACTAACGAGAAGTACGACAAAGCTGGCATTGAAGTCCTGACTATCCCGGGTAACGAGCTTGGTCGCGGTCGTGGTGGTGCACGTTGTATGAGTTGCCCAATCGAACGTGACGATATTTGAGAAACCTCTCCCACCAAATAAAACCAATTGAGACTAAGGTTGATGTGAATGCATCAACCTTTTTTTGTTTTTAATTAAAATAATTATTCACAATAAAAGCATTTGTATGTTTTAATGCTTTTATTCTTTATCAACCAAACGACCTAAGGGACGAGCTATGGCTTTCAATCTACGTAATCGCAACTTTTTGAAGCTATTGGACTTCTCAACCAAAGAGATCCAGTTTTTGCTCGAACTGTCTGCAGAGCTGAAAAAAGCTAAATATGCAGGAACAGAGCAGAAGAAACTTCAAGGTAAAAACATCGCACTAATCTTTGAGAAATCTTCTACTCGTACCCGATGTGCGTTTGAAGTCGCGGCCTTTGACCAAGGCGCTCAAGTCTCTTACATCGGTCCTTCTGGCTCACAGATCGGTCATAAAGAATCGATGAAAGACACCGCTCGTGTTCTTGGTCGTATGTACGATGGCATCGAATATCGTGGCTTTGGTCAATCGATCGTTGAAGAGCTTGGTACTTATGCTGGTGTACCTGTCTGGAACGGTTTAACGGATGAATTTCACCCTACCCAAATCCTTGCAGACTTCCTGACCATGCAAGAGCACGGACGTGGGAAACAACTGCATGAGATGACGTTTGCCTACCTTGGTGATGCTCGCAATAACATGGGTAACTCACTCATGGTTGGCGCAGCAAAAATGGGCATGGACATCCGCCTTGTGGCGCCAAAAGCGTTCTGGCCAGAAGAAGCATTAGTGACAACTTGCCAAGAAATTGCCCAACAAACCGGCGCGAAAATCACGCTGACGGAAAACGTTGAAGAAGGAGTTAAAGGCTGTGACTTCTTATACACTGACGTTTGGGTCTCGATGGGTGAGTCGGCTGAGGCTTGGGATGAGCGTGTTGCGCTGATGACACCTTACCAAATCAATATGGATGTGATTAAGCAAACGGGTAACCCTCATGTGAAGTTCATGCACTGTCTGCCAGCCTTCCACAACGATGAAACGACTGTGGGTAAAGAGGTCGCAGAGAAATACGGAATGAAAGGGCTTGAAGTCACCGAAGAGGTGTTTGAGTCTGAATACTCTATCGTATTCGATGAAGCCGAGAACCGCATGCACACGATTAAAGCCGTGATGGTGGCAACCTTAGGCAGCTAAACCAAAGCATTAAAAATGGTAACAAAAACCATGATGTAATCGCTTGCGCTCACGAAAGTTAAGCGTATAATGCTCGGCAATTTGTCTGAGGATTACGAAATGACCACGCCGATTGCTGACGTAAAAACGCGATTTGCTCTAGCTAAGCGACTACGCTTACGTGCTGTTATTTTCGTTAATTCTATTGAATTTTAAAACCTCCCCAATTGGGGAGGTTTTTTTATGTCCGAAATTCCATCAGGGTAATTTTGGGGATAGTCACCACTGTTATAGGGAAGAAGATCATGGCGAACTCGCTTTACCAGAAGCACATCATCTCTATTCCAGAGCTTTCACGTGAAGAACTGGAACTGATTGTAGAAACTGCAGGTCAGCTAAAAAAAGAACCTCGTCCAGAACTGATTAAAAACAAGGTTGTAGCGAGCTGTTTCTTTGAGCCATCCACACGTACTCGTCTGTCATTCGAAACAGCGATTCAACGTATCGGTGGCGATGTTATTGGTTTTGATAACGGCGGTAACACCTCTCTGGCGAAAAAAGGCGAGACGCTGTCTGACTCAGTTCAAGTGATCTCTTCTTACGTCGATGCATTCGTGATGCGCCACCCTCAAGAAGGCGCAGCACGCTTGGCGTCTGAGTTCTCTAACGGCGTACCAGTTATCAACGCTGGTGATGGTGCAAACCAACACCCAACGCAAACGCTACTCGACCTATACACCATCGCGGAAACACAAGGTCGTCTAGACAACCTGAACGTTGCGTTCGTTGGTGACCTAAAATACGGCCGCACCGTACACTCATTGACGCAAGCATTGGCGAAGTTCAATAACATCCGTTTCTTCTTCGTTGCACCAGAAGCACTTGCGATGCCAGATTACCTATGTGAAGAACTTGATGAAGCAGGTATCCAATACAGTCTGCACACAGACATGGAAAGCGTGATTCCTGAGCTGGATATTCTGTACATGACTCGCGTACAGAAAGAACGTTTCGATGAATCTGAATACGCGCACATCAAATCAGCTTACATCCTAACAGCGGCACTACTAGAAGGTGCGCGTGAGAACTTGAAAGTGCTACACCCACTACCACGTGTGGATGAAATCACCACAGACGTCGACGTAACACCACACGCTTACTACTTCCAACAAGCTGAAAACGGCGTTTACGCGCGCCAAGCATTGTTGGCACTGGTTCTTAACGAAACACTGTAATCGAGGGAGAAAAAACATGGCTAAAGAAACCCAATTGCAGGTTGAAGCAATCAAAAACGGCACGGTAATCGACCACATTCCAGCACAAATTGGTATTAAAGTGTTGAAGCTGTTCGATATGCACAACTCTTCTCAACGTGTCACCATCGGTCTGAATCTGCCTTCATCGGCACTCGGTCATAAAGACTTGCTGAAGATTGAGAACGTGTTCATCAACGAAGAGCAGGCAAACAAGTTGGCACTTTACGCACCACATGCGACCGTAAACCAAATCGAAAACTACGAAGTTGTGAAGAAGCTAGCGCTGGAGTTACCAGAGCAAGTTAAAAACGTGTTTGAATGCCCAAACACCAACTGTATTACCCACAACGAGCCAGTTGCGAGCAGCTTCCAAGTGTTCGAGAAGAAGCAAGAAATCCGTCTGAAGTGTAAATACTGTGAGAAAGTATTCGCACGTGAGATCGTGACTGAGCGTTAATTTCTCGCTTCGATTCTTGCTAACGATAAATTGACTGATACCCCGCTAATGCGGGGTATTTTGCTCTTTACGTGCTTCATGTTTAAAGGCAAACTGATTCTTCTTAAGAACGCTCAAGATACTTGAGCAAACTCTTTATTCCCCTAAACAGATGGAACAATTCAAATGACGAAAGTACTTCACACTGAGTCTGCACCAGCAGCAATCGGTCCTTACGTTCAAGGCGTAGATCTAGGCAACATGGTTCTAACTTCTGGCCAAATCCCAGTAAACCCAGCGACAGGTGAAGTGTCTGCTGACATCGCAGAGCAAGCTCGTCAATCTCTAGAGAACGTAAAAGCTGTTGTTGAAGCATCAGGCCTTAAAGTGACTGACATCGTTAAAATGACAGTATTCGTGGAAGACCTTAACGACTTCGGTACAGTGAACGAAGTTTACGGCAAGTTCTTCGATGAGCATGAAGTAGCAAACTACCCTGCGCGTTCTTGTGTAGAAGTAGCTCGTCTACCTAAAGATGTAGGTATCGAGATTGAAGCAATTGCAGTTCGCAAATAATTGCACTTGCTGACAAGCATAAAAAAACGGGTAGCTCAGGCTACCCGTTTTTTATTGTCTTTTTGTAATGATATCGCAGTAAAACTTAAGCAGCGTTGCGCTGTTTCACTTCTTCATCCAATTCAGCCAACTTCTCTTTCATTTGCTCGCGGCAAATATTCGCTAGCTCACGTACGCCTTCTTTGCCGTAACCTTCAGAGCTAACTGGTGGCAGCATCTCAATGATCACATGACCATTGTTCCAGCGGTTGAATTTGATATGGTCTGTCGAACTGCACACGATTGGAATGATTGGCACTTCTGCACCGATAGCGGCATGGAATGCACCAGTCTTGAATGGCAGTAAGCCACGGCCGCGTGAACGTGTACCTTCTGGGAACATCCATACTGAAACATCACTGTTTTTGATGCTGTCCACGACTTGGTCGATAGTGCCTTTTGCTTTAGAGCGGTTTGCACGGTCAATCAAGATGTTACCTGTTAGCCAGTAAAGCTGACCAAACAACGGCATCCACGCTAGGCTCTTTTTACCTACCGTTACCACTTTTGGTGTTACTGCAGAAGAGACAGTGAAAAGGTCCCAGTTGTTTTGGTGGTTAGCAATGTAAACATGCTGACCGCGAGAGTACGCATCTTCCGGAAGACGCAGCTCAAGCTTGATACCAAATACGCGCGACATCTTGCCGAATAGACGACCAAAGGTGAACACGTGCTTAGGGTTTCGAGGGCTTAGTAGGCAGTAACCACAACCACCAATAAACATCACAATTGCGAAAATTGCGACAGCAAATACACGTAACAGTGCAATCATTGTTGTTCTCCAGGAACCGGCTTTGCGCCAGCTACAGCTATTATTGTCTCTTTGAACATAGTCATGAACTATGACAGAAAGCGCGATATAAAAAAGCCGAAACCTGAGTTTCGGCTCTCTTCATATCTAGGTCAACTGCGATGCAGTTTAACCTGCCTCACTCACGCGCTCAATATTTGCGCCAAGTGCAGACAGTTTATTTTCGATTTTGTCGTAACCGCGATCGATGTGGTAGATGCGATCAACGATGGTTTCGCCTTTTGCGATACAACCTGCAATCACCAAACTTGCCGAAGCTCGTAGGTCAGTTGCCATCACTTGTGCGCCACTTAGAGAGTCTACGTCGCCACAGATAACCGTATTACCTTCGATATCTGCTTTCGCGCCCATACGCATCAATTCAGGTACGTGCATGAAACGGTTTTCAAAGATAGTTTCAGTGATCACGCCGCCGCCTTTCGCCATCATGTTCAATAGCGTGAATTGCGCCTGCATGTCAGTAGGGAAACCTGGGTGCGGAGCCGTGCGAATGCTTACTGCTTTCAGTTCACGGTCAGTCATATCAACAGAAATCCAGTCTTCACCAGTTTCTACTAATGCACCCGCTTCTTCTAGCTTCGCCAGTACCGCTTCTAGCAGATGTGCATTGGTGTTGCGACATACAACTTTGCCGCCAGAAACCGCAGCTGCAACTAGGAAGGTACCTGTTTCGATACGGTCAGCCACTACGCTGTGCTTACCACCACCTAGACGCTCAACGCCTTCGATAGTGATGGTATCAGTACCCGCACCAGAGATTTTTGCGCCAAGTGTGTTTAGGAAATCCGCTGTATCAACGATTTCAGGCTCACGCGCTGCGTTGTCTAGCGTTGTTGTGCCTTCAGCAAGCGCTGCTGCACACATGATAGTGATCGTTGCACCAACACTCACTTTGTCCATCACGATGTGCGCGCCTTTAAGGCGACCATCGACTTCCGCTTTCACGTAACCATCTTCTAGTGTGATGGTTGCACCAAGCTGTTCTAGACCAGTAATGTGTAGATCAACAGGACGAGCACCGATAGCACAACCGCCAGGTAGAGAAACCTGACCTTGGCCAAATCGAGCTACAAGAGGACCAAGCGCCCAAATAGATGCACGCATGGTTTTTACTAAATCGTAAGGAGCACAGTATTCGTTGATACTGCTTGGATCGACATGAACGGAACCATTACGGCTTACTTTTGCGCCAAGACGCTTAAGCAGTTCCATGGTTGTGTCGATATCACGAAGGTGTGGCACGTTCGCCACTTCTACAGGCTCTTCCGCCAAGATAGACGCAAATAAAATCGGCAGTGCTGCGTTTTTTGCACCTGAAATGGTCACTTCACCAACCAGTGGTTTATCTGACCCAATAACTCGAAACTTTTCCATCAATAAACCTTAAAGCGACATTAGCTTCTTATCACGAGCCCACTCTTCTGGAGTGAACGCTTTGATCGATAGCGCGTGAATGTCGTTACGCTGGATGTAATCCATCAGAGGACCGTAAATTAACTGCTGCTTCTTAACGCGGCTCATTCCATCGAAACAAGCATCAACAGCAACCACCTCATAGTGGCTACCTTCACCTTTTACATGCACTTCTTGAAGGTTTAGTGCTTCTTCTAGTAACTGTTGTACTTTTGCGCTATCCACAATTTACCCCTGATAATTCTGTATATGTTTGGCCACTAAAGATTCAACGTTGCTCAGCTGAAACAAAGTGCGCAATTGCGCCGGCACGAAACTGAGCATTATATGACAGTTTTGCTTTTTTGCATGCTCTAATAAGTGGATTAACATCACCATTCCCGCAGAGTCAATGCGTTCAATCTCTTGGAGCGAGCATTCTAGCTCGGTTTGAGAAGGTTGCCATTGCTGTGCCATCGCCCACAATGCGGGCACTGTATCGCGATCCAGCGCCCCTGTAAGCTTAAGAATGTCTGTTTGTAAATGCCACTGAGAATGAGACTGCGCCATTACTTTGCTGCCTCGAAGCGAATTGGCTGTGCTGCCAGTTTCTCTAAATCTTTTGCGACCGCAAGAATACCGTCTTGGCGAATCTGAGTATTCCACTCTGATTGCTTGCTCGATAGTAAGCTAATGCCTTCTGCAACCATGTCGAATGCTAACCATTCACCGGTTTTCTTATCTTTACGCAGTTTGAACTCAAGTTTGATATTTGGACGCGGCGCGTCAATGATATCGACTTTGATGCTCGTAATGCGCTTAGAAGGGTCCAGTTTTGGCTCAGGGCCAAATTCAATTTGCTGATCCGTGTATTGGGTTAATACTTGCGCGTATGAAGTCACCAAATAAGCACGGAATGCTGTGATGAATTCACCCACATCTTCACGCTTTGCCCCTTTCAAGTTTGGACCAAGCAGTTTCAATGCCGCATAGCGATCGTTGACGTAAGGCATCAGCTCTTCTTCAACAATGGTTTTGAGCAAGTTTGGATCTTGTTTGATTTGCGGTTGCTCGTTTTTCAGACGCTCGAACGTCACTTCAGCAACCTGCTTCATCATTGAATATGGCTGAGTTTTATCTACTTCAGCTGCCACTGCGCCAAAAGCAGTAAACGCCGCTACGAATGAAAGTAATAGTCTAGAAAACATGGGTTATTCCTTACTCGTGTCACCAGAATCGCCTGAGCCACCAATGCTGTAAAGTACCTGACCAATCAGGTCTTCTAATACTAATGCAGACTTGGTGTCTTCGATGGTATCACCATCAACAAGCATTTCTTCATCGTCAAAAACAAAGCCTGGAACCAAGCCAATGTACTGCTCACCAATCAATCCTGATGTCAAAATTTGCACACTAGAAGTTTCAGGGAACTGGTTATACTGGCTGTTAATCGACAAGCTCACGACCGGTAATAGGCTATCAGGGTTAAGTGTAATGTTACTTACACGACCGATAACAACGCCACCAACTTTCACTGGAGAGCGAACTTTCAAACTACCAATATTATCGAACTCGGCTTTCAGGGTGTAAGTATTGCCAGAGCCAATGCTTTTTACGTCAGCAACCTGAAAAATCATCACAAGAATCGCGCAAATTCCTGCTAATACAAAGCTGCCAACCCATAATTCTGTTTTACGTGTTTGTTGCATGATTAATTCCCAAACATCAATGCGGTCAGTACAAAGTCTAGTCCCAGTACTGCTAAAGAAGAATGCACAACAGTGCGCGTCGTTGCTCGGCTGATCCCTTCCGAAGTTGGAATAGCGTCATAGCCATTAAATAGAGCGATCCAAGTAACGGTAATCGCGAACACGATACATTTGATCATGCTGTTACCGATGTCTTGACCTAGTTCAACCGAAGATTGCATCGCAGCCCAAAAGCTGCCGTGGTCTACGCCTTTCCAATCCACACCGACAATCTGAGCTCCCCAAATGCCAACTGCCATAAAGATCATAGCTAATAGAGGCATTGAGATGACACCAGCCCAAAAACGTGGTGCGATGACGCGTTTTAGTGGATCCACAGCCATCATTTCCATACTAGAAAGCTGCTCCGTTGCTTTCATGAGTCCGATTTCTGCTGTCAGGGCAGAGCCGGCACGGCCTGCAAACAAAAGCGCCGTAACAACAGGGCCAAGTTCACGTAGCAACGATAGAGCCACCATTTGCCCAAGGCTACCTTCTGCCCCATAGTCCACCAGCACAACATAACCTTGCAGACTAAGCACCATACCGATAAACAAACCCGAAACGACGATAATCGCCAATGACTGTACGCCAACCGAGTAAAGCTGTTTAATCAGTAACGGAAAGTTTTTTATTGGCTGCGGTCGAGTCACCAAGGCGCCAATGAGCATTAAAGTCGCGCGACCAAACGCTTCACAGATGGCGAGCGTGCGTCTTCCTAAAGAAGCGACAAATTGAATAAAGCTATCGGCCATCAAATAAGTCCTTTTCGATACTTTGAGCAGGGAAGCGGAATGGCACTGGCCCATCAGCTTCACCTTTTAAGAATTGCTGCACGCGAGGATCAGGGTTATCTCTCAGTTCTTGCGGTGTACCAAACGCAATGATTTTGCCATCAGCCATCAAGTAAACCCAATCGGCAATACTCATCACTTCAGGAACGTCGTGAGAAACAACAATTGAAGTCAAACCTAGTGCTCGATTCAAATTACTGATCAATTCAACCAGCACACCCATGGTGATTGGGTCCTGCCCTACAAACGGCTCATCGTACATGATGAGGTCAGGGTCAAGTGCAATTGCACGCGCTAACGCAGCACGTCGCGCCATACCGCCAGATAACTCGCTAGGCATCAGCTTTGCCGCGCCACGTAAGCCAACGGCCTCAAGCTTTAGCAACACCATGGTTCGGATGAATTCTTCAGAAAGTTCTGTGTGTTCACGTAAAGGAAACGCCACGTTGTCGAACACGTTCAAGTCAGTAAACAAAGCGCCCGACTGAAATAACATGCTCATTTTCTTTCGAGCGTGATAAAGCTTTTTACGAGATAGTGATGGGATATTGTCGCCATCAAACCAGATCTCTCCTTGCTCAGGATAAAGCTGCCCGCCTATCAGGCGCAGCAGTGTCGTTTTACCAATCCCTGACGGCCCCATAATGGCGGTCACTTTTCCTTTTGGCACATGCAAATCAACACCATCGAAGATCTTGCGTTCGCCGCGCGAAAAAGTGAGATTGTTAACGGTAACTAAATCGTTGTTCGACATACTATCTCTTCTACTGTTTGTGAGCGGTTCTCACAGAGTTGCAATCCAACTCAACCCCGATTGTTTTCAAGATATTACGTCGAGAATATCCTAAAGTGACTTCGGTACACTTATTAGGCTGCAATCATAAGCACATTGAACGTTAATTAAAAGCACCGTTCAATTAAATAAAGCCCGCGAAATTCAAGCAATTCTTCATAAATTATGACGAAATGACAGGAAGGTGTTTATATCCCATGCCAGATTAACCGTATTCTGAACGACGAGTATATGAGCAACAATTAAACACAATTTCGTTACTAACCTTTAATTTATTTGTTGTTTATCTTCCATTTTTGGCCGCAAAAGGTCAAAATTAGCGGTTACTCATTTCACTTATTTTATTACTTAGGAATCATCATGCTCGAAGCCGTAGCGTTGCTTATCGTCGGTCTTGTTTTACTTGTTTGGAGTGCAGATAAACTTGTTTTTGGTTCTGCCGCTCTGGCCCGCAACGTCGGTATTTCACCTCTAGTGATCGGTATGACCATTCTAGCAATGGGCTCTTCGGCACCAGAGATGATGGTTTCTGCAACCGCAGCATGGGACGGCAAAACCGACACTGCTGTAGGTAACGTTCTGGGTTCAAACATTGCCAACATCGCCCTGATCCTAGGTATTACAGCCCTAATTAAACCGCTTTCTATCAGTTCTGCCGTTATTCGTCGTGAGCTGCCTTTGATGATAGCAGTGACGGTTCTAGCGGGTATTTTACTTTGGGACAGTCATCTAGGTTTCTACGAAGGTGTACTGCTGTTTGTTTTGTTTGGTGGCTTCTTATTTGCCATGCTGCAAATCAGCCGCAAAGAGCAAAAAGCGGGCGATGCTTTCGTTGATGAGCAAGAGTCTGAAGTTCCGGACGGTGTGAGCAACTCAAAAGCCGTTATGTGGGTAGTGATTGGCTTGATACTGCTTCCTTTGGCAGCAAGCATGCTGGTTGATAACGCCGTGGTTATTGCTAAGTACTTCGGCATGAGTGATCTCGTTATCGGCCTAACCATCATTGCCATTGGTACGAGTCTTCCTGAGCTTGCCGCTTCTCTCGCTGGCGTTCTAAAAGGCGAAGACGACATGGCTGTGGGTAACATCATCGGCTCAAACGTATTCAATATTCTTGCGGTAATGGGCCTACCAGGCATCATTAACCCTTCAACCTTGAGCGAATACGCAATGGGTCGTGACTTCTGGGTGATGCTAGGTGTATCTCTACTCTTGGTAGCGATGTGTCTTGGTAAATCACGCAGCATTAACCGCCTTGAAGGTGGCATCCTGTTTGTGTGTTTCTTGGCTTACCAAGTGTACTTATTCGCAAACATGGCCGCTTAATAACATAATAAGTAAAGACAAATTGGAGCACTGATATGTCCACTCAATTTGATTTTCGCGCTGCTGCTAAACAAGTTCTCGATATCGAAGTAACGGCCTTACAACAACTTGACCAATACTTTGACGCGCAGTTTGAGCAAGCTTGCGAATTGATTCTTTCCAATAACGGCAAAGTTGTCGTAATGGGCATGGGCAAATCAGGTCATATCGGCAACAAAATTGCTGCGACCCTTGCAAGCACTGGCACTTCGGCATTTTTCGTTCACCCTGGCGAAGCTGCGCATGGTGACCTAGGCATGATCAGCGCTGGTGATATTGTTATTGCGATTTCAAACTCGGGGGAGTCTCATGAGATTTTGTCTCTATTCCCAGTTTTGAAACGCCTGAACATCAAAATCATCAGCATGACAGGCAAACCAGAATCAAATATGGCGAAACTGTCCGATCTGCATTTGCAAATTACAGTCCCTAAAGAAGCTTGTCCGCTGGGCCTTGCTCCGACAAGCAGTACAACGGCGACATTAGTAATGGGCGATGCCCTTGCAGTTGCACTATTGCAAGCTCGTGGTTTTTCAGCAGAAGACTTTGCCTTGTCACATCCCGGCGGTGCACTGGGAAGAAAATTGCTGCTTAAGCTGTCTGATATAATGCACTTCGGTAATGCACTACCAAAAGTATCACCGGACGCTCTGATTCGTGACGCCTTACTCGAGATTTCTGAAAAAGGCTTGGGTATGACCGCTATTGTCGATGAGCACGATGCTATGCTTGGTATATTCACCGATGGTGATTTGCGCCGTACTCTGGACAAACGCATTGATATCCATACCACAGCAATCGGTGACGTAATGACGAAGAACCCGACCACCGCGCACCCAGAAATGCTGGCAGTGGAAGGGCTAAACTTAATGCAAGACAAGAACATCAATGCTCTGATCTTGTGCGATGACAATAAAATTGTTGGCGCACTGAATATGCATGATTTACTTAAAGCAGGCGTGATGTAAGATCACGCCCCCAAAAGACTTAACGAATTGATTTAACAGATTAAGGCAATGGTCAGGGAAGTACTGAGCTAAGATAAAGGCCTTTATTTTATGAGTTTTACTCGCCTTATTTATTTGCTCTTGGTTTTTGTTGTCGCTTGGTGTGGTTATTACCTACTCACGCCAAAAGGTAATGAAGATATCCAAGTAGCACCAAATTTAGAACTGCCTATGTTCAGTGGTACTGGACTAGAAAACATCACCTATGGTGAAAATGGTGTCCGCAGTTACATCATCCGTTCTACTAACTTGGATCATTATGCCAAGAGTGGAGACACGATTTTTAAAAGCCCAACGCTTATGGTTTACCGCGAAGGTAGCGTTGTGGAGTGGAAAGTTACTGCAACAAGAGCAGTACTAGATGAAGACCAAATTCTGACCCTGTACGACAAAGTACTTATGCAGAATCTATTGCCTGATGCGAGTTTCGACACCATGGCAACAGACAAACTGGTCATCAATCTAAGCAATCGTGATTTTAAAGCCGATCAACAAGTGATGTTGGTTGGACCGCAATTTGAAACTACCGGAGGCGCAATGCAGGGCAACTTAAAAGCTCACACTGCGACTCTGACTGATGAAGTTCAAGGTCGATATGAAACCGTTACACCTTAGCCTATTGGCATTGGTTTTAGCAGCGCCACAAGCGTTAGCACTTAAGTCGGATACTCAACAGCCGGTTTACATCAATTCAGACACCCAACAGGTGGACATGAAGAGTAATCAGGTGATCTTTAAAGGTGATGTGTCGCTTAAGCAAGGTAGCATCAATATCGATGCTGACAGAATCGTTGTGACTCGCGATCCTAAGACTGAGTCTATTAAGCAGATCCAAGCTTTTGGCAAACCTGCTAAGTTTTCTCAGTTGATGGACGATGGTAAAACACTCAGTGGTCAAGCAACTGAGTTAGACTACCGAATCTCTACTGATGAACTGACCATGAAAGGTCAAGCGCAACTAGCACAAGACGGTAATACCATTAAAGGTTCGTCGATCCGTTACCAAATTGGTCAACAGAAACTTGTCGCTGACAGCTCGAAGGATGAGCGCGTAACCACCATCCTACAACCGAACCAAATCGAGAACTAATATGGCAGTACTGAGCGCAAAGAACCTTGCGAAGAGCTACAAAAAGCGCAAGGTCGTTACCGATGTAAGTCTCGAAGTAGAGTCTGGCCAGATTGTTGGTCTTTTAGGTCCAAACGGTGCGGGTAAAACCACATCATTTTACATGATTGTGGGGTTGGTGCCACGTGATGAAGGCACCATTACTATCGACAATCAAGATATCAGTATCCTTCCGATGCACAGCCGCTCTCGTTTGGGTATTGGCTACCTACCACAAGAAGCGTCGATCTTCCGTAAGCTGTCAGTAGAAGACAACATCATGGCCGTTCTCGAGACTCGCCAAGAACTGACTCGCGAAGAACGCCAAGACAAACTGGAAGATTTGTTGGAAGAATTCCACATACAGCACATACGCACCAGTGCGGGTATGGCACTATCAGGTGGTGAGCGCCGCCGTGTAGAAATTGCCCGAGCACTGGCCGCTAACCCTCAATTCATTTTGTTGGATGAACCGTTCGCGGGTGTTGACCCAATTTCGGTTAACGACATCAAAAAAATCATTGAACACTTGCGCGATCGCGGCCTTGGCGTGTTAATCACTGACCATAACGTTCGCGAAACCTTGGACGTTTGTGAAAAAGCCTATATCGTAAGCCAAGGACACCTAATTGCATCGGGAACTCCGGATGAAGTTCTCAATAACGAGCAGGTGAAACAAGTTTATCTCGGCGAACAATTCCGTCTATGATTACATTAGGAACGGTAAGATTCTGAGCATTACAAGGTAAGTAACACTGAATGAAACCTTCATTACAACTCAAGCTAGGTCAACAGTTAGCCATGACGCCGCAGCTGCAGCAAGCGATTCGTTTGTTGCAATTGTCGACGCTCGATCTTCAACAAGAAATCCAAGAAGCACTGGACTCCAACCCGCTACTGGAAGTTGAAGAAGGCCACGAAGAGCCCCAAGCAAACGGTGAAGACAAATCAGCGTCTGAATCTGCTGATAACAGTGCGAACGAAGCCAACGATGTCTCAGAGCCCGATCTGCCAGACAGTTCAGATGTAATTGAGAAATCAGAAATCAGCTCTGAGCTAGAAATCGATACCACTTGGGATGACGTTTACAGCGCAAACACCGGCAGCACAGGCCTAGCGCTTGATGACGACATGCCTGTCTACCAAGGTGAAACTACCGAATCGCTGCATGATTACCTTATGTGGCAGTTAGACTTAACACCTTTCAGTGAAACCGACCGCACCATTGCCCTCGCGATCATCGATGCCATCGACGACTACGGCTACCTAACCCTTTCTCCTGAAGAAATTCACGAGAGCTTCGACAACGAAGAAGTAGAATTGGATGAAGTAGAAGCTGTACGTAAGCGAATCCAACAGTTTGACCCTCTTGGCGTTGCTTCTCGCAACCTACAAGAGTGCTTGTTACTGCAACTGGCGACATTCCCTGAAGACACGCCGTGGCTTGCTGAAGCGAAGATGATTCTTAGCGATCATATCGAGCACCTTGGTAATCGTGACTACAAGCTTGTTATCAAAGAGACTAAGCTTAAAGAAGCTGACCTGCGTGAAGTATTGAAGTTGATTCAACAACTTGACCCTCGCCCAGGCAGCCGCATCACACCCGATGACACAGAATACGTCATTCCGGATGTGTCTGTATTTAAAGATCATGGTAAGTGGACTGTGTCCATTAACCCTGACAGCATTCCGAAACTAAAAGTAAATCAACAATATGCACAACTAGGCAAAGGCAACAGTGCGGATAGCCAGTACATTCGCAGCAATTTGCAAGAGGCAAAATGGCTGATTAAGAGCCTAGAAAGCAGAAACGAGACGCTTCTCAAAGTTGCAAGATGTATTGTTGAACATCAACAAGATTTCTTCGAGTATGGTGAAGAAGCCATGAAACCAATGGTACTAAACGATGTAGCATTGGATGTGGACATGCATGAATCGACAATCTCTCGTGTAACAACACAGAAGTTTATGCATACCCCACGTGGCATTTTTGAATTGAAGTACTTCTTCTCTAGCCATGTTAGTACAGACAATGGTGGAGAATGTTCGTCCACAGCAATTCGTGCTCTTATCAAGAAACTGGTCGCAGCGGAGAATACCGCTAAACCACTTAGTGATAGCAAGATTGCTGCTCTTCTGGCTGACCAAGGGATTCAAGTCGCGAGACGAACGATAGCGAAATATCGCGAATCCTTGGGTATCGCCCCTTCAAGTCAGCGTAAACGCCTACTTTAAGGCACCAACTGAAAAGGAAAGTCTATGCAAATCAATATTCAAGGCCATCACGTTGATCTTACCGATTCAATGCAAGACTATGTTCAATCTAAGTTTCAGAAGCTCGAAAGGTTCTTCGACCACATTAACCAAGTCCAAGTCGTACTAAAAGTTGAAAAACTCAACCAAATAGCGGAAGCTACGCTCCACATCAATCAGGGCGAAATCCACGCGTCATCGAACGACGAAAGTATGTATGCAGCAATTGATTCGCTGGTGGATAAATTAGTTCGTCAACTTAACAAGCACAAAGAAAAACTAAACAGTCATTAATCATGCAATTGAGCGAGATACTGTCACTGGACTGCACCAAAAGTGCAGTCCATTGTACAAGTAAGAAACGTGCCCTAGAAATGATCAGCCAAATTGTAGCTGAGAACACGGGCCAAGATTCTACAGAACTGTTTGAGTGTATGCTCAGCAGAGAAAAAATGGGTAGTACGGGTATCGGCAACGGTATTGCTATCCCTCACGCAAGAATGCAATCTAGCGACAAAGCCATCGCCGTATTACTGCAATGTGACGAGGCGATTGAGTTTGATGCTATCGACAACCGACCTGTCGACCTTCTTTTTGCTCTTCTTGTTCCAGAAGAACAGTGCAAAGAGCACCTCAAAACACTATCCTCTATGGCAGAACGCCTGAGCAACAAGCAAGTGCTAAAGAGCCTGCGTAACGCTCAGAGTGATGAAGAACTCTACGACATTATGATTCATCAGTAATCAGGACGATCACCATGCGATTAATCGTTGTTAGCGGGCATTCCGGTGCCGGGAAGAGTGTTGCCCTGCGCGTACTAGAAGACTTGGGGTATTACTGTGTAGACAACCTACCAGTAAACTTGCTTGACGCGTTTGTTCAATCTGTATCAGAGAGCAAACAGAACGTTGCAGTAAGCATTGATATTCGAAACATTCCTAAGAAACTCAAAGAACTGAACACCACCCTAGAGAAGCTGAAAGCTGAACTGGATGTGACAGTACTGTTCTTAGACGCGAATAAAGAAACTCTCCTTACTCGCTACAGTGAAACGCGACGGATTCACCCGTTATCGCTTGGTAGTCAGTCATTATCGCTTGATCAGGCCATTGAGCTTGAACAAGAGATCTTAATGCCACTCAAAGCGCACGCTGATTTAGTGCTGAACAGCAGCGGTCAATCTTTGCATGATCTCAGCGAAACGATCCGTATGCGCGTTCAAGGTCGTGATCGTAAAGACTTAGTCATGGTGTTTGAGTCATTCGGATTCAAATACGGCCTTCCTTCTGATGCCGATTACGTGTTCGATGTACGCTTCTTACCAAACCCACATTGGGAGCCTGCGTTGCGCCCACTGACTGGCTTAGATGCGCCCATCGGTGCTTTCCTAGAACAACACCAGTCTGTACTTGATCTTAAATACCAAATTGAGAGTTTCATTGAGACTTGGTTACCACTGCTAGAGAAAAACAACCGCAGCTACCTAACAGTTGCGATTGGCTGTACTGGTGGTAAACATCGCTCAGTGTACTTAACTCAAAAAATCGGTGAGTTCTTCGCTGACAAAGGCCATCAAGTACAAATTCGCCACACTTCATTGGAAAAGAACGTTAAGGAATAACGGTGGAAATAAGTCGTAAAATATTGATCCAAAACCGCTTAGGCTTGCACGCCCGTGCTGCGGTTAAACTGGTAGAACTGGCGCAAAGCTTCGATGCGGTAATCACCATCGACAACGAAGAAGACAAAACCGCGACCGCAGACAGCGTCATGGGGTTGCTGATGCTGGAATCCGCCCAAGGACAATACGTGACTATCCACGCGACTGGCGATCAATCTGAGCAAGCCCTTGATGCGGTTTGTCATTTGATTGAAGATAAGTTTGATGAAGGCGAGTGATTCACTCGCTTTTTTATTATCTCTAGCCAGATATCCCACATAAGTTTCACCTCCTACTTAAATTCCGATAAATAATTTTGTCGACTTTCATAAGTTGTTATTAAAAGGTGCCTAGAATTAAGTTATTATTCAAAGCATTGTAAATATCAGGAATTGGGAGGAATGAATGGCAGAGCAAATAGAATTCGACCAAGCTCACCAAGCCCTCCAAGAAGTCACTGAAGCGCTGGAAAACGGCCGCTTCGTCCATGTTCGTCGCCAACTTCAGGACATGGAGCCTGAGGATATTGCCCACCTTTTAGAAGCCTCCCCGCGTAAAAGTCGTGAAGTTCTTTGGCAACTTACCGACCCAGAAGATTACGGTGAGATTCTTGACGAGCTAAACGAAGACGTTAAAGACAGTCTTGTGTCCAAAATGGCTCCTGAAGCGCTTGCAGAAGCGACGGAAGGCATGGACACCGATGACGTGGCTTACGTACTGCGTAGCTTGCCTGACGACGTCTCACGTGAAGTTCTCTCTCAGATGGACTCTGCTGATCGTCTGCGCGTGGAAACCGCCCTATCCTACCCTGAGGATACCGCAGGTGGACTGATGAACACCGACGTAATCACCATTCGTGGTGACGTTGATGTCGACGTAGTCCTGCGTTACCTGCGCATGAAAGGCGAACTACCCGAAGCGACCGATGCACTGTACGTGATTGATGATGACAGCAAACTGATTGGTGAACTGCCGATCACCACGCTGATCACCACGCAACCTGATGTCAAAGTCAGTGAAGTGATGGAAGACGCCGACGATGCAATTACTGTTGATACCAGTGACTCTGACGTAGCAAGCCTGTTTGAACGTCGTAACTGGGTATCAGCTCCGGTTGTGGATGAAAACCAGCATCTTGTCGGTCGTATCACCATCGATGACGTAGTCGACGTTATCCGTGAAGATGCCGAACACTCAATGATGAGTATGGCGGGTATGGACGACGACGAAGATACCTTCGCTCCGGTCGTTAAATCGGCGCGTAAACGTAGTATCTGGTTAGGTGCTAACGTACTTGCCGCACTGGCCGCCGCTTCAGTATCTAATATGTTTGAAGCCACGCTCGATCAAATGGCCGCGATTGCCGTTTTGATGACCATCGTACCTTCAATGGGTGGTGTGGCCGGTAACCAAACCGTAGCGCTTGTTATCCGTGGCTTAGCACTCGGTCACATCGGTGACTCGAACAAACGCGAACTCTTGATGAAAGAAGCCGCCATCGGCTTGCTAAACGGCATCATGTGGGCACTGATCATCGGTGGTATTGTGGTTGCTTGGAAAGGTAACTGGATGCTTGGTGGGATTATCTCAGCAGCTATGCTGACCAACCTACTGGTCGCGGGCGTTGCCGGTGTAACCATCCCAATCCTTCTGAAGAAAATGAACATCGACCCAGCCCTCGCTGGTGGTATGGCGCTAACGACCGTGACTGATGTGATTGGTCTGTCGGTCTTCCTCGGTCTCGCAACCTTGATGATTTAGTCTTTCTAGTGAGCCGCTATAACGAGCAATAAAAAAGCCTGATGAACACATCAGGCTTTTTCGTATCTAGCGGTTAGCAAGCTTATTCACCAGCAACCTTCATAGTATCCAGCAAGATAGAACCGGTTTGGATTTGCGAGCGTGTTTCTACATCGCTGCCCACTGCAACAATCTGGTTGAACATGTCTTTCAGGTTACCCGCGATGGTAATTTCAGACACTGGGTATTGAATTTCACCGTTCTCGACCCAGAAACCAGCTGCACCGCGAGAGTAATCGCCAGTCACAACGTTTACGCCTTGACCCATGGTTTCTGTTACCAGTAGACCTGTACCCAGCTCTTTCAGCATTTGCTCGAAGTTCTGACCGGTAGAATTTACGTACCAGTTGTGGATACCACCAGCGTGACCTGTTGGGTCCATCTTCATCTTGCGAGCGGCATAGCTGGTTAGCAAGTAAGTTGCTAAAACACCATCGGTGATGATTTCGCGATCTTGTGTGTATACACCTTCGCTATCAAATGGGCTTGAAGCCAGACCACGTAGTACGTGTGGACGCTCAGAAATGTTGAACCACTCAGGCAATACTTGCTTACCAAGATGATCCAATAGGAAAGAAGACTTACGGTATAGGTTACCACCGCTGATTGCCATCACTAAGTGACCAATCAAGCCTGTCGCTACGTCCGCAGCAAACATCACTGGGTATTTGCCAGTCTTAAGCTTTTGCGCATCAAGGCGGCTGATGGTTTTCTCTGCCGCTTTGCGACCGACCATTTCTGGTGACCAAAGGTCGTCACGGTGGCGAGCAACGGTGTAGCTGTAATCGCGTTCCATCTCACCGTTTTGACCTACACCAATCACACAACAGCTGGTGCTATGACGGCTAGATGCGTAGCTTGCTAGCAAGCCGTGGCTGTTACCGTAAACCTTTACGCCGTAGTGACTGTCGTAGCTCGCACCATCGCTTTGCTTAATCGTATCGCTGTAGTTCAGCGCTTCTTTTTCAGCAGCAATCGCAACTTGTGCAGCGTAATCTGGATCGGGTGCGTCTGGGTGGAAAAGGTCTAAGTCAGGCACCTCTTTCACCATGTATTCTTTTGGAGCGGGACCTGCGAATGGGTCTTCTGATGTGTATTGAGCAATGTCTAACGCCGCTAATACCGTTTGCTCAATAGCTGCTTCGCTCAAGTCAGATGTGGAAGCGCTGCCTTTGCGTTGACCACGGTAGACAGTAATGCCCAGTGCGCCATCGCTGTTGAATTCAACGTTTTCCACGTCACCCATGCGAGTGGAAACACTCAAACCCGTGCTCTTGGTGATTGCGACTTCAGCGGCATCAGACTTCGCCGCAGCGATTTCTAGTGCACGTGAAACGGCTTGTTCTAGCTCGGTACGTTGCTCAGCAACCTGCTGTTTAATATCCATTGTCTTTCACATCATGTATTCGATGTACAATAGAATAACAAGAATTTCGCTTTCTCCCCACGATTCTTGTTAAAATAGTCATAATATTAATCAAAACACAGGCAACTGAAATGGCACGTAAGAATCAAAAAGCGCCATGGGAACCAGAAGAAGAGATCATCTGGGTAAGTAAATCCGAGATGAAGCGAGACATGGAAGAGCTGCAAAAGCTTGGCGAAGAGCTTGTCGGCCTTAAGCCAGCAGTTCTCGAAAAGTTTCCATTGAGCGAAGACCTACGCGAAGCAATTGCTGATGCGCAGCGCTTTAAAAACGAAGCACGCCGTCGTCAATTGCAACGTATCGGTAAGTTAATGCGTTACGAAGATCCAGAGCCAATTCAAGCGGCACTGGACAAAGTGCGCAACAAGCACTCACAAGCAACAGCCGCTCTGCACAAGCTAGAAGCGTTGCGTGATCGTGTTGTAGAAGAAGGCGATAAAGCGATTGATGACGTGATGGAACTGTACCCAGAAGCGGATCGCCAGCGTCTACGCCAACTTGCTCGCCAAGCAGCGAAAGAAAAGAAAGCCGGTAAACCAGCAAAATCTTACCGCGAAATCTTCCAAATTCTAAAAGCGCACGAAGAAGAAGAAATTTAATTCGGTGTTTAAGAAAGCAAAAAGCAGACCTTTGTGTCTGCTTTTTTCATGCCTATTTTCTGGCATTACGCCAAACGATTAAGGCTTTCGCCACGTTCAAAGGCGTTAATATTCTCAATCAAGATCTCAGCTAAACGCTGTATCGATGAGTCACTGCCCCAGGCGACGTGTGGCGTCAGCAATAGATTCGGCAAGTGCATATTGGTAATCAACGGATTACTCTCATCGGCTGGCTCTTGGGTAAAGACATCAAACCCTGCCCCTGCGATCTCACCGTGTTTTAAGCTATCCACTAAAGTTTGTTCATCCACCAAGCCGCCACGTCCGGTATTAATCAAAATCGATGTAGGCTTCATCAGCTTGAGTTCTGCCTCACCAATCAAATTCCGTGTTTCATCATTCAGCGGACTATGCAGAGTGATAGCATCCGCCTGCTCCAACATCTCGGTAAAAGAAACATAGCCTTCTCGGCACTCTGTTGCGCCTTTACGCTCGGCAAACAACACATTCATCCCCAATGCTTTTGCCAATCGTGCCGTTGCCTGACCTAATGCGCCGCTGCCAACCACACCTAAGGTGCTACCTGCAACGTCTCCAATCGGATGCGTAAAGAAACAGAACTGCTTGTTGCGTTGCCACTCACCTGCAGCAATATCTTGATGATAACCAAACAAGTTACGACGCAAGGCAAACAGCATTGCGATAACGTGCTCTGGAACAGACCGAGTCGCATAGCCACGCACGTTGGCAACCGCGATGTTGTGTTCGGCGCAATAGTTTACATCGACGTTATTAAAGCCCGTTGCTGCGACGGCAATCATCTTGAGGTTAGGAAGCTGAGATAGAACAGCTTGGTCGAGCACCACCTTGTTGCTGATCACGATATCCGCATCAGCAAGACGCTCAACAACTTGCTCAGAAGAAGTCAGATCGTATTCCACCCAATCATGGGTAAAGCTTGGACGAGGTATTTGAATTTGAGTGGGGATGGTCGCGCGGTCGAGGAAGACCACTTTAGGCAGTGACATAACAACTCCTTGTTCACTGCCTAAAGATGAATTTATGGGCGAGGCAGTGTTTTGTAATCTGGTAATTTACGCGCTGGGTCGAAATAGTCAAAGATCATCGCTTCCGCTTCCGGGTAAAAATCACAAGGAACAAAAATGCTGCGCAGCCAATGGCATTTCGGATGGTAAAAGCTCAACTCAGCGGCATGCAGTTCTAGACGCTCAGAGAAGGCTTTCGCTTCTTCAGTTGCATAGAATTCATCGCCTACAATCGGGTGACCCAATGCCTGCATATGAACTCGCAATTGGTGTGAGCGACCAGTAATCGGCAACAAACGTACAATCGTCGTCTTTGAACCATCAGGATGTTCTTCTCGCTTCGCCACTTGAAAAAGCGTCTTAGAAGGTTTGCCATCTTCAAAACACACTTTCTGCAGTGGACGGTTAGGCCAATCGCAAATAAGCGGCAGATCGATTTCACCTTCTTCTTGCTCTAAATGTCCCCAAACGCGCGCGTAATAAATCTTATGCGTTAATCGGTATTGAAACTGCTTTTTTAACGCACTTTCTGCACGTTTGTTTTTAGCGAGCACCATCAAGCCAGAAGTGCACATATCTAAACGATGCACGACTTGAATGTCTGGGTATTGCTCGGTTAAGCGACTCCACATGCTGTCATGATGCTCAGCAAGACGCCCCGGCACAGAAAGCAAACCAGATGGCTTGTTTACCGCCAAAATTTGCTCATCTTCAAAAACGACATCAATCCAAGGGTTGGTTGGTGGATTGTACTCAAGCATTGCCATGGGCTGGATCTCTACAGAATAAAAACGCGCTGATTATACCCAAGAGATGCAAAGATGCATGCAGAAAAATCGCTTAAATCCTGCGTCTTTTTACCATCGATATAACTTTTAGAAACAACAAAAACAACCAAGTCAATAACGAAGAGAAAAATTAAAAAAATCACTTCGTAAATATAAATTGACAAGCTGAGCGGTAATGTTATTTATAAGCACTAGTTGACACAAAAAGGACAATAATAAATGGAATCCGCAGTATCCGATCAACCCCAATCCAAAGTCTCGCAATTCTTCCGCTCCCTTGGTCCTGGCATTCTTATGGCCTCTGCCGCCGTCGGTGGCTCTCACCTTGTTGCATCCACCAAAGCTGGGGCGATCTACGGCTGGCAACTCGCGGCGCTCATCCTGCTGGTAAACCTTTTTAAATACCCATTCTTCCGAGCAGGCGTGCAATACACCATGGGCACAGGTAAAACTCTGGTTGAAGGCTATGCAAAGCTTGGTCGCCCATACTTGTGGTTGTTCTTGTTTCTTAGTGCTGTTTCAGCGGTAATCAATACGGCAGCACTATTGATGTTCAGTGCTAGCTTATTGGGCTACTTCATTCCATTTTCATTGTCGATGGCATCGCTCAGCATAATCGTATTGGTCACGTGCTTGGTGATCCTATTTGCTGGTCATTACAAAGCGCTAGATACACTCTCTAAAGCCATCATGACGGTACTGACCATTGCAACTTTGCTGGCGGTGGCGATTGCATTTAGTAACCCTGTAGAGCCTGTTGCGAACTTTGAATCCCCTTCTCCGTGGTCAATTGCAGCTATCGGCTTTATCGTTGTGACCATGGGCTGGATGCCTGCTCCAATCGAGATCTCTTGTTTGACGTCTGCATGGCTAAAACGCCAAACTAGCCAGCAAGAAGTTACGGCAAAATCTGCCCTGTTTGATTTCAATGTCGGCTACATTGGCACAGCAGTATTGGCCTTGGTGTTTGTATCGCTAGGTGCGTTGATGCTACACGGCTCGGGCATTGAACTTAAGAGCTCTGGCGTAGGCTTCTCCCACCAGCTTGTTGGCTTGTACGCTTCGACCATTGGTGAGTGGTCACGTTACCTAATTGCAGTGATTGCGTTCTTCTGTATCTTCGGTAGTACCATTACGGTGATTGATGGCTACTCACGTGTCATTTCAGACTCTCAGCGCCTACTGCGTTCACAGCCAGAAACCGATCCAAAAGCGACGTCTGCGATCATGCTGATCGTATCGCTACTAGCTTTAGGTATTGTTGTGTTCTGGGCTTCGGCACTGCTGCCAATGTTGGACTTTGCCATGGTGCTGGCATTTATGACGACACCGTTTTTCGCGCTATTGAACTACATTCTAGTGAGTAAAACGGACTTACCTAAGCCATTGGCATTGGGTCGTAAATTGAAGTGGTTGTCGATTGCTGGTTTGATTTACTTATTCGGCTTCTTAGCGCTGTTTATTTGGTGGAAGTGGTTGATGTAACCAGCAGCGAGCAATCAACTGAGCTTGTGAGATAAAAAGCTCAGATAAAGAAAAAGGTCTTCCGTTGAAGACCTTTTTTCGTTTGTATGAACGCTGATTAGTTATGGCTGACCACAATCAGACGTAGCGAATCTAGCTGAACCTGAGCTTGGTTGATGTAACCTGTTAGCTCTTTGATTTGCTCTTCAATCGCTTCAATTTCTTCATCACGGATGTTCGGGTTAACCGCTTTCAGTGCTTGTAGACGCTCAAGCTCGGCATTCAAACTTTGTTGCATGTCTTGATGCGCTTGCTTGCGAACTTCTTCCACTTTCTGCTCAACCAATGCGTCACCCGCTTCGATTAGGCTGTGAATGTCTTTCTGTACTGATGTCACCAGCTTGCTGCCTAAGTGACGGTTTACCGGGCTAAGCTGACGGTTGAAACCTTCAAACTCAACCTGAGAAGACAGATCGTTACCACGACCGTCCATCATCATACGAATTGGTGTCTTTGGTAGGAAACGAGCAATGCCGCTGCGTTTTGGTGCTTGTGCATCCACCGCGTATACCAATTCAAGTAGGATAGTGCCCACTGGTAGCGCTTTGTTCTTCAGTAGAGAAACCGCAGAGGTACCCACGCCTTCGCTCATCAGCAGATCGATACCGCCTTGAATCATTGGGTGTTCCCAACTGATGAAGTGCATGTCTTCACGAGACAGCGCAGTATCACGGTCAAACGTGATTGTCGCCCCTTCGTATGGCAAACCTGGGTAGCTTGGCACCATCATGTGTTCAGATGGCGTTACCACAAGCGCGTTTTCGCCTTTGTCGTCTTGGTTCAAGCCAATGGTGTCGAACAGAGACAACGCGAATGTCACTAGGTTTGTGTCACCATCTGTCGATGCGATTTTCTCAACGATTTGTTGCGCTTTGTCGCCGCCATTTGAGTGCATCTCTAGTAGGCGGTCACGACCTTGCTCAAGTTGTGATTTCAGCTCTTTGTTCATCTTCGCTGATTCTTCAATCACTTCATCAAGGTTTGAAACATCACCAGACGCCAGCATTTCAATCAGCGCATAAGAGTACTTATCGTAAACCGCACGTCCTGTTGGACAGGTTTCAGCAAACGCGTTCAGACCTTCATCGAACCAACGCGCCAGAATCGCTTGCGATGTGCCTTTTAGGTAAGGTACATGAATGTCGATATCACGCTTCTGACCGATACGGTCCAAACGACCAATACGTTGCTCTAGCAAGTCTGGGTTGAACGGCAAATCGAACATCACAAGTTGGTTCGCAAACTGGAAGTTACGACCTTCTGAGCCAATTTCGCTACAGATAAGAACCTGTGCACCACCCTCTTCTTGTGCAAAGTAAGCCGCTGCTTTATCACGCTCAAGGATCGACATGCCTTCGTGGAATACAGTTGCACGGATACCTTCACGCTCACGCAGTGCCTGCTCAAGTTGCAGCGCAGTGCTTGCACGAGAAGCGATAACCAACACTTTGTCGCTGCGCTTCTCTTTTACTTTTTCAAGTAGCCAGTTCACACGTGAGTCAAATTGCCACCAGCTTGAATCTTCGCCTTCAAACTCTTGGAAGATTTCTTCTGGGTAAAGGTTCTTCACCGCACGAGCTTCAGGTGTCATCTTGCCACCAATCATGCCTGATACACGCATTGACGTGGTGTACTGCTGCGGAATGTCCATTGGCATTAGATGCACATTACGCTTCGGGAAGCCTTTGATTGCAGCACGCGTGTTACGGAACAGAACGCGACCAGTACCGTGACGGTCCATTAGGTTGTCGATCAGTTCTTGGCGCGCTGACGCTTTCGCTTCTTCATCACTGTCGCTTTCGATAATACGGAATAGCGGCTCAACGTCTTGCTCAGAAAGCAGTTCAGTAATTTGGTTTTTCGCTTCGTCAGGCAGCTTCTCACCAGAAAATAGCGATGTGATAGCATCCGCAACAGGTGCGTATTGCTCTTCTTCTTCAACGAATGCGTCGTAATCGTAGAAGCGATCTGGATCTAGCAGACGTAGACGAGCAAAGTGGCTCTCACGACCTAGTTGCTCTGGCGTTGCGGTAAGCAGTAACACACCAGCAGTGCGTTCTGCCAAGCCTTCTACCACTTGGTATTCGCGGCTTGGTTTGTCTTGGCTCCACTCTAGGTGGTGCGCTTCATCGACAACCAATAGATCCCACTCGCCTTCTAGCGCTTGCTCAAAACGCTTACGGCTCTTACGTAGAAAATCCAGTGAACACAATACGTATTGCTGTGTATCGAATGGGTTTTCTGCTTCTGCGAACGCTTCAATACAACGCTCTTCATCAAAGATAGAGAAGTGCAGGTTGAAACGACGCATCATCTCAACGAGCCACTGGTGTTGCAGTGTCTCTGGCACCACGATAAGAATACGCTCCGCACGACCCGCCAGTACTTGCTGGTGGATGATCATGCCCGCTTCGATGGTTTTACCAAGACCTACTTCATCCGCTAGCAATACGCGAGGCGCGTGACGGTGACCGACTTCGTGCGCAATGTAAAGCTGGTGCGGGATCAAACCTGCGCGCATACCACACAAGCCACGCATTGGGCTCTTGTGCTGTTCAAATTGGTTTTGTAGCGCACGGTAGCGAAGTACGAAGTTGTCCATGCGGTCGATTTGACCTGCGTACAACTTGTCTTGCGGTTTGTTAAAACGAATGTGGTTACTTAGGAAGATTTCACGCAGCACGATCGCCGTTTCTTGCGTGTCTTCACGAGTACCGAAATAGGTGTATAGACCTTCATCTTCCAGTACTTCTTCAACTTTTAATGACCAACCTTCTTGGCAATCGATGACATCACCGACGTTGAACGTTACTCGGGTAACTGGTGCATCGTTACGTGCGTAAACTCGGTTTTCCTCTGATGCTGCAAACATCAATGTCACAGTACGAGCATCCATTGCTACTACGGTACCTAAACCTAAATCGCTTTCCGTATCGCTAATCCAGCGCTGCCCCAAAGCAAATGTCATGAATTGACTACCTCGTTGTTGTTTCTTGTTGGTCTCTACCCATCCCGATGGGCATGGATATTAGTTTAGATCTGATTCTGGCTTCTGCTATGCCAATCGTGCTTGTCATGCCACTTTGTGCTGTGCATTTTTAAGCCAGCTGAACATGATAAATCGGGCGTAGCCTATACGCAGAAAAAGGTCGCTAATCTTACTTGAAGCTGTGATTTAGGTCACGCCGAAACCGCCCAGAGGGCAAACTTTTTTTCCTGAATTAGGAATGCAATCAAATTGTAAAAAACTCATGACAATTATTAAGTTGTAAGAAGTAAATATTACGTATACTTCTATTGAGGGGCGCTTAGAGTCATCGTGCATGATTTGAGCGCATTAAGTACACGATTAGGATCAACACGGGTTTGCAGTAAGTTGTCTTGCTACTCGGTTGCGCACTAACCGACATTGCCCGACAACCTCTATTGCAAGCAATCAGAGTTAGGAAGTCTGTTCCTTCTTAACTACTAGCCAGCAAAGCCGCGCTGCGGCAAGGAGACGCTATGGGCGATACCGATCGGAAACTGTTTGTACTCGATACCAACATTCTTCTTCATGAACCCTTCGCCATCTTCTCTTTCCAAGAACACGATGTCGTCATCCCAATGACTGTGTTGGAAGAACTCGACCGAATCAAAGACAGCAAACGTGATGTTGCACGAGATGCACGCGTTGCGATTCGCGCTTTGGAGGATTTATTTAGAGAAGCCACGCCAGATGAAATCTCAGAAGGCATTCCCGTTTCTAAAGACAACCCAAGCCAAGGCACCATCTCTATTTTGGCGGACTTCGAATTGCAGGAAACCGTCAAAGCCTTCGCCGACAAAGCCGGTGACAACCGCATACTCAATGCGGTGCTTTATCTGCAAAACAAACGCGCACCACGCGAAGTCGTGCTCGTAACCAAAGACATCAACATGCGTTTGCGAGCCAAAGGTGCTGGCGTGCGTTTCGTTGAAGACTATCGTACGGACCAACTGATTGATGATATCCAATACCTCACCAAGGGCTTCCAACAACGTGAAGGCGATTTTTGGAGTGGCGTGGATGAAGTTGAGAGCTATGCGCTGGGTGGAAAAACGTTCCATAAACTCAGCCGCGAACCGTTCGACCCGACCTTTATTAATCAATACGTGATTGATGAAGAGAGTGATTTTGTAGGCCGAGTAGAAACCATCAATGAGGATAAGCTCACCTTACTCGACCTCAGCCGTGAACGCATGATGCATCGCCGCGCTTGGGACATTACACCGAAAAATATCTATCAAGGCATGGCGATGGATGCCCTGCTCGATCCAGATATTGACTTGGTGATTCTGACCGGTGCTGCAGGTAGTGGTAAGACACTGCTCGCCATGGCGGCGGCACTGGAACAAACCATTGAAAAAGGCATGTTCGATAAGATCATCGTAACGCGGAACACGCCAGACATTGGTGAGTCGATTGGTTTCTTACCGGGCTCAGAAGAAGAGAAAATGATGCCATGGTTAGCAGCTGTGACCGATACATTGGAAGCGCTGCACAAGAACGACCATTGCACTGAAGGTTCGATGAAGTACATCTGTGATAAAGCCAACATTCAGTTTAAGTCGATTAACTTTATGCGTGGCCGCTCGATCCAGAATGCATTTGTTCTGCTCGATGAGTGCCAAAACTTAACCGCTTCACAAATCAAAACCATCATCACCCGTTGTGGTGAAGGCACTAAGATTGTGTGTTCGGGTAACTTGGCACAGATTGACTCTCACTACCTAACCCCAGTGACGTCTGGTTTGACGTATATGGTTGAACGCTTCAAGAACTTTGAAGGCAGTGCCAATATACACCTCAATGGTGTGGTGCGCAGCCGTTTGGCTGAATTTGCTGAAGAGAACCTATAGCGAATCCCCTCCCCCTAAAAACAAAAGAGCGCTCAATGAGCGCTCTTTTTAATTCTATTTCAGATGAAGTTTACTCAGTACCACCAACGGTAATGGAGTCGAGTTTCAATGTTGGTTGACCAACGCCAACTGGCACACTTTGACCCGCCTTACCACACACGCCAACGCCTCTGTCGATGCTTAGGTCGTTACCCACCATAGAAACTTGCTGCATTGCCTCGATGCCTGAGCCGATAAGCGTTGCACCTTTCACTGGGCGAGTGATTTTACCATCTTCAATCAAGTACGCTTCTGATGCTGAGAATACGAACTTACCAGAAGTGATGTCCACCTGACCGCCACCGAAGTTTGGTGCGTACAGACCTTTCTTCACCGTAGAGATGATCTCTTCTGGTGTGTGCTCGCCCGGTAGCATGTAAGTGTTAGTCATACGTGGCATTGGCAAATGCGCGTAAGACTCACGGCGACCGTTACCTGTTGGGTTTACACCCATTAGGCGTGCGTTTAGCTTATCTTGCATGTAGCCCTTAAGCACACCATTTTCGATAAGCGTGTTGTATTGACCGTTCACACCTTCATCATCGACGTTCAATGAACCGCGTAGGTCTTTTAGCGTGCCATCATCCACGATAGTACAAAGTGGAGACGTCACTTGCTCACCCATCTTGCCAGAGAACACTGACGACTCTTTGCGGTTGAAGTCACCTTCTAAACCGTGACCTACCGCTTCATGCAGCAATACGCCCGGCCAGCCAGAGCCAAGTACCACAGGCATCATGCCTGCAGGTGCCGCTTCTGCTTCTAGATTCACTAGCGCCATACGAATTGCTTCATCAGCGAATTGGAAGGCTTGTTTCACGCCGTTTGTTTCAGATAGGAAGAAATCGTAACCAAAACGACCACCACCACCAGCGCTACCGCGTTCACGACGATCACCTTTTTCAGCAAGAACACTGATTGAGAGACGAACAAGCGGGCGAATGTCACCAGCGTAAGTACCGTCAGTTGCAGCAACCAACATTTGCTCATGTACACCACTGATGCTGATCGATACTTCTTTGATCATTGGCTCTTTGGTACGAATGTACGCATCTAGAGACAGCAACAGTTCAGTTTTTTGTTGCTTTTCCCAGCTTGCTAGTGGGTTTACCGCATCGTAGTAAGCTTGGTTATCAGAACGTTTGAATGCATGCACTTTGCCGTTTTGGCCTTGCTGCGCAATACCACGCGCGGCAATCGCACTTTGCTTCAAACCGTCTAGTTGAATTTGGTCTGAATAGGCGAAACCGGTTTTTTCGCCTGTGACTGCTCGTACACCGACACCACAGTCAATATTGAAAGAGCCATCTTTAATGATGCTGTCTTCTAGAACCAGAGACTCGTGCCAGCTGGACTGAAAGTAAATGTCCGCATAATCGATCTGGCGCGTCGCAATGCTCGCTAGTGTGTCAGCGATATCTTGCTCTGTCAGACCGTTTGGGGCAAGGAGTGCCTGTTCTATTTGGTTTATGCTCATAGTTAGCTCTTTTATTTCCGTTTCAATTCATTTTGAAAGCGACTGTGTTGAGTCAGCGGCATATTCTGCCTTACTTGCTGGTTGTGTGACAAATCTATCTCCGCCACCAGCAATCCTACTTGGTCATTCAATTGTTGGTGAACGCGCCCCCAAGGGTCAATCACCATGGAGTGTCCCCAAGTTTGGCGACCACACGGATGCGTCCCCGTTTGCCCGCAGGCTAGAATCCAACATTGGGTTTCAATCGCACGTGCTCGAAGTAATACTTCCCAATGCGCTTGCCCCGTCACCGCGGTAAACGCCGCGGGTACCACAATAACTTGCGCTCCTGCTAAGCGTAGCGCTTTAAACAATTCAGGAAAGCGTACGTCGTAGCAAATACTTAAGCCTACCGTACCAATGTTGGTCTCTGCCGTCACGATGCGATTGCCAGCGGTAAAAGTATCCGACTCGCGATAACTGCCGTGCCCGTCAGCGACATCCACATCAAACATATGCAGCTTATCGTAGTGAGCAATGCACTCGCCTTGCGGTGAGAAAACCAATGTCGTGGTAGTCACACCTTGTTCAGTACGAATCGGCATGCTGCCCACGATTAAAGTCAGTTGGTTGCGCTGTGCGACCTCAGATAAGCGCTGTTGAGTCGGACCGTAACCCAACGTTTCTGCGTTCTGGTGATACGCCTCTCGGTTAGCAAATTGTGTGGTATTTTCTGGTGTCACAACCAGCTTCACACCTTGCTCAGCAGCCAATGCACATTGCTTGGCAATGAAGTCCAGATTCTCCTCGATATCTGGACCCGATGTCATTTGAATGATGCCAACACGTTCCATGTATTCAATTCCTTGTTCGTCAGAAGGCTGACCGCGTAATTACTTCGCTTGCTCACGCAGTTTTTCTGGCAACTTGTATTCACCTTTGCTGCGTGAAATCTCTTTTACGGTAGGTGAATCTAGCGGACCTTTCACCTCGTAGTTTACCTGTGTAAAGACTTCCACTACAGGAGAGATAACCGTCGAAATCGCCAGTACATACAATGCCGTTTGAGGCGCTACCGCAAAGGCCGTCAACATAGGCAAACCCGAAGTAATATCCGGAGTGAAGTTCACTTCCGCATCCACCAAACGTGTGTTCATATTGGCAATGCCGCGGATCTTCATCTCACCGGCTAACGCATCCATCACAATATCGTTGGTAATAAATACGCCATCTTGGATTTTGCCTGTACCCGTAATTGAGTTGAATGCCATCCCTTTGTCGAACACATCAGTAAAGTCGAGCTGCATCTTACGAATGATGGAATCAAGGCTAAACAGCCCCAGTAATCGCGCCGCACCGCTCACTTCGGTGATCACGCCTTTACCAAACTCGGTAGATACATCCCCTTGCAAGCTTTGCGTTTTCATCGACCAAGGCGCGCCATCCCAATCAAGGTTGGCATTGATTTCAAACGGCGCTTGCTGGATACCTGAAGTGATACCAAACCGCTCCATTAAATCACTGTTGTTTTCACCCTTCACTTTCATGGTCAGGTTTGAATGACTGCGTTCTTTCGTCAGCTCCCACCAACCACTCATATCAACGCGGTTTTGGCCACTGCTAAAGTTCACATTCTTCCATTCAAGTCGGTTGTTGCCACGTTCAACATCCACGTTCACCTTACCGACCTTGTAACCTTGCAACCAAAAATCATCGATGCTCAAGGTTAAGTTTGGCATCTCTGCATGGAACTTGCGGTCAAAGTTTGAGATAAGCGGTGCAGTTTGATCTTCGCTAGCAAACAGGGAGCTGCGCTCTTTGGTCATCTCATCGAAACCCGGAATGTACAAGTGCAGATGATCCAATGAAACAGACAAATCATACGGTTTTAGGTAATTGGCTTTACCTTTCACCTCTTGGCTATCAACTTCAAGCTGCCAACTTAGGTTCTTCTTACGCGCATTTAAGTCGACATCGTGGAACTCAATACCACCGAGCTCTAGGTTTTGCACATCCATACTGACGCGCGTTGGTAACGGAATCGTCGGCGTTTTCATACTCGACAATACTGATTGCGTCGTACTTTGTGGAACGTGCATTAAGTCCGCCCACTTATCGAGGCTCAAATCATCTAAACGAATCGAAGCGTCGTGCCCCACAACTGGGCTGATCTTGAAGCCACCATTGCCAATAACCAGATTAGTCGCGGTTAGCTGAGGTACATCGCCAGAGATATCGATTTCCGTCTGGTACTTCGCATTAGGGATTTGTAATCGAGCCGAGATGCTTTCTTGGTTGCCAGAAGCTTGCAGTTTCGCTTGCCCTTTCTCGCCGCGTTTTTTCGCCAATGGATATGGGTATTCGCTCGCAAGCTGACTAAGCTGAGCAAGCACGTCGACTTGGTAGGTAAAACCAACATCATTAAGTTGTAAGTCGATGTCCATTTGCCACGGCGCATGGCCAGAAACCAAACTTAACCAACGTTCGCCAAGGTAAGGTTTAAGTGGGTCCACTTCCCAATCACCAAGAGTATTGATGGTCACGTTATAGCCTTGCTCAGCGTTCTCACCTCGGAAATCCAGTGAGATTGGCTGCTTCAACAGCTCCGCTGACAAGCCAGATGTGGTCACTACATCGTTATCGAATTTAATACGCCCAGTCGCATTTTCTAACGTCATAGGCGGCGCATCGATATCTACGCGATTGTTTTTAAGATCGGCATAACCCCAAGCTCTCGCATCTCGGTCTGAATCAAATGGGATATTGAGTTGGAACTCAGAATATACCGGGCCACTGACTTGCAGCGCGGTCAACGCAGCACCAACAGAGTCAACTAATGGTGTTGCCATCATGTAGTCGCGAACTTCATTACCCGGAGCGCTGGCCTTGGCTTCGATTTCAATATGACCACCTTCTGCAAGCTCCGGAATGCGTCCCGTGATTCGCTTCGCTTTCACACCATTTAGCGTGGCAGATTTCGAATCTAGGTACATGGCGTCGTTTTCAAACAACAAATCGAGCTGTAAATCCGTGATGGTCGGCCAAGCGGTATCGAAGCTGAACTTCGCGTTCTTCAATCCAACCCATGCTTGGAACATGCCGTTATGCTCTTTGTATGGGAAGTCAGCCAACTCGCCATACCAAAGCAGTTTTGCGGTATTGACCTTACCACCTTGAATCGCGGTAGATAGGTAGTCTGTGAGATCTTGCCCAAGCGCTAAAGTCGGAAGGTAGCGCCATGTTTCACCTGCGTTGTAGAGGTCAGCTTCGGCATAAAACGACAGGAATGGGCTTTGCTCTTTAGGGAAATCGAGGCGGAATGCGCCCAGCACTTGTAAGTCTGGTGTCGCCGCCGTCACTTTATCGGACCACAAACGCCAGCCATCTTCATCTTGCTGCCAAATGATGTCGACTTCACCTTGCTTAATGTTCAGTGGCGCTTGGAACACATCTCCATAAGGGAAGACATCATCAATAACGGTAACTTTCGCTTTTGCCTGTTCTAAGTTACCCGAAACTTTACCTTGCACATGACTAAAGCCAGGAAGCAGTTCCCATTGTGTTAAACCCAATTCATCTAATTCAGCAGAGTAACGCAAGGTATCTAAGCCGCCATTCATTGATAGACGAATGTCTTCCACTCGTCCTTTTGGTGCGAGCTTGTTGAGTAAATCGGTGGTGGACTCAGACTTTGGCGCCAACTTAACCAGTGGTGTTAACGCTTCAATATCCAACTGGGAAAGATTGAGCAACCAACCATCCGGTTGCCAATCAAAGGCGACATCCAATTCTGGCCATGGCCTGTCATCGGTGCGGATTTGCAGTGAGTGACCATTTACTTTCCAACCTTCTTTATCAGGAGACAGTTTGAAAATGCCAGACTCTAATAGCAGATCATGACGACCATTTTCGTCCCACACTAACTCGGAAGGTTGTAAGTCAACATAGGCATAACTTGGTTGGCTGCGATCGAGAGTCAGCCAAGTGTTCAAGCTGACTTTGCCTGACTCAACGCCAGACTCATCTTGCATGTAAGTGGTTAGCCAAGGCGTTACCGAGACGTCTTTCGCACTGACGTAAAACTCACCCGACACATCACGCAGCGAACCGTAATCTTTAAAGTTAGCACGTACTAACAATGAGTTGAGACTGGCGTCCGCAATGCTTACCGTGCCCTCAGCTAAGTGGTGCTTACCTTGGTTACTCCAACGTAATTGCTCGATGTCCAAACGGCGTGTTTCGCCTGAAACGGATTTGTACCAAATGCGAGAATCTGTGATGGTGAAGTCTTCAAACTGACGCAGCAACAAGGAGTCTAACTGGTCTATCAGCTTGGTTTCATTTTTGCTGACATTCGCTTGCGGCTCTTTGCCTTCTGATTTCGACAAAAGATCGACGGTGCGGATGTCTAACGCTAAATCATCGATCGTTAAATCAGCGACAACCGGTTTAAAACTCAGAAGAGATTGAATCAAATCGAATTCAATATGGATTTCATCCACTGCAAAGCGAGCATCTTTGTTATTCGGCAGATTCGCTTCTAAACCTTGCAGAGCGATAGAGGGATGGCTGTTACGCCAAGAACCAGCAACGCTGGTAATAGAAAAGTCAAAACCTGTGCCTTGCTTGACCCAGGTTTTGATCTCATCTTGGAAGTGGTTAAGTTGTGGCAATGCTACGCGCAGTGTGGTTACTAAGATCGCCAGAAGCACCAACAGAGTAACTAAAGTCCACGCGCAGAAACGCCCGAAACGGTTAAAACCAGAATTCACAAATTTTCCAATTACATCATGACGACGTCAAACTGCTCCTGAATGTACAGGGGTTCAGCTTGAATACGAACTTGCTTACCAATAAATACTTCGAGTTCAGCCAGTGCGTGTGATTCATCACCCAGTAGTGTCTCCGCAACGTATGGTGACGCGTACACAACAAAGTTGTCCGCATCGTAAGCACGGTTAACACGGGTAATTTCACGCAAGATCTCGTAACACACAGTTTCGACAGTCTTCACGCTGCCGCGACCTTCACAAGTAGGACAGCTTGAACACAGGATATGTTCAATACTTTCGCGCGTGCGCTTACGAGTCATCTCAACTAAGCCTAGTTGAGTAAAGCCATTAATGTTGGTTTTCACTCGGTCTTTTGACAGTGCAGCTTCAAGAGAACTTAGAACGCGCTTACGGTGTTCATCCGATGCCATATCGATAAAGTCAATAATGATGATGCCACCAAGGTTACGCAGACGAAGTTGACGTGCGATTGCTTGCGTCGCTTCAACGTTGGTGTTGAAGATGGTTTCTTCTAGGTTGCGACGGCCAACAAACGCGCCCGTATTGATGTCGACCGTAGTCATGGCTTCAGTTTGATCGATGATCAGGTATCCACCGGACTTAAGCTCGACTTTGCGTTCCAGAGAACGTTGAATTTCGTTCTCTGTGTCGTACATATCGAAGATTGGCTTATCGCCTTCGTACAATTCAAGCTTCTCAGTCAGCTCAGGCACATATTCAGAGGTAAACTCTTTCAGATTCTCGTATTCAAGGCGAGAGTCGACCATGATTTTGTCAAGCTCAGTGCCAACAAAATCACGTAGAATACGCTGCGCTAAACCTAGCTCACCGTACAAGGTAGAACGCGTTTTGTATTTCGAGCGACGCTCCATGACTTTCAGCCATAAACGCTTCAAAAATGCCGCATCTTGAGAAAGCTCTTTTTCGTCTGCACCTTCTGCAGCGGTGCGAATGATGAAGCCGCCATGCTCATCACAGTAGTGATTGACAACTTTCTTTAAACGCTCGCGCTCTGTTTCGCTTTCGATACGCTGAGAGACACCGACGTGGCTAGCACCCGGCATAAAGACAAGATAACGCGATGGCAAGGTGATATCGGTTGTCAGACGTGCGCCTTTAGTGCCCAGAGGATCTTTCACAACCTGTACAACGATATCCTGTCCTTGGCGAACCAATTCAGAAATATCACGTACTTGGAATTGTTGCTTTTCGTTCTCTGCCACACATTCGGTGTGTGGAACGATATCTGACGCGTGTAAGAACGCCGCTTTATCAAGACCAATATCAACAAACGCCGCTTGCATGCCTGGCAATACTCGGCTCACTTTGCCTTTGTAGATATTGCCAACAATGCCACGGCGCGATTCACGTTCTATATGAACTTCTTGTAGTACTCCACCTTCAATCATGGCCACACGAGTTTCACTCGGGGTCACGTTTAGCAGCAATTCTGCACTCATGTGCACACCTCAAAACAATTATAAAAATTCTTGAATTAGCTGATCGGTTTCGAACAAAGGTAAGCCTACTACGGCGTGATAACTGCCTTCGATTCGGGTGACGAAACGCCCACCGAGTCCTTGAATACCATAACTTCCAGCTTTATCGCATGGCTCGCCTGACTGCCAGTATCGTTCTATTTCTTCTTCAGTCAGTGTTTTGAACCACACGTCAGTGATAACGACCACTGAATGTTGTTGTTCTTTTGATACTACGCTCACCGCGGTCATCACTTGATGCTGACGACCGGACAAATTGCTGAGCATGCGTTTTGAATCTTCGAAATTTTTAGGTTTTTCTAATACGTGGTTATCGCACACCACCACGGTATCTGAGCCCAATACAACGGAATCAGGCTTAGCCATCGCTAAGCCTGCTTGAGCTTTTTCCAGAGAGAGACGCAAGACATAGTCTTTTGCTTGCTCGTGGTCTTGTTTGGCTTCCTCTATATCAGGAAGCACAATATCAAAGTCATAACCTAATTGAGCAAGCAACTCTTTTCTTCTCGGAGAACCCGATGCGAGAACGAGGGATAAGCCCTTTTTCACAACGCTACCTTACGTGCCATGCGCGACGGACGCGTCGCATAAGTAAAAACATCCATGGCCAAAGTATACAGTTTATTGCCGCAGTCCACAGAGATAATGGATTAAATACTACGTCTTGGTTCAAATATTCCCCACAGAATATGAGAAGTTCCAGTAGCACGGTAAAAAAGGCAATCAAGATAGATTGTTGCCAAAGCGCCATGTTACGGATCACCAAGAAATTCAAGGCCACTAAGTAGATAATGATCGACATCATCATCCCTCGGATACCGAGCGTAGAGCCAATCAATATGTCCCACAACAAACCTAAGATCAAAGCGGTACCGACGTTAACACGGTGAGGCAATGCCAACACCCAGTAACAGGCCACTAGGAACAGCCATGACGGACGCAGCAAATCGAGCACGCCCGGCCATGGAATAGTTTGTAAGACTAGCGCGACAAAGAAGCTAACGCCGATGACCATTCGGCTTCTAAATACACTATTGGCCATCGGTTACCTCTTGCTCTGAACCTTCTTCGACATTGGATTGCAGTACTTTGTGTTGACGGTCTTCATTCGGCCAAATCAACAACAAGTAGCGCAGACGATCAAACTCAACCACAGGTTCCGCTTTGATCGATGCAAACTCTTGGCGAGTGTCATGATCGACATTCGTGACGGTTGCGACTGGGTAGCCTTCAGGGTAAATACCACCGAGACCCGACGTCACGAGCAAATCGCCCACTTGAATGTCAGTACTGGTTGGGATGTGTTCCAGTTGGATTTCATCCACTTCACCATTACCGGAAGCGATCACACGAATATCGTTACGAATCACTTGAACAGGAATCGCGTTTTTCGCGTCTGTTAGCAACAATACGCGTGCGTTGTGCGCTGCAACAAACGTTACCTGACCAACGATACCTTTCTCGTTAATAACAGGCTGACCAACGTAAACACCATCAATACGACCTTTATCAATCACCACTTGGTGACGATACGGCGAGGTATCTACGGCCATCACTTCTGTGACGACTTTCTTTTCGTCACGGACGAATGAAGAGCCGAGCAGTTTACGCAGGCGTTGGTTTTCTTCTTTATATTGGTCGAGCAAGATCAGCTCGCTCTTCAGGCGAAGCACTTCTCGCTTCAAACTGCGATTGCCTTCAATCAGTGCCTGACGAGTGTTTAAACTCTCGAACATTCCATCGAACATGCTACGAGGCAAATTAGCTGCGTATTGAATTGGCGCAACCATACTGTTCAATAGGTATCGGACGTTGGAAAACGTATCTAGACGGTTATCAGCCAGCATCAAGCTCGCCGACACGATGACAGCAAAAAACAGACGTAATTGCAGAGATGGACCTCTGCCAAAAATCGGTTTCATCTTGTTTTTAACCTGATTGCTACCATGATTATTGAGCCTTACTTGGCAACCAGAGAATCTGACATGAAGAGATTCTTGGTATGGAGCAGATTGAAATTACAGAGAGCGGAAATGAAGGTGAAGCCCATATGGACCCCACCTAACACTTTATTCTTCAGAGAATAGATCGCCACCGTGCATGTCGATCATTTCTAGAGCTTTACCGCCGCCACGAGCCACACACGTTAGTGGGTCTTCAGCGATAACAACTGGAATACCAGTTTCTTCCATTAGTAGACGGTCTAGGTCTTTAAGTAGTGCACCACCACCTGTTAGTACCATACCGTTTTCAGAGATATCAGACGCTAGCTCTGGTGGACATTGCTCAAGCGCAACCATCACTGCAGATACGATGCCAGATAGCGGCTCTTGCAGTGCTTCTAGGATTTCGTTTGAGTTCAAGCTAAAGCTACGTGGCACACCTTCTGCAAGGTTGCGACCGCGAACTTCGATCTCTTGAACTTCATCACCTGGATAAGCAGAACCGATTTCGTGTTTGATCTTTTCAGCCGTTGCTTCACCGATCAAGCTACCGTAGTTACGACGCACGTAGTTAATTACGGCTTCATCAAAACGGTCACCACCGATACGTACAGAAGAAGAGTAAACCACACCGTTTAGTGAGATAACCGCAACTTCGGTTGTACCACCACCAATATCGACCACCATTGAACCAGTTGGCTCAGATACACGAAGGCCAGCACCGATTGCCGCCGCCATTGGCTCGTCAATTAGGTAAACTTCACGCGCACCAGCACCTAGTGCAGATTCGCGAATCGCGCGACGCTCAACTTGAGTAGAACCACAAGGAACACAAACTAGTACACGAGGGCTTGGTTTAAGAATGCTGTTGTCGTGCACTTGCTTGATGAAGTGCTGAAGCATTTTTTCTGTTACGTAGAAGTCAGCGATAACGCCGTCTTTCATTGGACGGATTGCTGAGATGTTGCCCGGCGTACGACCAAGCATCTGTTTTGCCGCATGGCCTACAGCAGCAACGCTTTTTGCAGAACCTACACGATCTTGGCGAATAGCAACTACAGAAGGTTCATCAAGGACGATGCCCTGTCCTTTTACGTAAATTAGAGTGTTGGCAGTACCTAAATCGATAGATAGGTCGTTAGAAAACATGCCACGAAGTTTTTTAAACATATTCTTCGCTCATCCTGCAAAAATTTAGAAGACAAAAATTGTCCTAAATGTACCAATGCCTCGCTGTCACAGCAAGGCATTGGTACACAAACATGAGCAGAAAGCCTCAATTTCTTGCAGTTTCCTTACTTAACGCAAGAAACCGAAGTTTGTTATTGTCCGGTTAACCCCGGTTCACCCCGATAAATCACGCGGTCATTACCACGGTGAATACCAAACGTGACGACTGATGATGGGTTTTCTTCTGAGCCATCTTTATCCCAGTCGTATTTGAGCCATGGTAAACCATTTGCAGAGTCATCTAGATCTAACCAAACTTGCGATTGCTGTCGCACCTCATTCTCACAACCTTGTACAGCAGTTAAACGTTCTCTATTGGTATTTGGCAACATGCCATCGGTGACTTTAGCACTCGATGTTTCACTGTCTGCTGAATCAAGAATTCGAATATTGATATCACAGGCAGTAACACCATCGGGGCTGCTCCAAATCAGTTTATCATTGCCTTGTTCTACAGCAGAAATAGCCGTTCGGTTGTCCTTAGAGTTGACAACAAATCGGTTCTTATTCCAGTACTCAACTTTGAGAGGAATGCTGAGTGTATCCCCTTGTCTTCCGCCAATATCATCTAAAACCATACGCCCATACCTAACATCAGGTTGAGATAACAGTTGTTGCTCTACGGTACGAGATTGTTTGCCACCATCACCTTCTGTCAGAAATAGAGTTGGGTCAATATGTGCTGTCTTCGTACTCGCGGTATTATTGAGAGACAACGCAATTGATGACTCAGTAGAACTATCTGTTGATACTTTGGAGTTAAATGGACCATCTAAATTAGCTGCTTTACTCCAATCTACAGAATTAACCCAGACTTTACTCCAAATAGCACCAGACCAGTTTTTACTGGTTAGATCAGAGTCCAAGATGCTAAGTCGGTCAGAAAAGCCTCCAGCTAAATGCAAGTCTGCTTTCAAAGAATCGGCAAAACTACCATAGTTCTGCGTAGCATATCCGTCAGCATTGTAAGCAGTGACTTCGAACTTAACTGACGCAAAGTTTTGTCCCATATAAGCGGAGTCATTCTGATTATCGGGATAAGTCCATTCGGTTCCTGTTACTTTAAAATAATCAGGATAGAAGCGACCAATTGTTGACTTGCCATCTGCAATTTTAAAGGCCTTACTGCCAAGATACAGAGATGTCCCAATATCATCACCATTTTCATCTTTAGCAACTGGAGCCTCAGCAATAAGCTCGAAAGCACCGACTTCTGAAACCGATTGGTCAAACTTCACACTGCCGTTAGACCATTTATTTGACTCTGGTACCTTCTCATTCAGAAGTTTGGCTAATGAACCATTAGACGGGTACTTCACTTTATTACTAACAGTAATAGTCTTTTCTTGATAGTTCTCAGCAACTGAACCGTCATCCTGCAGTGCAGAAATAGTTAGTTCAAAAACTTCACCAGCAGCAACAAACCCCGAAGAACAGCCATTTTCACTGTTAGTGCACTCTCCACTCTTATCACCACTCTTTGCAGTTACTTTCAGTTTTGAAGGAAAACTAACGAAACTGCCGAATCCATCGGAGTCATCAACCCCCTCAACACTGGCTTTAAGTTTGATCTTTCCAGCTTCAGCGTATCTCAACTTAAAGAATGCTTTGCCTTCATCATCAAAATAAACATTAGGCAGATATTTATTAGCTCTGGTTAGCTCGACATCTGAACTCCATTCCACAGCCTGATCTTTCACTTTTTTCTTGTAAGAAATCACGACAGGTTGAGAGCTATCGAACGGTGCCACTTCATAATCAATCGACATATTAACACCGCGAGATTCACCGCCGTCTTCTGTTCGAGTTGAGCAAAACGATAGGTAATCCTCACCCGCAGTTTCGCGACTAGCAACTACATCATTAACATTCACCGCAAGCACATTTGAAGCGAAGGTTACATTACAGTTGTTAGCAGATAGTGGTCCGCCATTAATTCGACATCGCGCCCCTTCAAAGCCAAACTGTGGTACGGAACTTTGATCGATACCTAAAGTAACATCGCCAGCTCTTGAACCTTGCAGCTCAAGCTGAGTTTCATTCTCAAACTGTACATTTGTACCGCCAACCCAGTTGGCAACATTATTGCCAACAGATGGAAGTAAAGTGACAGAGAGAGGCGTTAAGCTGCCATCATCGTATGCATCTCTAGGGTATTGCTCAGAACAACTTTCATTCATGCAAGCTCTAAGTGTCACATCAGAAGCTTGACAGGTACTGCCCGAGCCAGAGTAGTCAAACTCGAAATGATGAATACCATCTGTTAATCGCGAGTACTTGTCCGCACAGACTTGGAAGTTATCCACTTCATGAAAGTTCGTGGCAGCACCTGTGGATGCCGTTACTGACAAACGGAAGTTTATTGGAGCTTGGCTAAAGTCCCCTTCTTTACGCACATCAAAGTCTGAAATAACCGTCTTCCAATTTTGATTATCTACCTTCCTCTCGACTTTAAGCATCAAACGCTGACCATCCCTTGAGTTCAGGGTGATCTTATACCGATGCAAGTTTTGGCGATTATCAATCGAACTTGAGAACTGCTTACCTTTTACATATCCGTAACCCTTTAGCCACTTGCCTTGATTGTCTTGAGAACCCGAGCCACGAATACCAACATTGTCCGGTTTACCGTTTCTATTTGGTATAGTTTCTCCACCTTCACGATAGAAATTGCCGTACTCATCAATACCTATACCTAGCCAGCCACCAGCGAATCCTTCAACATCGCTGCTAACCTCACCACCATGGTTTTTCTTGAGCTTCATCCCATAACCAAGGGGGCCACCAAAAGCACCAGTCTTAGGTGGCACATTAGCGTCAGAAATTACAAGGGCAATACCATCGCCTCCTCCGTTTCCACCACCATAAGCATAATGATCAAACTCAATTTCTAGGTAATTTTGATCTGATGGGAAAATATAGTTATATGCAGAAGCTGTAGCTTGACGTTGTCTATTTGCATTCAGACGGAATCTATTGTTATGAATTTCAGGGTCAATACTGTTACCAAATCCCATGACAGACCAGTTGGTTAGTACACTACCATTGTCAAACGTCTCTTTGGGTAGATAAGTACACTGTTGAGGCTCTGGTGGAACCCAACATGATTCTGGGTATTTTGGTTTCTCAATCTTTGTTGAGCCGCGCATATCTAACCATAAGCTAGTAATCGCACCATAAATTTTCTCACTGGTATCTAACAAAATACTCTTGGCTAAGATAAACCCTTTAAAAACTTCTCCTGACGCTGTCTTAAAGTGAAAACTAGCTTGTGGACCGTAAATAGTTGGTAGAACTAACTCACTACTTGCAGTTCTATATTCGAAATATGCACCTTCTAGTGCAAAGTCGGCACTTGTATTGTAATAAGAGCCAGTAGGTTGATCTGTACCCACTACATTAACGGTAACATTAGTGCCAAAAATTAGTTTTGGCTTCTGTCCAGTGTTATGGAAGGTTTTGACTGTAAGTTCTGCATCATCAGCGAGATAAATAGAAAAATCTCCTGCCGAATTATAATCAATATTTTCAATTTTACGCTTCTCATTGATCTTTAACTCAACAGCCTTACTCGCATTATTGTCTTTTAAATGAAGAGTTTTTAAGTCTTCATTTAAAAGAATGGAAATAGTCTCTCCAGTATCATAAAAACTACAAACACTAGAGCTGTTACTACATACATTACCGTAATAGGAGGACTCATTGCGATTTGTACTAATGGTTAACTCTTTCGTTGCCGAAAAAGCCGTATCGAGTATATTAGGCTGTTGTGCTTTTCTTGCATTAAGTTCAGCAATGCTTGTTTTATCACCGATATCACACCCTGTGGCATCAGCACATATAGGGTTTTTGTATAGCCTATCGATAGCATCACTCTGAGACGCATTATCAAACCCCATCTGAATATACTGATTTTGACTCGGTTGGTTCATACCATCACTGTAGTAAAATAGATCTTTTTTATCATTAATAGTATTAGCTAGAGCGTATTCATTAGACCAACCCAATACTCTTACTTGACTATTACTAACCATGAGTTTGCTGTCTTCATTTTGCCAACCCTGAATAGGTTCAGGAAATAGCTCACAAACATCATTTGGCACAATTAAATCTGGTTCTGGAGGAGGATTTGGTCCCTCAAGTTCACCACATCGCAGGTTTTTAAGTTCTTCATCTTTCTCAATAAAAACATCTGCACTATTCGACATATTAGAGAAAACATTATCGAATACAGTTTTTTGACGTATCAATGAACCACTAGAAGAGCGTAGGTAGTAGTTCAAATCCCCAGTATAACTATTGCCTTGCTTTCTTACGTTGCTGTATTCCAAACGAATAGAGTATAGCGTTCTGTTAAAAAGCGAATGTTCGTTAAATATTCCGTCAACATCATCGTCAGCAGACCATAGTGGGTATAAGGAAACGTTGCCTTGACCTTGTTTTTTGAGATAGATCACTTCGTCTTCAATATCTGAGTCTCGAGACAGCCAGTCGAACCAATCATCAAAATCATCATCGTCATAGTAATTGGCTTCGACAAAAAATGGTGCATCCATTTTAATGGGACAGGTCTCTGTATCCTCCCATTCATCCGCAAAAGACAAACTACTTGAAGATAACAAAGCTAAGGCAAATAGTATTTTTCTCATTATTTTAATCCTTAATCCATATCTCTTGTCTGCGTTCAACCAAGCTCAATCCAGAACCACACTGGACTGCAGCTTCGATACGATAAAATGTTTGACTATCCAACTTTTTATCGCCCCCGTCACACACAAGCGAAACTAATCGGCAGCTTCCGTAATCAATGCTCTCTGAGCTTGGCGCTTTACCATTGACTTTATTACTGCAATTGCTTCCCACATCTGGGTTTTCATCGTTAAGTGGGTATATTTCAGTGAGCGCCCACTCTGTTGAAGATTGAGCGTAAAACCATGCTTGTGTCCCTAAAAACTCACGAGTCATTGAGTTTTGATTGGACCAGTTAGTCTTTGTAAGCGTTGCTCCTAGATACCCCATCACAATAATCACGAACAGGCATACAATGAGCACATTTCCGCTGTTTTTCTGTTTATGGGACATTTAACACCTGCACATCTTGTTGGTAGGTACTAACTTCACCATTTTGTTCAAAAGCAAATTTGAGATAGACAATCCCACCAGTCTGTAAACTCACATTCGTGTAATCAAATTGACTTTCATCTGCCACGATATTTTCAACAACGGTGCCATTGCGAGTTAAGCGGTTACTACGCACACCTGTTTTGACAATGCAGTATTCAACTTTGGTTGCTAACTGATATAGATAAATACGATGAGCGATCGAGTCGCTAGGTAGAGACGTCGTTAAGCTATAGCGATAAAAGTCGGCATTACCATTGCTATCATCACTATTTAAAGCAAGATCGCTATCAATTAAGTGATTACTCACAGCGCCTGATATCAAATCGTCATAGCGTGTAGGGTTAATAACAAAGCGTATTCCGTCGGAGGCTTTTAGTGTATCTCCTGGAACGTTTTCCCCAGTAATAAAAAGCAGATCGTTGCTGGTTGGTTCTTGAAAGTAATAACCGGAATTTAAAGTTGGAACAAACGACAGGCAGGATTCGTCAGCCGTGTTTGTCATTGCAAAACTATTGGGAACGGCATGTCTAATTTCACGCGCCATTTTTTCTAGCACAAATTGAGCTTGGGTCTGAATTCTTTGTCTTGAGCTTGCATCAACATACCCTTTCATCCCAACTTGAACATAACCTGCAATCCCCAGCATGATGATGCTACCAATAACAATGGTCAGCACGAGCTCTATGAGAGTGAAGCCTCTTTGACTCATTAATAATTACCTCTGTAACCAACCAATGAAATCGCTAACGCGGAACCAGCAAATATATCTAGTTTCACTTGCTTCATTTTAGGGACACTTCCTTCGAGCTCTGTTGTTTCTACCGCAACCTCTACACGAAAGTTGATATAACTACTGTCTGCACTATTACCTACAACATCTGAGAGTTGGTATTTTTCGCTACCTGACGGACAACTATTCTGAGTATTTTCGGTGTACCAACAACCAATATAATCATCAACGTCATTAAAGGCAGAGGGCGAGGTCTCTCCATCTCTTCCAAGAGGCGAGCAAGCGTCTGCCCCGCTTTCGCCGCAGCGGAGCATGCCACCGTTTTCATCATAATAATGGTCAAAATTGCGGGCCAAAATTTGCGACATCATGCTATGCCCTAGAGCAATGGCTCGACTTTGATAATGGGAGCTGGAAGCATCTTTAATTTGTGGTATCAAAGCTGTCGAAAACATCACCATTGCGATTCCCATCAAGACGATCGCAATAATCATCTCAATAAGTGTCATTCCTCCAAGCGTTTTTTTGCCTTTCATCGTCATGAACAGCCACCTTTACTTACGTAGCCTTGCTCATTAATTGTGACCGTACAGGTTTGAGAGCTATTATTTTCGCTAATAGAGATAGTGACCGAAGAAGGGGCCGGATTTCCTAGTAGATCAAATTGAACCTCTTGAACAGGAGAAAAAGTAACACTGCTGTCTTCGACCCAATCACTACGACTACTGGACTGAGATGAGCAAGAGGCTTTTGAGCCGATACAATTGGTTGCTATGGATAGAATAAAATCGTTATTTCCTACCGCACTACTGACATTAGATTGCATGCGATTCACTTGGACTTGGCGAACAACAGAAATGACTTGATCTTGAATTGCGACGGCAGAAATACCAGTGCGCATAAATCGACTGGACGCGTAAAGCGATAATATTGAAAGGATGACGATTACCATGATTAGCTCAATGAGAGTAAAACCTGATATCGTTGAGCGCGACTTCATACTGAGAAACCTTCGGCTTACAACAAGCGATTAAATTATAAGCAAAAAAGCATGGTAATTTTGGACTAAAATCACACTTATTTTACGTAGCAAACAAGATTGCTCTAGGTTAGTTTTTCGATCTATCGATTTCTTCTTCAATTCGATCGTAAGTTTCTTTGTTGCTTAACGTCTCAGAAACGTGCTCAGCGGTCTGCTTAGTTTGCTCCCACTTCGCTTCGTAAGTTTCTGGCTCAAAGCTGATAAATCTTGGTAATACCACATAACCGACAACACCTAAGATAACCAGCACAACCACAAACTCTATTGCACTAAGACCCGATGATTTACGCATATGAACTATTCCGAGATTAATCAAAATAAAGAGATAAAGGCCAGACTAGCTGGCCTTTGATGTCACATTAACAACCGCTATCTTCAATAGATGTTGATGCTTCATTACCTGCTGTAGATGCTGATGCTTCGTTATAAACTACGTAACACTTACCATCTGTAATAGTTGTAAGTGTATTACCATAGCCAGCTTTCAAATCGCCACTAACAAATGTAGCAACTACGGATGTCGAGCCAGAAGCAGCTAAGGCCCAATCATCAGCTAAACCAGTAACAGCGTTAGCAATACCACCAGTCTCAGATGTTGGGTAACCGAATGCAACTGCGACATTTTCAACCGACTTGCCTGAAGATACAGTCTCTAAACCGTTAATAGCAGCTTTACCAAAAACGATACCAGATGCACCATCGATTGCACCTTTTAGACCTTGAAGAGCTGATTCACGAGCATCCGACTGTAGGTTAAGGAAACGTGGTGCTGCAGTTACCGCTAGAATACCTAGGATTACAATTACCACTACCAATTCGATAAGGGTGAAACCACCTTGTCTTTTCATTGTTTACTCTCTCTATGTAAGCATGCAGAGTGACTGCAAAGTTTATCGGTCATGCGACCATTTTGGATAATGTCAAAACGGTGTGGCATCTCAACGATAAACTAATGTTTATCCATTGAGCCCTTTTTCTACCGCTTGAGCAGAATGACGATTCGCCATTATTAAGTTAAAGCCGTGCAAAAAAGATATCCCAAGCTTGGTTTACTTTTTATTACAACCTTTTGCTTATGGTAATGTTTGCATTATACCGACTTTCATTCCTATTTATAGTACTTAAGTGTCAAAAAATTCACTCCGTCGACATTTCGACGTCTATTTTCAGGTAATTAGCGTCTGATATAACAACAACTCTCTGTCCATTTTCATAAGTATAGTTACATGTATAACTATTACTTTTAATTGCTCCACGAATTTCTAACAACTCGCTCGCCATAATTTTACGTTGTGGGTAATGGACCGTCAGCCAATAGTCACAATCAAGTGCACCGCTTGTTCTGAAAGGTGATACTAAGCCCCCTTCCGTCATATTGAGCTCAAAACCGTCCATTAACAGCAACTTAGGCTCTCCATGAACGAGCCATGCTTGGTGGTATCTTTGCACGCTGTCTTGCATCCAAACCTTGGCAAGTTTCGCACCTGTTTTTTGCGCCTCTTGCTCTATCGGTTTCAATTTTTGCATAAACGCCGCCAGCACAATAATACCGATGACCCCCACGAGAATCAGCGTCGCTCGGCTTTGATTTTCAACCACGCCGTTAGCCGCCTTTGATGATGTCCAGCATCCCCCACATAGGCAGGAATATACCAAGTGCCAACACCATTACCATGCCTGCAACAATGACCAAAAGTAACGGTTCTATTCGCGCAGTTAGAGTTTTCAAATCGTAGTCGACTTCACGGTCATAGAAGTCCGAAACTTCCAATAGCAGCTCATCGATACGACCTGTTTCTTCACCAACCGCAATCATCTGAATAACCAAAGGCGTAAATATCTTACTGTTGATCGCCGTAACTGAAATAGTACTGCCCGCTTCAATGGCCGCTTTCATTTCTAGAATTCGGTTCTCCAAGAACTTGTTGCCGAGCGCTTCACCAGCTAAAGCTAATGATTGGTTAAGCGGCACACCGGACTTCAACATCAAAGAAAATGTTCTTGAGAAACGAGAAAGCTGAGCGCGGTTAACAATGTCACCAACAATAGGCAGTCTTAAACGCAGTTTGTCGAACTTCTCTCGACCGTCAGCTGTGGCCACCCAAGATCTGAAAAGAATAAACGCACCAATGATCGCGGCGATCAGTAAACCCCAGTAATTCACAAAGAAGTTCGACGTCGCGATCAGAATTCTGGTAGGCAGCGGTAATTCGACACCAAAGCGTGTGAACATGGATGCAAACTCTGGGATAACCAGAATATTCAAAATAAACATCGCGATAGTGATAAATACGATTACAAACGTTGGATAGCGCATGGCAGCTTTGATGCGCTTGCGCGTTTCCAGTTCTTGTTCGTAGTAGTTTGCTAGCTGTAGCAAGGCTTGGTCTAGGCGACCCGTGTTTTCACCCACGTTGATCATTGACACGAACAACGGGCTGAACACTTTGGTATGCGGTTGCATCGCAGAGGAAAGACCGCGACCGTTACTCAACTCAGCTACCACGTCTTCTAAAGCTTCTTTAAGCTGTTTGTTCTCACAGTTTTGCAGCAAACCACGCATTGAACGTAGCAATGGCACGCCTGCTTTGGTCAAACTAAATAGCTGACGTGAAAATAGGATTATCACTTCAAGCGGAATCGCAGGCACAAGTAACTTAGACAAGCTGACTTTGCTTTTGACCGCTTCTTTTTCTAATCGCAGGTTTAGAGGAATAATCCCCTTATTCATCAATGCTTCCGCTGCCGCTTCGGAATTCACCGCATCGACTTTGCCACTGGTTGATGAGCCGTCTAAGGTGCGGCCTTGATAACGAAAAGTTGGCATTCACTTACCTACATGAAAATTGGGTCGGTTTTACCAGAAGCATCGCCCTCGCCAAGGGTCATGACTTCGTCCAAACTCACAGTGCCTTGCAGCGCAAGTTCCATCGCAGAAGCCAATAGCGGCTTGTAGTTTTCTGAGCGACGTGCTGCTTGAGCAAAGCCCACGGCATCATTCGCACGTAGCTTGTCCATCATCTCATGTTCAAGCTCAAGCATTTCAAACACGCCAACCCGGCCGCGATAACCTGTCAGGTTACAGTTTTGGCAACCCGCGCCTTTGTGGAAGGTTTGCCCTACTTGATTAGGGAAGCGACCCGCAAGCCACTGCCGACGAGCCTCATCGAGCACATCGGTGGTTTTACAATCTGGACAGACACGGCGAACAAGACGCTGAGCCACAACCGCACGAACAGCACTTGCTACCAAATAACCAGGAGCGCCCATATCAATCATTCGCAGCGCACTGTCTACCGCATCGTTGGTGTGCAAAGTACTCAATACTAAGTGGCCAGTCAGTGCGGCACGAAGGCCAATTTCAACCGTTTCTTGGTCACGCATCTCACCAATAAGGATGATGTCAGGGTCTTGGCGTAGGAAGGTACGTAGCACGCGAGAAAACGTTAGGTCGATCTTGCTGTTGATCTGTACCTGAGTAATACGCGGCAAGCGGTATTCCACCGGATCTTCAGCAGTGATGATCTTCTTGCCCGGCTCGTTTAACTCACTCAATGCACCGTAAAGTGTGGTGGTTTTACCGGAGCCTGTTGGACCAGTAACTAAGATCATTCCGTGTGGGCGAGAAAGCTGACGACGAAGGCGCGCAAGTAGCTCAGGTGGTAAACCGGAATCTTCCAGTTTACGTAAACCAGAAGATTGGTTTAGCAAACGCATTACTACTGATTCACCGTATTGCGTTGGCAGAGTCGACATACGAATATCGATCGATTGACCACGAACTTTGATATTGAATCGACCATCTTGAGGTAAACGCTTTTCAGAGATATCGAGATGCGCCATCAGCTTCAAACGCAATACTAGCGCTGAGGCAATGTTCACCTCGTTTAGAAGTGTCTCATGAAGGACGCCATCGACACGTTGACGCAAACGCAGCACTTTATCATCGGGCTCGATATGAATATCTGACGCGCCGACTTGCACCGCATCTTCAAACATGGAGTTAACCAGTTTAACAACAGTAACTTCTTCGCTATCACCTTCATCAATGCCGTAATCGAAACCTTCAACGTCTTGGTGCTCAGCTTGAAGCTGCTCTGCAAACGAAGCAATCTCTTTGGTTCTACGGTAATAACGGTCAAAACTATCTACTAACTGGCGTTCTGGTGCGATGATGAATTCTAAGTCGTATTGACCAAGCAGGTTCATCAACGACTCTTGAATAAACAAGTCCGCCGGATCACTCATCGCCACGCGTAATGTGTCACCATTGCGGGCCACAACCATGGCACGTAAACGGCGTGCGTGCACTTCTGGAAGGATTTGTACCGCATCGGCATCAACAGGAGCACGACTCAAATCAATTAAGGGCAAGCTCAACTGCTGGGACAAGAACTCAAGCATCTGCTTTTCACTGATAAAACCAAGATCAATCAGCGCATCACCCAGCTTTTGACCAGTACTGTGCTGAGCATTCAGCGCCTGCTGAACTTGATCTTCAGAAACAATACCTTCTTCAATTAACAGATCGCCTAAGCGTTTTCTCAACTGAATTTTCATTGCGCACTCTCCAGTTGTTTTAAGATATTCAAGCGATCACGAATAAATGCCTGAGATTGATTTGAAATACCGACTTTGCCAAGCGCTTGCTTATAAGAAGCGATCGCCGGAGTGAAAGCTAATGCTCGCTCTTGTTGAATGGCCAAGCCAAGCCACCAGCGCGCATTCTCAGGCTCACGCTGAGTCAATAACTGGTAGCTTTCCAGTGCAATTTCATTTTGCTTTTGCTTTTGAGCCAACGCGGCACGCATGGCTAAATATTCGCGACTCGGGGCTGGCGGTAAATGCACGAGTGGACTCAACGCCGCTTCAGCTTGATCCGCTTTCATCAACAATTTTGATAGCGCAAGGCGTAAGCTTTGGTTATTGGTGTCTAGGGTGATGCCCGACTGTAAGACCTCATAAGCTTTGCGCGTATCCCCTTTTCCAAAATACAGCGCCGCTAACTTCTGACGAGCCTCTAAATTCGTTGGCTGATAGCGAAGTGCTTCATCGAATGCAGACAAAGCCGTCTTCATATCATTCGCATCCATGGCTTTATCTGCACGTGCTAGCGCTTTTTCTGCTAACTGCTGGTGCGTCAGTTCCACCTGCTCAATGCGCATTGAGCTATCTTGTGACACATTCGACGAGGTATTCACACTTTGATTCACGCTCGCCAACAACATCGGTTGTTCTACTGATTGGTTCACTTCTGCTTTAGCAGTGAACTGGTCTAATTGCGGAGTGGACTTCGCCAAAGGCAGCTCAACCGTAACCTTTGGTTTCTCAATTCTTTGCGCGTACACCACATTATCTAACTGAGGCGTCACTTTACTGGTCGGTGAGTGATTCACCGCCATGATTGGCGAGGTCTCAACGCTGACGATATTCATTGAAATGTTCGATGAAGATGTAATATCTTCCATCGGTGCCGGACCTTGAGAGACTGCCCAGCCTCCAACAGCAAGGCTCAATGAGAAGCCTCCCACTAGCCACAGCCACGGTTTGCTTCGTGTGATACTTGGAATCTCTGCTTTCGTTAGTGCTGAAGGCGATTCTTTTTCAGCAAGTTCTGATAATGCTTTATTGATGGCACTCAAGGCTGGCTCCATCCCCAAAATTTGGGAGTTTTAAACTTAGGTTTACGCGCATCGAAGGTGTCATGCATCGCAACGTAAACGTGTTGATTCTTTAATAACGTGCAACGGTCATTAAACGCCGTTAGTAAGGCTTTATGGCTGATTTGGTTGATCAATCTCGGGATACCCATCGCCGAACGCCAAATGGCTTTCTTCTGCTCAATCGAGAAGATATGCGCACCATTTCCTGCTTTGTCTAAACGGTTGTTGATGTAGGCGACGCCCTCCTCAATCGAGAGAGGACGAAGCTGGCAACTAAACGTAATTCGCTGACGGAACTGTCTTAATTCATGAGTGCCAAGTCGCTCATCCAATTCAGGCTGACCAAACAAGACCAGTTGAATCAGCTTGTCTTGTTCCGTTTCCAAATTGCCGAATAAACGCAGCGTTTCCAGAGCTTCTGATGACAATGCCTGTGCTTCATCAACGATCAGTACGGTCTTTTTACCTACTGCATGAATTTGAATTAAACGCTCTTGAATCAGCGAAACCACCTTGAGCGGATCGCTATCTTCAATACCCAACTCACGAGCGACTGCAAACTGTAACTGTTCACCATTTAGGACGGGGTTAGGTAAATAAACGAGCTCAACGTCAGATTCAATTTGCTCGATCAACTTACGACAAACCATGGTTTTGCCCGTGCCAACCTCTCCGGTCACTTTAATCACCCCTTCCCCCATTTTGACTGCTGCCATAATGGTTTGAATGGCCTCGTAGTGAGGCACTAACCCCAGAAACATTTCTGTATTTGGGGTCAGTGAGAAAGGTTGAACTCGAAATCCAAAATGCGACAAGTACATAGTCGAATCACAAAACCACGTTTAACGACAGTTCTAACGCCGATTACTCAGCGTCAGGGAACCATTCTTGCAACAAGTCACGTGAACGCTCTAGCTCTTTCTGCCATGTGTTCACGCCTACAACTGTTGGCTTAAGCAGAATAACCAGTTCTGTTTTTTGCGATATGTTATTGATGTTACGGAATAAGTTACCAAGCCCTGGTACATCACCGAGGAAAGGCACCTTTGAGACTTGCTCTAGGTTCTGTTGCTTCATCAAGCCGCCGATAACCACCACGTCACCATCTTTAGCACGGATCACAGAGTCAGACTCACGAATTGAGCTTTTCGCCAGCGGTAATTGAATGTTTTGGAATTCACCGCCAAGGTTTAAATTCTTGACCTCTTCTTCGACTTCAATGACAGCAGGGTGAACGTGCAGGAACACATTGCCTTTATTGTCGATTTGTGGAGTAACATCTAGGGAGATACCTGAGAAGAAAGGTGTTAACTCAACCTCAGGAACCGCATTGGAGTTCTCACCATTACCTGCGTTGCTCGAAAGCTCAGTGACAAAGTACTCATCAGTACCCACTTTAATCACTGACTTCTGGTTGTTTGCGGCAGTAATACGTGGGCTAGACAGCACGTTCAAATCGCCTTGCGTTGCCATAAAACTCAACACAGCATCAAAATTGCCATCAGAGATAGTCACATTCGTTTGTCCACCAAGTAGTGAACCGATCGTATCTAACCCTGGTAATAATGGAATATCAGAGCCATCACCAGGAGAGCCGCCACCTGGGTATGGACGACCAATCGAGATACTGCCTGAATTACCGATAGAGGCAGATAGATTCGACCAGTTGATACCTTGTTGGTAACCATCACTCAATGTCACTTCCAAGATTTTTGCTTCTAGAATCACTTGGCGCTGCATACGCTCTTGCGATACACCGAGGAACTCGCGAACTTCGCGGATTTCATCAGGGAAAGCACGTACTGTGATAACACCAGCTTGCGGGGTCACAACAACGCTTTGGCCTTTACCTGAGCCAATTAGGTTAGCTACTGCTTGCTGTAGCATTGGCCAGAAATCGCTTTCCGTAATAGTTTCAATACGAGTGCCGCCCGTTGAGGTTGTTGAGCTATCACCGTTGTTGTTTGAATCTGAAGAATCAGAATCGTCAGAGCTACCACCAGAACTTGATGTACCCGCCGAGGTCACAGAGCCAGTTACGATGCTTGTTAGTGAGCGACCAGAACGTTTGAACTGAAGGTAATCCACTGGAATCGTAACGGTACGCATACCAGCTGGGTAGATTTGAATTACTTTACCCGACTTCACCACATCATAGCCGTACATGTTTTGCACAACATTCAGCACTTCATCCAGCGTCACATCAGAAAGGTTTACGGTGATATTGCCTTGTACCGCAGGGTGGATCGCCACACTGTATTCGGTGCCTTTAACCAAAGAAGCAAAAAAGCTACGCGCCTCAACCGCGTTGGCTTGGATTCTAAAACGCTTCAATGTTCCTTGCTGAGATGACATGTTAGCGTCTAGGTTTGGCATAAGATCGGCTTCCACTGAAGATGGAATGTCTTCTAGGGCACGACTGTTTGCTTCATTGATAGATTCATTCAGTGCTTGCTTCACTTCTACTGGATCGCGGTGACCCATAGAACAACCCATTAAGGAAGCAATCACAATTCCTACAACTAATTTGCGCATATCTGATCAGGCTCTGATTATTATTTTTTTACGTTTAAACCAAAAAGCTCTAGCTTCCACTGACGGTTACCACGCTTTAAAGTTACAAATTCACTGTTGATGCTAGCTACTTGGTAGCCATTAAGTTTTGCCCCAGGCTCAACAATACGGTCGTTCAAAATCGCTACACAGGGCGTGTTTGGCTTGCAAACGATGCTATTCAGTGTTGGCAGGCGATATTGTTTTGCTTTTGGCTTTGCTTGTTCGGTAGCTGGTTTCGTCCAGCCCAGCGGTGCAGTTGGGTCTTGGTTCGCCCAACAGTTGCCTGCAATAAAAACAAGCGCCAATGAGATAATGAGTTTCTTAACCACCAATAAACTCCTCTCGTGAACCTAGGGTGTAGACTTCCAATACAAGTTTTGCTTTTGGATAATCTTCGACTTTGTAGCTGAAGCTTCGCCAGTAATAACTTGCAGGCAAGCTTTCAAGTTTTGTTAGGTAATTAGCAATTGCAAAATAGTCACCGGTAAGTTCCATACGAACTGGGTGTACGTAGTAACCTGAGTATTGCGACGCTTCTTTATCTTCTGTTATCGGCTCCGCAGGCAATGTCTGAAGTGACAATAGGTGAATGCCGCTTTGCTGCTCCAATACACTTTCTAACAAGTTCGCCATTTGAGAAGGCGTAATCAAGTGTTCAATAATTTCAGAAAGCTGCATCGATAGGTGCTGACTTTCGGTTAACAATTGAGAAATAGCCTGATCAATCTCAGCGTTCGGATCTTTCTTTAATTGCGCTTGGATGCGTAAGATCTCGATTTCAGTCTGTTGATTGGTCTGTTTTAAGTTACGTAGCTGTTTGTCATTGCTGGTAACTTCATTCAGTTTCGGCTCTAACACCAAGGTAAACAGCAGCATTACGACAGTGACAAGACCACACAAGGCAATCAATACCTTTTCTCGTGCACTCATCTCATCGAAGCGCTCTTCTAACGAGGACCAGAATTCGTTCATTTCTCTTTGTCTCCACGCGTCTTCAATTCAAAGGTCACAATGTTGTCTTCGTTACGACCAATCTTCACATCATCAAATGTACGTCCCACAAGGCTTATTTCATTCTTAAACTGACTCACCCAGTTTGGAACTGCGCTTGGCGAACGAGCCAGGCCTTTGAGATCTAAAGTCGTATTGTCGATACGAATTTCAGACAAAGAAATGTTATTGCTGCCAAGTTTGGCAAGAGATTGCATCACGCCGGAGTAACCAGTGCGTTGTGAATCGTCATATTTTCCGACCGCTTTTAGTGAGTCACGTTTTGCCTTCACCTCACGCTCTAAACGTGCTCTCGCCGCCAACTTGTTGGTATCCGGCTGGTGTTTACGCAACTTAGCTTGTTGGCGTGTCAGCTCTGATTTCATGATATCGCCACGACTTTTAACAATCGCGATTTCATCCTCAACGCCTTGGCTCTGCCAAGTGACATAACCGTAAGACAAGAAAATCAGCGTAGCAGCGACACCCCAAGAGATAGCGACGTTTTTTAACTTCAGCAGGTTCTTCTTCGGCTTCAGAAAATCAGGGTAGAGATTGACACGTCGAGCACTTGATGTTGCTAATGCGGTATCCGCTAAGACATGACCTGATAGCTCGTGCTCTTCTGCAAGCAATGGCGAAACTTTGGTACTTAAACGGTAGTTAAGCGACTCCACCAATTCTTTTTCGTCTTCATCATCACAACAAACTTTAAGCTGATGCAATTGAACATGACGCAGTTGAGAAGAGAGGTAATCTATCGAACGCTGCAGTTCCAGTGACAAACTGTCCATTTGTAAGTCACTTGAAGGTACGCCTGTTAATGGTGGCGTCACACTGCGAATGGAACGATGAAATGCAATCGTGTGCTCAACGAATGCGCTAATACGGAAGTGACCGCGCGCACTGCGTTGTAGAAGTAGGAAGTTGCCTAGCTCACCAGAGGTATCCCCCCAGATATCATCTTCAGGAATAATTGCTTCAAGCGTTAATTGAACTCGGTTTGCAAGCAGTACGATCTTGTCGAGGATTTTGCGCGAAAGCACATAAGCTTGAACTTTATTTGAGTTAGGTAACTCTGCGGCATCGGCAATAATGTCGATAGCACGTTCAGAAATAAGTTCTTTTAACAGAAACGGCAACGCCGACGGCCACTCATTGCGCGGCATCGCAGGCTTGTCGATCTGATACATCTGGTAATAGTTGTGAGAAAGCACAACTGCCAACGAGTCGTAAGAACTGGCAGCAACACTGAGTGCTTGCTCACAAGCTCGTTCCCAATTTGATTCTGTGATCTCAAATTTAGATGGTCGACTGCTTTTCGTTGGTGATGATAAATAAACTGCGTCTGGCTGAATGACCAAAAAGCACGTACGGCCACCAACCGATGACCGCTTGAGCTTATCGAGTACTGCTTTAAAATCCATGATTATTATCTTTATTTTTTTCGCCAGCGATTTCTGCGTCCCAACTTTACTTGAGATTCAGATTGAGAAATGACCGTTGGTTTGGATCTAGGTAGATACTGCTCTTCTGGAGAGAAATAACGTCCCTGCCCGCCATGAACCCCTAATTCATTCAGGGTGTTCAATTCGTGCTTATTCTCAATTCCCACTGCTATTATTTTTGTTTTACTGTTTGCGGCCGCACCCAACATACTGCGAACAAACAGCTGGTTCTCATGTCTCTGATCGATTTTTGTTACCAAGCTGCGATGAAGCTTAAGGTAACGAATGTCTACTTCTTTTAAATAATGGGTGCTAACGATCGTGCGTCCCGCTTGCCCAATCATGACGTGACATTCTAAACCGGCCAGCATTTTAGCGACTGGTCGCATAAAGTCTAAGTGTCTTACAAATTGTGCTTCCACAAACTCAAAAATGAGACACTTTCTTTGCTCACGTGACAACTGTAAGAGTTCATCACGGAACCATTTGAAGTATTCTCGATGGCCAAAAGGCACAACATGCAGATTAACGACATAACACTTGGAACTATCAAAGCTATGTTTAAAATCTTTTAAGAATTTATGAACAACAGCACGATCCATTTGTGCTTCATAGCCAACTTGTCGAACAGCGGAAATAAAGCGAGACGCTTTAACAATGCCATTTTCCGGATCGCGAATCCGACATGTTAACTCTTCGTGTAATGGTTTTTTATGCGCCACATCACTTATTGGATAGGCCGATTGTGCGTAGAGTATCACATTTTCAGATGTGAGTGCTGAATCAAATAGCGTACGCCATCTCACACTACCGCGAGCTTCTTCGTCGTGGTTCCACTTCTTAAAACGACTCCAGTTGTTATTATTCTGTAACTGAGCACTACGCAATGCGGTTTCAGCTTCATCAATGATTTGGCTATGACGTTCGCCCTCTTTGTACATGGTGATACCGATATGACACCAGTTGTCAGAATCGAGAGGGTAAGGCGGATGAAGCTTTTCTAATTGACGAATACATTGAGACGCCAAGTTTGCGACATCTTTTGCCGCTTGATGAGGTAAGAACAGGGCAAAATCAGCATTGTAGTAGCGCGAGAATACGACATCGGGATAACGCTGAACCAAGTTTGAAAGCAAACTACCCACTTCAACAATAAACTCATCACAAGTTTGTTTATCTTGCTCTTCTTCGACAGATTTCCAATCTTGGATACGAATCAGCATCACTGAACCACGAGCACCACTTTCCAACAAAGCAGATTCAAGCTTGCTATCAAACAGCACACGATTTGCAGTACCGGTGAGCTTATCAAGAAAGGTTTGAGTACGAATAAAGGTATCGAAGCGGCTGCGCTCTTGGCGCGCATCTTGAAGCTCTTCGATCAATACATCTAGCGCTTCACTGGCTGTATATGGCCATTCTCGCTCATCACCTTTGGCGTATTGTTCGACTCGCCCTGCTAAGATCATGCGTCCACGCTCTTCAAGCATTTCTGATCCTGCTAGTTGTTCTTTGAGCCATTTAACACCACGCATTAAACAGAAAATGATCAAAATGACCGCTAGCGTGATCGACCAAAGTGCTTGCATCGAATAGCCGTAGCCTAGATACGGAGGAATGGCTTTGAAGTAGATGGTGTAATCTTGGTTATGATTGAGCTGATACTCGTGCTCAAACAAAACGGAATTATCCATCTTGTGGGAAGTATCTTTGAATCGATAAACCACAGCATTGTTGGTTGAGAGCGTCATTTCAACAATGTTGCTTGCTTGCAGCATCTTTGGCATCCAACGTTGCATCGAATACGCTGCGTCAGGATCCTCCATCTCCTTATCAACAACTTCTACGATCCCTTCCAAATAATGGTTGAGATACTCTTGTCCTAGTCGTTTGAAAGAGAGGGTGCCACCGACAAACAAGATAAACATTGCGCAAATAACGATCATGGTGACAAAGGCCACCAGCCGCGTGCTTAGCTTAAGAGTTGGGGTATACCTCATGAATACCAAATTCCTTTTCTATTCATCATATACCTTGTTGAAATATTTATACTTGATAAGCGTTCAGTAAACAATCGCATTCGTGTGAATGTGAGAAGCTGAGGCGGAAAGAAACAAAACATCATTCGATATTTGAGCGTTACTGTCTTTTAATTACAAATTGAAATGATTGAGCCCACGATATAGGCGCGAAGATAATAAAAAAGCCGCGAAATTCGCGGCCTTTTAAACTCAATACTGAATCGACTTAAAACGGGATATCGTCGTCGAAGTCCATTGGTGGCTCGTTGTATTGCTGCTGTGGTTGCTGCGGAGCCTGTTGTTGTTGCTGAGGAGCATTGTATTGCTGCTGCTGAGCTGGCTGTTGAGGCTGCCCCCAACCACCTTGTTGCTGCTGCTGTGGTTGACCACCGCCCATAGGTGCGCCACCTTGAGCACGACCACCAAGCATTTGCATTACGCCATTGAAGCCTTGAACAACAACTTCTGTTGAGTAACGGTCTTGACCACTTTGGTCTTGCCATTTACGAGTTTGAAGCTGGCCTTCAACGTAAACTTGAGAACCTTTACGTAGGTACTCACCTGCTACTTCAGCAAGTTTGCCGAACAACACAACACGGTGCCATTCTGTTTTTTCGCGCTGTTCGCCAGTCCCTTTGTCACGCCATGACTCAGAAGTTGCAATTGTGATGTTTGCTACTGCACCGCCATTAGGCATGTAACGAATTTCAGGGTCGTTACCTAGATTCCCCACCAAAATAACTTTGTTAATTCCACGGCTGGCCATGATGTGCTCCGTTTCACTCTGGATCTATATAAAATTTTAGCGCATAAGAATACACGCTTTGATGTTTTGATTAAAGCCTAATCCCCATTGTCTTCTGTGACAACAGTTGGTGGAATCGAAATCTCACTTCAACCTCTAGGCGTAGCATTTTTGATTCGTTTTGCAGACATCGTTTCGCGAACCTTTGAATCTCAACGCATTTCTTCTCCCTTCCTATAGCTCTGAGTAATGATTGATGCCAACGTATCCGCGTTTTCGAACCCAAGAAACTTTACTCAAGGAGATTAAGGCGCGTGAAAAAATCGGCTTATGCGAGAAAACTTTTTCTGATCAGCATGGAAGATGGTGCAGCGAAAAAGGTCGAAGCTCTGGAAAAATACACTGACATCAACATCCCTGTCATTTCGACTCAAGCTTTGATGGAAGCCAATCCGAAACACCGCAATAAAATCTTGTTGATCGACTTTAGTGAACATAAAGAACTGGTTCAATCGATCAAAAATCTGCCGTTGATCTGGAAAAATTTTGAAACCGTGGTGTTCAATGTGCCTAAGCGTTTGACTACGGATGAATTGCTGACATTTGGGCAATTGAAAGGCATTTTCTACCAAGATAGTTCTTTAGAACAAATTGGGGAGGGTTTAAAAGAGATCGTAAACGGTCAGAACTGGTTACCTCGCAATGTGACTAGCCAACTCCTGCATTATTATCGCAATGTCATCAGTACCCACACAGCGCCAGCCACCGTCGATTTGACCATTCGTGAGCTGCAAGTCTTACGCTGCCTTCAAGCGGGGGCATCGAACAATCAAATGGCGGAAGAGTTGTTCGTTAGTGAGTTCACCATCAAGTCACACCTGTATCAAATTTTTAAGAAGCTCTCGGTAAAAAACCGCGTACAAGCCATTGCTTGGGCTGACCAAAATCTGATGTCATAAAACTAGATGCGCGACACAAATTCACAAAGACATTAGTTGCTCATGCTTCTTTAGGCTCCGATTCTCAGATTTTTTCCTACTTAATTCATGATTCATATGCATCTCTCGTGTTAAAGTGATACCCAGATTCTTGATTAAAAAATGAGAAAGGATATTCCCCCGATGATTAAAAAATGTCTGTTCCCTGCAGCGGGCTATGGTACGCGCTTCCTCCCTGCGACCAAGTCGATGCCTAAAGAGATGATGCCTGTAGTGAACAAGCCACTGATTGAATACGGTGTAGAAGAGGCGATCCAAGCTGGCATGAACGGCATGTGTATTGTGACTGGCCGTGGTAAGCACTCAATCATGGACCACTTCGATAAAAACTACGAACTGGAACACCAAATCAGCGGCACGAATAAAGAAGAGCTGTTGGTTGATATCCGTGAAATCATCGACTCTGCAAACTTCACTTACATCCGCCAACGCGAAATGAAAGGTCTAGGTCACGCAATCCTAACTGGCCGTGAACTCATCGGTGACGAACCATTTGCTGTTGTACTGGCTGATGACCTTTGTGTGAATGAGCAAGAAGGCGTACTGGCTCAGATGGTAGCGCTCTTCAAACAGTTCCGTTGTTCAATCGTTGCTGTTCAAGAAGTTCCAGAAGAAGAAACACATAAATACGGCGTAATCTCTGGTGAGATGATCAAAGATGACATCTACCGTGTAGACGACATGGTCGAGAAACCAGAGCAAGGCACGGCGCCAAGCAACCTAGCGATCATCGGTCGTTACATCCTGACTCCAGATATTTTCGAGCTGATCGAAAACACAGAACCAGGTAAAGGCGGCGAAATCCAAATCACTGACGCACTGCTTAAGCAAGCAAAAGCAGGCTGTGTATTGGCGTACAAATTCAAAGGCCAACGCTTCGACTGTGGTAGCGTAGAAGGCTACATCGAAGCAACAAACTACTGCTTTGAAAACCTATACCTAAAAGACGAAAAGAAGTCTGAGTTAGGCAAACACGCAACTAAAAAAGAAGCGTAACCAACTCAAACTGATTAATGAGAAAGCCCAGCTTAATGCTGGGCTTTTTGTTTACTGTTTTTTTGTCCAGTATTTTCTTTGCACATTTCTCACACTATGTAATACTTGCGTCACTTGGTTATACATAGAGCAAAAACGATGGATAAAATAGAAGTTCGTGGTGCCCGCACCCATAACCTCAAAGACATCAACCTCACTATCCCCCGCGATAAACTGATTGTCATTACTGGTTTGAGTGGTTCTGGTAAATCCTCTCTCGCATTCGATACTTTGTACGCTGAAGGTCAAAGACGTTACGTCGAATCCTTATCAGCTTACGCACGCCAGTTTTTGTCTCTTATGGAAAAACCAGATGTTGACCACATCGAAGGTTTATCTCCTGCGATCTCGATCGAGCAGAAATCAACATCACACAACCCGCGTTCTACCGTTGGTACTATTACTGAGGTGTACGACTACCTACGTCTGCTTTATGCACGCGTTGGTGAGCCTCGCTGTCCTACGCACCATACCCCTCTTGCAGCACAGACTGTCAGCCAGATGGTCGATAAAGTATTAGAGTTGCCAGAGGGCAGCAAAATGATGCTGCTTGCTCCTATCGTGAAAGAGCGTAAAGGTGAGCACGTTAAAACGCTAGAGAACCTAGCTGCTCAAGGTTTCATCCGCGCACGTATCGATGGTGAAACTTGTGACCTTTCTGATCCACCGCCGCTAGAGCTACACAAGAAACACACTATTGAAGTAGTTGTGGACCGCTTTAAAGTTCGCCCAGATTTGCAGCAACGTTTAGCTGAATCGTTCGAAACCACGCTAGAGCTTTCTGGTGGTATTGCGGTTGTTGCACCAATGGATGGCGACGGCGAAGAAGTGATCTTCTCTGCTAACTTTGCTTGCCCTATTTGTGGCTACAGCATGCAAGAACTTGAGCCTCGTTTGTTCTCGTTCAACAACCCTGCTGGCGCGTGTGGCACTTGTGATGGTTTAGGCGTGCAGCAATACTTTGATCCAAGCCGAGTCATTCAAGATGAAACGCTGAGTTTGGCACAAGGTGCGATTCGCGGCTGGGATCAAAAGAACTATTACTACTTTCAAATGCTGACAGCGCTGGCGGATCATTACGGCTTCGATCTTCACGCACCGTTTAATTCTCTACCAAAGAAAACCCAAGACATCATTCTTAAAGGATCGGGGCGTACTGAAGTTGAATTTAAGTACATTAACGATCGTGGCGATATTCGCGTTAAACGCCATCCTTTTGAAGGGATCCTGAATACACTTGAACGCCGTTACCGCGACACTGAATCTAACTCGGTACGTGAAGAGCTTGCGAAATACATCTCTACGAAGTCTTGCTCAAGCTGTGGTGGTACACGTCTGCGCCTAGAAGCACGTAACGTATTCATTGCCGATACGACACTACCGGAGATTGTAGAACTCAGTATCGCCGACGCATTGGAATTCTTCCATTCTTTGAAGCTAGAAGGTCAACGCGCCCAAATCGCTGAAAAAGTGATGAAGGAAATCAACGATCGCCTGCAGTTCTTGGTTAACGTTGGTTTGAACTACCTCAACTTATCACGCAGCGCGGAAACCTTATCAGGCGGTGAAGCTCAACGTATTCGTTTAGCGAGCCAAATTGGTGCAGGTTTGGTAGGTGTTATGTACGTACTGGATGAGCCATCGATTGGTCTCCACCAGCGTGATAACGAACGCCTATTGAAAACCCTGACCCACCTAAGAGATTTAGGTAACACAGTGTTAGTGGTTGAGCACGATGAAGATGCAATTCGTTGTGCTGATCACGTGATCGATATCGGTCCAGGTGCAGGTGTACATGGTGGTAACGTGGTCGCTGAAGGTACGATGGACGAGATCATCGCCAATCCAAACTCACTGACTGGTCAGTACCTCAGTGGCGCGAAAGAGATTGCAGTACCAAAAGAACGTACGCCACGCGATCCGAAGAAAACCGTTGAACTACTTGGCGCGACAGGTAACAACTTAAAGAATGTTGACCTTTCCGTTCCTGTTGGCTTGTTCAGTTGTATTACCGGTGTATCCGGCTCAGGTAAATCAACGCTGATTAACGATACCTTCTTTAAGATTGCTCATACCCAGTTGAATGGTGCAACAACGGCTCACCCTTCACCATATAAAGCAATCAAAGGCTTAGAGCACTTCGATAAAGTGATCGACATTGACCAAAGCCCTATCGGTCGTACACCACGTTCAAACCCAGCCACTTACACTGGAATCTTTACTCCGATTCGTGAACTGTTTGCGGGCACGCAAGAGTCGCGCTCTCGCGGTTACAAACCGGGGCGCTTTAGCTTTAACGTTCGTGGCGGTCGCTGTGAAGCCTGTCAAGGTGATGGCGTAATCAAAGTAGAAATGCACTTCCTACCAGATGTCTACGTTCCTTGTGATGTGTGTAAAGGTAAGCGCTACAACCGCGAAACACTTGAAGTACGTTACAAAGGCAAGACCATTGATGAAGTACTGGAAATGACGGTAGAAGATGCACGTACTTTCTTCGATCCAGTACCTGCGATTGCTCGTAAACTGCAAACTCTAATGGATGTAGGCTTGTCTTACATTCGCTTAGGTCAAGCAGCAACGACGCTATCAGGCGGTGAAGCTCAACGTGTGAAACTGGCTCGAGAGCTGTCTAAGCGTGATACAGGCAAAACCTTATACATTTTGGATGAACCGACAACAGGTCTGCACTTCCACGATATCCAGCAGCTACTAACTGTACTGCACCGTCTGCGAGACCACGGAAATACCGTTGTCGTCATTGAGCACAATCTCGATGTGATTAAGACAGCAGACTGGATTATCGACTTGGGTCCTGAAGGTGGACAAGGCGGCGGTGAAATCATCGCACAAGGAACGCCTGAAGATGTGTCTCAGATCGAAGGTTCGCACACAGCTCGCTTCCTTAAGCCTATGTTGAAGTAGAAAAAACAGGTAAAGTACAAAGACCAGCCATTGCTGGTCTTTTTTCATTCAAAACAACAAAATAACTATGGCTACTATACACGTCAGTGGAACTAAGCTTTCTCCAGATAAAGTGCAAGTTCCTCTTAACCGCAAGTTTCTCATCGCATTAGCAGCACTCTTTCTGCTGGCGATGCACTTCTTCATGCCTAATCCGGGTGGCTCTGGACTAGCACTGTCTTTTAATACGACCACGTGGATTGCGTTCAGCTTTGCACTTGGTATTGGCTGCTACCAACTTGCGACCAATCGTGTATTACGCTACTCCAAATTAACAATTGGTCTGTTGATCAGCTGTATCATCATGACGCTGCCTACCTTCTACCCCAATGCGGATAGTGCGCTTGCGGCAAATAAGCTGATTGGTCTGTGGTGCGGCATGTTGTTCTTCATCGTGCTGCAGCAATTCCATTTCAGTAACAAGCACCGTCAGCGATTATTATGGTTTATTGTGCTTGCCGTCGTTATCGAAGCGATTTTCGGTTTAACGCAATATCTTTACCTTAAGCCAGGAAACGTATTTGGATACGACACGGTAGCTAACCGCCCTTATGGCATCTTCCAGCAACCCAATGTCATGGCGAGCTTCCTTGCAACTGGTTTAGTTATCGCAAGTTACCTACTTGTCCGTCAACCTTATAAATACTCACGTAAACTTAGCGATATCTATCTGCTTTATGCTGTGCCAGTACTGACTCTACCGTTGATTGTCGCCTTGGCATCTCGAACGGGATGGCTTGCTTCTATCATCGCAATCCTACTAGTCATTCCGTATATGTACCGCTTCGCCACCAAAGCAAGGTTCGTGCGTTGGGCACTCGCAGTGGCAACAGGATTAGCCTTATCTATTGTGATCATGCAGATCGCCTTTCCCGATGGAAGCGGATTAGCCAGTGAAAAGGTGAACATGGAGTCAGCACGTGCTTACACCTTCCCGCAAACCTTGGACATGGTGATTGAGAAGCCATTCACTGGTTACGGTTACGGCAAATTTGAGTCAGAATACATGCTATACACAGCACGCCAGCATGCACTTAATGAAAGCTATCCTGCGGGCTTGCCATCGATGGATCACCCGCACAATGAGTTGTTGTACTGGGCGGTAGAAGGCGGACTGTTGCCAATTCTGGGAATCTTTTTGGCAATGGCGCTAGTGCTATATCGCATCTACCAAGCCAAACGCGGTACTCGATTAGCACTGTTGGCTCTGTTTATTCCAATCGTGCTGCACTCACAATTAGAATACCCCTTCTATCATTCATTGGTGCATTGGCTGATCTTTGTGATTCTGCTTTATTGGGTCGACCAACGAGTTTCTCGTTACCGCCAAGCACCGTTTAGCAAAGTGACCAAGAGCTTACTGCGAGTATGTAGCCTAGTCATTCCAGCAGTGTTTACTTTCTATATGGTTAGCGCATTGCACACTAACTATGTCTTAACCAAGTTTGAAACTACGCGCCCAACCAACCCAGATATCTTGAATCAAGTGACGAACCCTGTGGTTTGGAAAGATCGTTTCGATTGGGATGTGTACAGCACTTTCTTAAACATTGGCTTATACAAGCAAGATCCAGCCTTGATTGAGCCTTACATTGATTGGTCTTTGGAAATCATTAAAGACAAGCCACGCCCGGCGTTTTACAACAACTTGATACTGGCATATCAAGGGTTAGATGACACAAGCAAGGCAGAACAAATTCGTGCAGAGGCACAGTTCTTGTTCCCTAAAATTGATTTCAGTGGCGTCAACTATCAGCCACCTTCTCAAGCCATATCTGCCTCACCAGCACCGACTTCAGGTGCTGAGCAATAAATACAAAAAAGCGAAGGAATAACCTTCGCTTTTCTTTACCTCATTACCGAGTCGATTTATTCAGTCAGTGACTCTTCTAAAGCTCGCAAACACAAAGCTACATTTTCAGGTCGAGCACCATAGCCCATCAAACCAATTCGCCATGCTTTACCAGCAAGTGCACCAAGACCTGCACCAATCTCTAGGTTGTAGGTTTCGAGTAAGTGATTACGCACTTTTGCTTCATCAATTCCTTCAGGGACATAAATCGCGTTCAATTGCGGTAAGCGATACTCCTCTTCTACCACAAATTCAAAACCTAGTTTGTGTAAACCGGCTTTAAGCTTCTCATGCATTAACTGGTGACGTGCCCACGCATTTTCTAAACCTTCATTTTTAAGAATAAGTAGAGCTTCATGCAGCGCATACAAGCTGTTCACGGGCGCAGTGTGGTGATAGCTGCGTTTGCCTTCTCCACTCCAATAACCTAATACTAAACTTTGATCCAAGAACCAGCTTTGAACCGGTGTCGTTCTTGATTGAATCTTCTCAATAGCTGCCGGAGAAAGCGTCACAGGCGATAAACCTGGAACACACGAAAGACATTTTTGGCTGCCCGAATACACTGCGTCTAACTGCCACTCGTCAACTTTAAGAGGAACACCACCAAGCGAGGTCACAGCATCAACAATCGATAACAGACCGTATTGCTTCGCGAGTAGACCCAGAGCTTGAGCATCACTTACCGCACCCGTCGATGTTTCAGCATGAACAAAAGCGAGAATCTTAGCATCAGGGTGCTGCTCTAACGCTTCTTCAACTTTATCGATAGATACAGGGTCACCCCATTCATCATCGACGACAACGGCTTCACCACCAGCACGAACCACGTTTTCACGCATACGCTCACCGAAAACTCCATTGCGGCAGACGATGACCTTGTCGCCCTTTTCTATCAGGTTAACGAAGCACGTTTCCATGCCCGCACTACCCGGCGCAGAGACGGCAATAGTAAATTCATTTTCCGTTTGGAAAGCGTATTTAAGCAGCTGTTTTAGCTCGTCCATCATGGCAATGAAAAGTGGGTCTAGGTGACCAACTGTTGGTCGGCTAAGCGCTTGTAAAACCTGAGGGGAAATATCAGATGGACCAGGTCCCATCAAAATGCGGTGTGGGGGAATAAAGCTTTGGATCGGCATGTCAGCTCCTTGATTGCAGTCATTCATCCTGAGCGTTATAAAAGTTCTATTCAAAAGGTTGGCTCAGGTATTAAAGTTTTCACCCTAATAGATTTTTTCTCTATCGGCAATTAGCCCTAAGTATAGAGGTCAAACCACTGTCACAAATTCGTTAATAAAAACTTTCATTCTGGTTGAGATATTGGTTGACAATGTGACAGCAAAACCGTTCAATGTTTAAGCTTTATGCAGAAGAGGAGCACTGCCCAGGCAGGTGATTTGTGGAGCCGCAATTCCAATACCAATCACTCAGGGGGAGTAGTGCCGAGGTAAGTCAAAGTTGCAGGATTTGACTTGTCGGTTGACTTGGGTTGAGTCCCATCAACTGTCATCAGCGCCGTATGATGAAGAGCTTCTGAGGGTAAATTTTCAAATTACATTCTAACTACCTCTCTATTTGCTCTGTTCCTTTCCTCACCAAACATTGGATGTATTAGGCAACCTATTAATTGTTGTTATTTTTCAGGAAGTCGTGGGAGAACGCAGTGAGCGCATTTAACGTAGCAAAATTCGGTGGAACCAGTGTTGCCAACTTTGAGGCAATGAGCCGTTGCTCCACTATCATAGAAAACAACCCAAATACTCGCCTTGTGGTTAGCAGCGCTTGCTCAGGTGTCACTAACCTATTGGTTGAACTGGCAAATGGTGTTCAAGACCAAGAACATCGTGCGGAAGTACTCCAGAAACTAGCAGGCATCCACGAATCGATTCTGTCGCAACTTGAGGACGCAACCGAAGCTGCGGCAGAGGTTTATTCGATTCTTGATACCGTCACCAATTTGGCAGAGGCCGCTTCAATTCAAGCAAGCACTAAACTGACCGATCATTTAGTCGCTTGTGGTGAACTAATGTCGACTCATATTCTTGCTCAACTAATGCGAGAGCGTGGTGTGAACGCAGTTCGTTTTGATATTCGCGACGTGCTAAAAACCGATGGAAACTTTGGTCGAGCTGAACCTAATGTCGAGACCATTTCACAACTAGCACAAGAGAAATTAGTTCCCCTTTGCCAAGAATACGTGGTTATCACCCAAGGTTTTATTGGTTCAGATGAAGAAGATAATACCACTACGCTTGGCCGTGGCGGCAGTGACTACAGTGCAGCACTCATTGCAGAAGGCGTGAAAGCTGCAGGTCTAGAGATTTGGACCGACGTTCCGGGCATCTACACCACTGATCCACGTATCGCCTCAAAAGCAGCGCCAATCCCAGAGATCAGCTTTAGCGAAGCATCAGAGATGGCAAACTTTGGTGCCAAGATTCTACACCCTTCAACGCTAGTTCCGGCACTTCGTCACGACATTCCGGTATTTGTTGGATCATCTAAAGAGCCAGAAAAAGGCGGTACATGGATTCGCCACCAAGTAGAAAGCTCACCTTTATTCCGAGCACTTGCTCTTCGCTGCAACCAAACCATGGTGACATTACGCAGTGCTAACATGTTCCACGCGTACGGCTTCTTAGCGAAAGTATTTGAGATCCTAGCGAAACACAAAATCTCTGTTGATCTGATCACCACATCTGAAATCAGTGTGTCACTCACTCTTGATCAAACAGACACGTCTGGCGGTGCTCCTCAGTTACCACAAGCCGCGCGTGAAGAGCTTGAAGAGCTATGTAAAGTAGAAGTAGAACACGACCTATGTCTCGTCGCTTTGATTGGTAACAACATGAGCGAAAGCAAAGGCTACGCGAAGCAAGTATTTGGCACGTTAGAAGACTTCAACCTACGTATGATCTGTTACGGAGCAAGCCCACATAACTTGTGCTTCCTTGTTCACGAGTCCGTATCTCGCCAAGCGATCCAAAAACTGCACACCGAGTTGTTTGAGCAATAAGACTGCTTTCATTCACTAATAAACAAGGGCTGCAAATTGCAGCCCTTTTAGTTTCAAGACGATTTGGTTAACCGTTAATGTTGGGACCTAACCATTTTTCCGCTTCGATCCTATCCCAGCCTTTACGATCAGCATAGCTTTGCAGCTGATCTTCTTGGATCTGAGCGATCGCAAAGTAACGAGAATCAGGATGCGAGAAGTACCAACCCGATACGGATGCTCCTGGGTACATCGCATAGCTCGATGTCAGTGACATGCCAATGTTTTCTTCAACATTCATCAGCTCCCAAAGCGGTCCTTTTTCAGTATGCTCTGGACATGCTGGATAGCCAGGAGCAGGACGAATACCTTGGTATTTCTCACGAATCAGTTCTTCATTCGACAGAGCTTCATCCGCAGCGTAACCCCAAATCTCTTTACGCACACGCTCATGTAGATACTCAGCAAATGCCTCCGCCAGACGGTCCGCTACCGCTTGAATCATGATGGCATTGTAATCATCACCCTGCGCTTTGTATTCGTCAGCAAGTTCACGCTCACCGATACCACCAGTTACTGCAAAAGCACCAACCCAATCGCGCTTACCAGACTCTTTCGGTGCAACATAATCAGACAAACAGTAGTTGAAGCCTTTCGGTTTCTCCGTTTGCTGACGCAAATTGTGCAGCACTTTCGCCACTTCAGTTCGCGACTCGTCGGTGTAAACTTCAATATCATCACCCACGCTTGCAGCAGGGAACAGACCACACATACCGCGCGCTTTGAGTAAGCCTTCACGCTCAACACGATCCAATAACTCATTAGCGTCTTTGTACAGGCGCTGCGCCTCTTCGCCCACTTCTTCATGGGCAAAGATTGTTGGGTATTTACCGACTAACGACCAAGTCATAAAGAAAGGCGTCCAGTCGATGTACTTACGCAAAGTAGACACTTCAAAGTCATCAAAGATATGGATGCCCGGCTTCACAGGAGCAGGAGGCGTATACTTATCCCAATCAATCGCGACTTTGTTCGCTCGGGCTTCCTCTAAAGTAACAGGCTTAGTGCGCGGCTTCTTACGGTTATGCTGATCACGTACGCGTTCATAGTCCACGTCCAGCTTCTCAACAAAGCCAGGACGAAGTTCGTCTGAAAGTAATGAAGTACATACACCAACCGCACGAGAAGCGTTATTGACGTAAACCACTGGATGTTTGTAGTTCTGCTCAATCTTAACCGCCGTATGCGCTTTGGATGTTGTTGCCCCCCCAATCAGAAGCGGAAGATCGAAGTCAAGACGCTCCATTTCTTTGGCTACATGCACCATTTCATCGAGGGACGGAGTAATCAAACCAGAAAGACCAATGATGTCGACGTTTTCTTCTTTGGCTACCTTGAGGATCTTCTCACATGGCACCATTACGCCAAGATCGATGATCTCGTAGTTGTTACATTGCAGAACCACGCCAACAATGTTTTTACCGATATCGTGAACGTCACCTTTTACCGTAGCCAATAAAATCTTACCGTTGGAAGAGCCCGCTTGCTTCTCTTTATTAATGAAAGGCTCTAAGTGCGCTACTGCCTGCTTCATAACACGCGCAGATTTCACTACCTGAGGAAGGAACATCTTACCTTCACCAAATAGATCCCCCACCACATTCATACCGTCCATCAACGGACCTTCGATTACTTCCAGTGGTTTGGATGCATTAAGGCGAGCTTCTTCGGTATCTTCAACGATGAATTCAGTAATGCCTTTAACCAGCGCATGCTCTAGACGTTTTTCTACCGCCCAAGTACGCCACTCTAGTGCAGAAGCATCTTCTTCTTTGCCGACACCCTTTCCGGCGTATTCTGCCGCGATATCAAGTAGTCGCTCGGTCGAATCATCACGGCGGTTAAGAACCACGTCTTCTACTGCTTCACGCAGTTTGTCTGGAACGTTATCGTAGATCTCTAATTGACCCGCGTTCACGATGCCCATGTCCATACCGTTTTTAAAACAGTGGTATAAGAACACCGCGTGAATCGCTTCACGAACGTAGTTATTACCACGGAATGAGAAGGAAACGTTAGACACACCACCGGAGATCATCGCGTGAGGCAAGTCGCGCTTAATGTCGGCAACCGCTTCGATGAAATCCACGGCGTAGTTGTTGTGCTCTTCGATACCCGTCGCAACTGCAAAGATGTTCGGGTCAAAGATGATGTCTTCTGGTGGAAAGCCGACTTCATCAACCAAGATACGGTAAGCGTTAGTACAGATTTCTAGCTTACGTTCACGTGTTTCTGCCTGACCAACTTCGTCAAACGCCATAACGATAACTGCAGCACCGTATCGACGAATCAGTTTTGCTTGCTCAACAAACTTCTCTTTACCTTCTTTCAAAGAGATGGAGTTTACGATGCCCTTGCCCTGAATACACTTCAGACCCGCCTCGATCACCTCCCATTTAGAAGAGTCAACCATGATAGGCACTTTGGAGATCTCAGGCTCAGATGCGCATAGGTTTAGGAAGCGAACCATACACGCTTCTGCATCCAACATGCCTTCATCCATGTTGATGTCGATAATCTGAGCGCCGTTCTCAACTTGTTGTCGGGCGACCTCTAGCGCTTCATCATAGAGCTCTTCTTTGATCAAACGTTTAAATCGAGCAGAACCAGTAACGTTAGTACGCTCACCTACGTTAATAAACAGCGTCTCTTTTTCAATAGTAAGAGGCTCAAGACCGGATAAACGACAAGCAACCGTAAGCTCAGGCAAATCACGAGGTTTCACACCTTCAACTGCCATTGCCATATGGCGAATATGCTCTGGCGTGGTACCACAACAACCACCAATTAGGTTGAGGAAACCACTCTCCGCCCACTCTTTAACGTGTTCCGCCATATCTTCTGGCGAAAGGTCATATTCACCAAATGCATTCGGTAGACCCGCATTTGGGTGAGTAGAAACAAAAGATTCCGAAATACGAGAAAGCTCTTCTACATACGGGCGCAGTTCGTCAGGACCAAGCGCACAGTTCAAACCAAATGAAATCGGGTTAACGTGACGAAGAGAGTTATAGAAGGCTTCCGTAGTTTGACCTGAGAGGGTGCGTCCAGAAGCATCGGTAATGGTACCGGAGATCATAACTGGCAACTCGATACCTAATTCTTCGAAGACGCTATCAACTGCGAAAGCACAAGCTTTAGCATTAAGTGTATCGAAGATAGTCTCGATCAGAATAAGATCAGAGCCACCTTTGATCAGAGCTCGAGTGGATTCTGAATAAGCTTCAACAAGCTCATCGAAGCTGACGTTACGATAGCCCGGATCGTTTACATCAGGGGATATAGAACAAGTACGGTTTGTTGGACCAAGCACACCCGCGACATAACGTGGGCGCTCTGGCGTTTTTGCCGTCCACTCATCAGCGGCTTCACGCGCAAGCTTTGCAGCGGCAAAGTTGATTTCCTCACTCAGGCTTTCCATCTCATAGTCAGCCATCGCAATCGTCGTCGCGTTAAAGGTGTTAGTTTCAAGAATATCAGCGCCTGCTTCTAAGTAAGCGCTGTGAATTTCCTTAATCAATTGAGGCTGAGTGAGCACCAACAAATCGTTGTTGCCTTTTAGATCACAATGCCAATCCGCAAAGCGCTCTCCTCGATAGTCTTGCTCTTCAAGTTTATATCCCTGAATCATGGTGCCCATACCACCATCGATCAGCAAGATACGTTGCTTTAATTGAGCTTCAATCTGTTGTCTTACATTACTTCCCACAGTACAGCCTCATTCCTTTAGTTATCTCTCCATCCTATCACACAAATTAAAGGAGTCTAGACGTCTAAAATGCGAATTACTGATTATTTTGTCTCCGTCGAGTTACAAAATAATCTCGAAAAAATGTTTGCTATTTAGTCAACATCGTCCGAGAATTCCATTCATAAAATGTTACAAATAGAGAGCTCTATGTCGGTCTATCATACTTTATGTTTTCTATCTGCAGCGGCAATGGTTATTGCCTTTGTAAACAGTAAGATAGGAAAGATGCAAACCACCATCGCAATCACTGCCGGTTCGATGATTCTTTCACTCCTCATTCTAATCGCAGGCCAAAATGATTGGTTTCATCTCACCGAGATAGCGACCGAAACGGTTACCAGCATTAACTTCGAGGATTTTCTTCTTAAAGGTATCCTCGGATTCCTACTTTTTGCCGGTGGTTTGGGTATCAAACTCCCTAACCTCAAAGATCAAAAATGGGAAATCACTGTACTCGCTTTAGGTGCAACACTCTTCTCAACCTTCTTTATCGGTTTTGTACTTTACGGCTTCTGCCAAGTTATCGGCATTCAATTTGACCTCGTCTACTGTCTGCTCTTCGGTGCGCTTATCTCCCCAACCGACCCGATTGCAGTACTCGCCATTGTTAAAAAGCTTAATGCACCAAAACGAATCTCTACACAGATCGAAGGTGAATCTCTGTTTAACGACGGCTTTGGTCTGGTAATTTTCGTAACACTATTCACCATCGCCTTCGGTACTGAAGCTCCTACCGTTGGCAGTGTGACACTTCTATTTGTTCAAGAAGCGATTGGTGGCATCGTTTATGGCTTCGTACTAGGTCTTATTTTCCACTACTTAATCAGCGCCACTGATGACCACTCAATGGAGCTATTACTTACTATTGGTGTGCCAACCGCTGGTTACGCATTTGCTGAATACCTTCACGTTTCGGGTCCACTTGCAATGGTGGTATCGGGCATCATGATCGGTAACTGGACACGCTTTATTGGCTTCTCTAAAGAGAGTGAAGATCATCTAGACCACTTTTGGGAATTGGTCGATGAGTTCTTAAATGGCGTGCTATTCCTTCTTATTGGTATGTCGATGCTGCTGTTCGAATTCCATAAAGAAGACTGGATCATGATGGCAATTTCAGTACCACTAGTGTTGGCTGCTCGCTATCTAAGCGTGTTCATTTCTTACATCGGATTTAAGCGCTATAGAAAATATAATCCTTGGTCTATCAAGATCTTAACTTGGGGTGGCTTACGCGGCGGCCTGGCTCTAGCTATGGCACTATCAATCCCATCGGGTATCTTGGTTATTCCAGAGAAATTGATTGATGTGAAAGAGATCATCATGGTGATGACCTATTCGGTGGTTGTGTTCTCAATCCTAATTCAAGGCTCCACCATTACGCCAATGATCGAGAAAGCGAAACAAGCTGAGAAAGAAATGGAAGCAGAAGGCTCAGTTGAACCACAAGAAGCAAAAGCTTCTCAAGAGTAAGTACTTCTACAATTATCAAACTAGGCAGCTATTTGGCTGCCTTTTTTATGCCTAAAATCTAGGGAATCTAAAGCCAAAACAATAAACTAAAGCCTATTTCCCTCCCCCTTACCTCTAGTAATTTCATGCAGTGCTTCTTAATCCATAATCATGTACACGGACCGATGTAACACTAAGAGGAGAGTCGACAGTAGCTTGCCAAATTGAAAAGAAGAAGTTCTCCCTCCCCCATACTATAAGAACAACTCCAAAGCTTAGCCGTTAATGAATGATGGAATATAAGGCCTTCTAATTAAGGCCTGCTTTACAGGAATAAGTGAAGACGACTAGACGATAGCGATGGGGTCCATCTACTCGAACATAAAAATCTTTACTAGATAAAGATAAAGCGTTCTAAATCAGTTGATAAGTCCGAACATTAATACCCACGTAGATTAAATGCCAACTAAGCTTTATTTGAGAGTTAACAAGCCCATAGGTACGAATAATCTAAGGCCTTCTTTCACTTCGTTATTTAGTATTTTTCTGAATAAGAGAAATACAATCGGAAACACTTGAAGAAACGATCGATTGAGAGAAAATCTTTTTGGTACCTGTCCCCTAAAAGGGAGCGTCATTATGCTTTAGAGACGACAATGCCCAGTCCAAAGACTGCGTTTCTAAATAAGTAGTGGAGTGGTGATGATGCCGGGTCTAGGCTTACGTTCAATTAGACTCACACACGAGCCTGGTTCATACATCGATAGGTGAATTGAATTGTCAGATACGAAAAAGCAGTAGCATTTCTGCCGGGACGCGCAGTTTAGGGCTTTGTCTGAATAAGTGGTGGAGAGGTCGGGGTTTCGGACAGCCGGGATTAATTCCTCGGAAAGGGAAAATATTTTTGCTTATAAACGAAAAAACCCAGTCCGAAGACTGGGTTTCTAAATAAGTGGCGGAGCGGACGGGACTCGAACCCGCGACCCCCGGCGTGACAGGCCGGTATTCTAACCAACTGAACTACCGCTCCGCACTGGTTAGACATTTAAGTCTAAATTTAAAGCCTGGCGATGTCCTACTCTCACATGGGGAAGCCCCACACTACCATCGGCGCTAATTCGTTTCACTTCTGAGTTCGGAATGGAAGTCAGGTGGGTCCAAATCGCTATGGTCGCCAAGCAAATTCTTTAATTCGGAAAGCTGTTTTA
>Ga0209452_1000036_pt1 | contig 101078 bp, 87 predicted proteins | sample WorMetimpBELIZE1_FD_187388 | JGI IMG/M metagenome (GOLD analysis project Ga0209452, IMG submission 187388) | Marine gutless worms symbiont microbial communities from Max Planck institute for Marine Microbiology, Germany - Olavius imperfectus... | ecosystem: Host-associated > Annelida >... | reverse complement strand
ATACGTTTCTTTTCAGAATAAGAGTAAGCCATGGGGTTCCTCAGCTTGCTGATCTTTGACCCGACCTGTTCTTGTAAGAACAGACTTAACTGGCATCTATGCCAAGATTTACAACATTTGATTGTTGTTCTAATTTAACTTTGCCTTACCAACACTAGCAAACTATAAAGCGTTGAAAGAAAAGGAAAAATCAGATTTTATTTACGTTATAGGAATACATAACTCTATAGCGCAAAAAGGCCGGTGATTAAATAATCACCAGCCCTTGCCTGATTACTCAGGCAGCGAACCTAGCGTGAGCTAGATTACTTAACCTCAACTTCAGCACCAGCTTCAGTAAGTTCTTTCTGAAGTGCTTCAGCTTCTTCTTTAGATACACCTTCTTTGATAGGTGCAGGAGCAGCTTCAACAAGTGCTTTAGCTTCTTTAAGGCCAAGACCAGTTGCGCCACGTACAGCTTTGATTGCCGCAACCTTGTTAGCGCCAGCGCCAGTAAGGATTACGTCAAATTCAGTTTTCTCTTCAGCAGCTTCAGCAGCAGGACCTGCTACCATAGCAGCTGCAGCAGTTACGCCGAATTTTTCTTCCATTGCTTCAACAAGAGCAACAACGTCCATTACTGACATTTCAGCAATTGCGTCAAGGATTTGGTCTTTAGTTACAGACATTACAAATTTCCTAATAATTAACGGACTCTAGGTCCAAATAAATTTTACACCGAAAGTAAGATAAAAAAGCTTAAAATTAAGCAGCTTGCTCTTCTTTCTGTACACGTACTGCTTCAATTGTTTTACACAATTTGCCAGCAGACGCTTCTTTCATAGCGCTCATTAAGCGTGCAACAGCTTCGTCGTATGTAGGTAATGTAGCAAGCATTGATGCATCTACAACATTGCCTTCAAAAGCGGCCGTTTTAACTTCGAATTTCTCATTCTTTTTCGCGAATTCTGAGAAGATACGCGCAGCAGCACCTGGGTGCTCTGATGAGAAAGCGATTAAGCTTGGGCCAACTAACGAATCAGATAGACATTCAAAATCAGTACCTTCAACAGCACGTTTTGCTAGCGTGTTACGAACAACTTTCATCCATACACCAGCTTCACGAGCTTCTTTACGAAGGGCTGTAATTGCGCCTACTGTTACACCACGAGAATCTGCAACAACTGCAGAAAGAGCACCATTGGCTGCTTCGTTGACTTCAGCAACAATTGCTTTTTTGCCTTGAAGATTTAAAGCCATGGGTGTTACTCCTGGTTTAATGGGTCACCGACACTCGGCTTCCCTGTTTTACTCTTCCCTATCAAAAAAATTGATAGAGATGCTTTTTACGGCGAGAGCCAGAAGAGATTAGGAAAATCTATCTGGGGATTCACACCGTCTACGTAGGTAATATTAAGGCCGAAGCCGCCTACGGTCTTGGACGGAAGTCCAATTTATCGCATCGCGCAAGCGCTTAGCGAAATTATGGACTTCAACCCGAATTCTTTACTTGTTAAATAATAAATTATTCAACAAAATGGCGCAAAATTATAGTACAAATTTCACGCCATGTAAACACTTATTAAGCTATAGAAGTGCTTAACGTGTTTTGGTCAACAGCAACACCTGCGCCCATAGTAGTAGAGATGGTTACTTTCTTAACGTAAACACCTTTAGCTTGAGAAGGTTTAGCCTTCTTAAGCGCAACAACTAGAGCTTCAAGGTTTTGTTGAAGTTGCTCAGCAGTGAAATCAACCTTACCGATAGTCGTATGGATGATACCATTTTTGTCATTACGGTAACGTACTTGACCTGCTTTTGCGTTTTTAACTGCTTCTGCAACGTTAGGTGTTACAGTACCAGTTTTAGGGTTAGGCATAAGACCACGTGGACCTAAGATTTGACCTAGTTGACCAACAACACGCATAGCGTCTGGTGATGCAACAACAACGTCAAATTCCATCTCGCCTTTCTTAACTAGTTCAGCAAGATCTTCCATGCCTACTAATTCAGCACCAGCTTCTTTTGCAGCTTCTGCATTAGCGCCTTGTGTGAATACAGCAACACGAACGTCACGGCCAGTACCGTTAGGTAGTACAGTTGCACCACGAACGTTTTGGTCAGATTTACGAGCGTCAATACCAAGGTTAACAGCAACGTCAACACTTTCTACAAATTTAGCTGTTGCTAATTCTTTTAAAAGAGCAACTGCTTCATTGATTTCGTAATCTTTAGTTACGTCCACTTTTTCGCGGATAGTACGCATACGTTTAGTTAATTTAGCCATTTCTTAGTCCTCTACGTTCAAGCCCATCGCACGCGCAGAACCTGCGATAGTGCGAACCGCAGCGTCTAAATCAGCCGCTGTAAGGTCAGCTCGTTTTGTCTCAACAATCTCTTCAAGTTGAGCACGAGTTACTGTGCCTACTTTTTCAGTGTTAGGACGGCCTGAGCCTGATTTGATACCAGCAGCTTTCTTAAGTAAGTAAGCAGCAGGTGGCGTTTTCATGTCGAACGTAAATGAACGGTCACCGTAAACAGAGATCACTACAGGAACTGGAGCGCCTTTTTCGATAGATTCTGTACGCGCGTTAAACGCTTTACAGAATTCCATGATGTTTACACCGTGTTGACCTAGTGCAGGACCTACTGGAGGACTAGGATTAGCCATACCAGCGGCAACTTGTAGCTTAATTAAAGCTTCAACTTTTTTAGCCATTATAAATACCTCATTTGGTGGGTCTTAGCCTTGTGCGCGCGAGGACGCGTACTCTAACGGCTTCCCAGTTTAAAAATTGGTTTCGTGCTTTTTGTTGGCAAAAATAAATTTTTACCTTAATACAAAAAGGCCGCTGATTATAAGTTAATCAGCGGCCTTTTTCAAGCTCCGTGCCAAAATTTAAGTAAATAATGGCGAAGCTTTTTTAATCAATTACTTATCTTGTTCAACTTGACCAAATTCAAGCTCAACAGGTGTAGAACGACCAAAAATAAGTACCGACACTTTCACGCGGCTCTTTTCGTAGTCAACTTCTTCTACAACACCACTAAAGTCAGCAAATGGACCATCAGTAACGCGAACCACTTCACCTGGCTCAAATAATGTTGCTGGTTTAGGTGCTTCTGCATTTTCTTGAAGACGGTTAAGAATACGGTCTGCTTCTTTAGAGCTGATAGGCGCAGGACGGTCAGAAGTACCACCAATGAAGCCCATTACACGTTCAGTGCTGTTCACTAAGTGCCAGCTTGCGTCATTCATATCCATTTGTACTAGTACGTAACCTGGAAAGAACTTGCGCTCAGATTTACGCTTTTGACCTGCGCGCATCTCAACAACTTCTTCTGTTGGTACTAGTATTTCACCAAAGCTCTCTTCAAGGCCTTCGATTTTAATGTGCTCTGATAACGTTTGCGCTACACGCTTTTCGTAACCAGAGAATGCTTGTACAACGTACCAGCGTAATTTAATTTCTTTGTTCTCATCCGACATGGGATCAGATCTCCAATCCAGTTAAAAAGCCTACAGCGCGGAATAAAATGCCATCTAATCCCCAAAGGATAAGCGCCATAATCACTGTTGCAACCATTACGATTAATGTCGTGTGGGTAGTTTCTTGACGCGTTGGCCAAACAACTTTACGTACTTCAATGCGTGCTTCTTTAGCAAAGGCTAAAAAGTCACGACCTTTAGCGGTTTGAGAGGCAATGCCTAAACCTACCGCTATAGCAACCACAACGCCAATTGCACGTAGTAATACAGACTGATCTGCAAACATATGATTACCAACAACTGCGCCTGCAAGTAGCGCGATTGCTACTAACCACTTTACTGACTCCATCGCACTTGATGGGGTTTCTACATTCGTGCTCATAATATTATTACCTTAACTACAGACACAACAACCCTACACAACGGCAGGGTTAATCCATTAAAATCTAAACTTAAAAACAGACTTATTTAAACCGATTTTTAACCCCAGACTTACTCAACTTATGAGTAAAATTGGCAGGGGCGGAGAGATTCGAACTCCCAACCGTCGGTTTTGGAGACCGCTGTTCTACCAATTGGAACTACGCCCCTGCAAAGTGGATGCCTATTATACTTACGCAAATTATTAACACAAGCCTAAAAGATACCCACATTGCAAAATCTCGATAAACTATTAAGTCCTTAATAATAAAAAGGCTTAATTAGCCCCTTTTACTAGCGGCACGCCATTATTACCAACTGGAATATAAACCGTTGTATGGTTTGGCGACTCAGCCATTTTTACCTGCGCGTTTATTGCTTCATGTTGTAAGTAATTTGCTGTGAGTGTTGCGTTAATAATTTTTTGCGCCTGGGCAATACCCTTTGCTTCTTCGACTCTTATTTCTGCATCTTTGCGCGCTATTTCTTTTTGTGTTTCTTTTTCTGCTAGTAACTGCTGCGCGGCAAGCTTTTTCTCTACAGCATTTGCGACAATGGCTGGGTAATTAATATCTCCCACTACTACATTTGCTAATTTAAAGGGTGTTGATGATAAATAAGTTTGTAAACGCAAACTAACTTCTTGTGCAATTTGTTCGCGGTTTGTTTTCAGCTCACCACTGTCGTACTTTTGCACAATGTCACGCACATAGGTTCTAAACGTTTCACGCACAAAGCGTTTATACCAGTTCTGTGCGCCATACTCTTCTACAACTGTTTTTACAGAGCCACTTTGAATCCCTATTACTGCATGAAAATCAAATTTTATATTTAAATCATCATTAGCTAAGATTTTAAATGCTTCAGTATACGTATTCGGACGCATATCAATGTTTACCACTTCATTACGAAGTAAAGAAACACCATAGTTAGCAGGCCCTTTCATAGTGCCTTGATAGCCCCCTTCGCCAAATATTCTTGGTTTTTCGTACACATACCCTTCTTCACCCGCAGGCGTGCTTGGGTTAGTACATGCAGTTAAGCCAAACCCGACAACACCGGCCAAAATCGCACCTTTAGTAAGGTTATTGACCAGAGTTTGCATCCCTGAATTTCTTGGTTTCATTCTATCTCCTTGGTTATTTTTCTAATACTTTATACACATCACTAAGTAAGCTTGATGCGCCAAACCTAAATGTAGCGGCCTGCAAGTAATCATCGCCCATTATTGAGCGTGTTAGTGCTAAATATTCTTTTGCATCACTAACAGTTTTAACACCGCCAGCGGCTTTAAAGCCAACTACTTTACCCGATTTTTTAATAGTATTAAGCATCACGTTTGTGCCTTCAAGCGTTGCATTTACAGCTACTTTACCTGTGCTAGTTTTTACAAAGTCGGCTCCGCCTTGAATTGCTAAGTTAGTTGCTTTGGTTATTAACTCTTTAGTTTTAAGCTCGCCACTTTCTATAATTACTTTTAACTGTGCTTTTGTACCGCAGGCTTTTTTACTTTGAGTTACATACTCAAGCACTTTAGAGTCCTCACCGGTAATAAGTGCTTTATAGGGTATAACTAAATCTATTTCATCCGCGCCGCGCTCAATAGCTATTAGCGTTTCGTTTATCACATCGCTCAGTGGCGCATCACCACTCGGAAAATTTGTAACCGTTGCTACTTTTACATGGTTAAACTCACGCGCAGCCAATGCTATTTTTGCATCATCTACAAAATCGCTGTAAACACATACCGCAGCCGGTGTGCCCAATTGTGGGTTTATGCTAGTTATAAGCTGCTGAATATCGTTTGAAGTATCCGCTGTATTTAAGCTGGTTAGGTCCATTAGCGAAACAGCTAAATGCGCATCGTTGAGTTGTTCAGTCATAAGTAATCCATTTATTAAAACAATAAATATTGGTGCAGCCATAGTAACAAATTATCGTCATCTCGCTATAGCTCATAACCAAACACTATAAGCTACTTGTTTTACTTGTAATTGCTTGCAAAGCCTTATTAACTAAGTCTTAGGCCTAAAAAGACCACTCATTATAACTTTTGGTTATATAAACTTGGTTTTAATTATTTTTTACTTACCAGTGAGCGCTATATTCTGCCACTTGCTCAATAGCGTTTTATTTTGGATTTTATTTAGAGGTGTTAACCACGTGCAGTATTTACCTATCTTTACCAAACTCGACAACAAACCCGTGCTGGTTGTTGGCGGTGGAGAGGTCGCATTACGTAAATGTCGCGCGTTTTTAAAAGCTCGCGCAAATGTAACCTTAGTGGCACCTTGGTTTTGTGATGAATTAAAAGAACATGCGCAAAACAATGAAGTAACGCTTATTGATGCCTATTTTGATGAGTCACACCTTAATGGCAAAATGCTAGTTATAGCAGCCACAGACTTAGACGAAGTAAACAACACTGTATTTGAGCTGGCAAACGCACGCAATGTGTTTGTAAATGTGGTTGATGACCAACCAAAATGTACGTTTATATTTCCATCAATTGTAGATCGCGACCCAATAACCATTGCTATATCTAGCGCTGGCACTGCGCCTGTGCTAGCACGCCGTTTACGTGAAAAGCTCGAAACGTTAATTCCACAACACATTGGCCCACTGGCTACTTTAGTTGGCAGCTTTAGAGATAAAGTAAAACAGCGCTTTAAACACTTTGCTGATCGCCGCCAGTTTTGGGAAGGCGTGTTTGATTCATCAGTCGTGAGCAAAGTACAAACCGGTAATACCGATGCGGCACAAGCGCAGTTAGAGCAGATGCTTGATGCCAAAGCAGAGCCAGAAGGCGAAGTATATATAGTAGGTGCAGGCCCTGGCGACCCTGAACTTTTAACACTTAAAGCACTGCAGTTAATGCAGCAAGCTGACGTCGTTGTATACGATTATTTAGTATCTGATGAAATTATGGAATTGGTACGCCGAGACGCTGACTTAGTATGTGTAGGCAAGCGTTTGGGCGATCATAGTGTGGCTCAAGAAGACACTAACCAAATGTTGGTTGATTTTGCCAAGCAAGGCAAAAAAGTATGCCGCATTAAAGGTGGCGACCCATTTATATACGGCCGTGGTGGTGAAGAAGTACAAGTACTGGCTGCCAATAACGTTAATTATCAAATAGTGCCTGGTATAACTGCCGCTGCTGGCTGTAGCGCGTATGCGGGTATTCCACTTACTCACCGCGACCACGCACAAGCCATCCAATTTGTTACTGGGCATTGTAAAAAAGATGGCCAAGAGCTTGATTGGCAATCGCTTGCTAAAGCGCATCAAACTTTAGCTATTTATATGGGCGTTATTAAATCGCCACATATACAGGCTGAGCTGTTAAAGCATGGGCGCAGCGCAACAACCCCTGTTGCCGTAATCGAAAATGGGACACGCAAAAACCAACGTGTAGTGACCGGCCAATTAGGTGAGCTTGCAGATTTAATAGAGCGCAACAGTGTTGTATCGCCAGCATTACTTATTATTGGCGAAGTAGCCGCCCTGCACTCACAGCTGGCATGGTTTGGCCAAAACGAGCAAACCAGTAGCTTTGCACAGCCGCTAACCGGCGTAGCAAATACATAATTATATTTTACTTATTCACTTTTAATCATTTTAGTAGGACGACTAACAATGGCTTTAACTCACCTTCAGCAACTTGAAGCTGAAAGTATCAAAATCATGCGCGAAGTCGCCGCTGAGTTTGAGAACCCAGTAATGCTTTACTCAATTGGTAAAGACTCGTCGGTACTTTTGCACTTAGCGCGTAAAGCATTTTACCCTGCAAAAATTCCGTTTCCGCTATTACACGTAGACACCAACTGGAAGTTTCGTGAAATGATTGAGTTTCGCGACCGTCTAGCCAAAGAATACGGTTTTGACTTAATTGTTCATAAAAACCCAGAAGGGTTGGCCATGAACATCAGCCCGTTTACCCATGGTTCAGGCAAGCATACCGACATAATGAAAACCCAAGGCTTAAAGCAAGCACTTGATAAATACGGTTTTGATGCTGCCTTTGGTGGTGCACGCCGCGATGAAGAAAAGTCTCGTGCTAAAGAGCGTGTTTACTCGTTCCGCGATAAACACCACCGCTGGGACCCTAAAAACCAACGCCCTGAGCTTTGGAATACTTACAACAGCCAAGTTAACCCAGGTGAAAGCATTCGTGTATTCCCACTTTCTAACTGGACTGAGCTTGATATTTGGCAATACATTTACCAAGAAAACATCGAAATGGTTCCGCTTTATTTAGCAAAAGAGCGCCCAGTAGTAGAGCGCGATGGCACCCTAATAATGGTTGACGATGAGCGCATGCCACTTAATGAAGGTGAAGTACCGCAAATGAAATCGGTACGTTTTCGTACTTTAGGCTGTTACCCACTTACAGGTGCAGTTGAATCAACAGCCAGTAACCTAACCGAAATTATTGAAGAAATGCTGCTATCTACGTCATCTGAACGTGAAGGCCGTGTCATCGATCACGACTCAGCAGGCTCAATGGAGAAGAAAAAACGTGAGGGGTATTTCTAATGTCTACCAATACTAACGACACCATTAACGAAGTAAAAGAAATTGGCATAGACGCCTACCTAGCACGCCAACAAGATAAAAGCTTATTGCGAATGCTTACTTGTGGCAGCGTAGACGACGGTAAATCAACACTGATTGGCCGCCTTTTGCACGACAGCCACCAAATTTATGAAGATCAGCTAGCTGCGCTTCATAAAGATAACGAAAAAGTAGGTAACGCAGGCGAAGAGCTCGACTTAGCGCTACTCGTAGATGGCCTACAAGCTGAGCGCGAGCAAGGCATTACTATTGACGTAGCGTACCGTTATTTTTCAACCGCTAAGCGTAAATTCATTATTGCCGACACCCCTGGGCACGAGCAATACACACGCAACATGGTAACAGGCGCATCAACCAGCGATGTAGCCATTATTTTGGTTGATGCTCGCTATGGTGTACAAGTACAAACTAAGCGTCATAGCTTTATTTGTGACTCGCTAGGTATTAAACAGTTTGTAGTAGCGATTAATAAAATGGATATCGTTGATTTTGACGAAACCGTTTATGAAAAAATTAAAGCCGACTACCTTAAATTTGCTGAGCAACTTAACGTAACAAATATTAAGTTTGTGCCTATGTCGGCGCTGAAAGGCGACAACGTAGTAACACGCTCTGCGCACACGCCTTATTACACCGACAAACCACTGCTTGAGCTTTTAGAAGACTCACCAGCGGCCGAAACCGATACTGGTTTTGAAGCACGCTTACCAGTGCAATACGTAGTGCGCCCTAACTTAAACTTCCGTGGTTTTCAGGGCACGTTGGCATCAGGTAAGTTGCACGTAGGTGATGCAGTAAAAGTATTACCGTCGGGTAAAACATCAAACATTAAAGAAATAGTAACCTTTAATGGCAACCTAGATCATGCTGAATCCGGCCAAGCAATTACCGTTACCCTAAATAGCGAAATTGATATTAGCCGCGGTGATGTAATAGTACCTGCAAGCTCAACAGCTACTGTCACTAACCTTATACAGGCAAAACTTGTGTGGATGCACGAAGAGCCACTGGTGCTAGGTAAAAGCTACAACATTAAACTAGGTAGTAAAAACACATCAGCTGTGGTTAAAAAGATTGATCACACCATTGATGTTAACACTCTAGAGCACGGCTCTGCCGACTCACTGCAGCTAAACGAAATTGCTATTGTCACGCTTGAACTAAGCGAGACAATATTAGCTGACGAGTATAACAACAATCACGAAACAGGTTCATTTATCCTTATCGACCGTTTATCTAACTTAACGGTTGCAGCAGGTATGATTGAGCAAGTACTAAAAAGCGAAAAACAACAAAGCGATTTCAGCGACTTTGAAATTGAGTTTAATAGCTTAGTACGCAAGCACTTCCCACACTGGCAAGCGCTTGATATTTCAAAACTGTAAGTATAAAAATGTCTGTTAGGAATATAAAAGCATGGTAGAGCAGCTGGTTTTAACAGGCATTATGCTTACCTTAGTCGGGTGCCTTTTTGGCACCCGTATTAATCCAGCATGGTTATTTGTAAGTGCTATTGGGACTAGTTATTTAACTGGGCTTATAGACCTTGAAAGTATGCTAGTAAATTACGCAAACCCGTCACTCATTACTCTTGTGTTATTAGTACTGGTTTCAATTGCAATTGAAAAAACCACGCTAATCCAAAAACTATCGCAATCACTATCTAAAGGAAGCTTAGTAAAATCGGTAACAAAGCTGGGAATATCAACCGCCTTTTTATCGTCGTTTACTAACAATACTGCGGTGGTGGCGTCACTTATTACTGCTATAAAAGACAACCCAACACATTCACCTTCAAAACTACTGTTACCGCTTTCGTACACCGCTATATTAGGTGGTACCCTTACACTTATTGGTACTTCAACCAATTTAATAGTAAACGGTTTTGCGGTAGATGCGGGCATGGAACCGCTAGGCTTTTTTGATTTTACCTTAGTGGGTATTGGCGCATTAAGCGTTGGCCTCATTACTATTTTAGTAATGCTCAAATACCTGCCCGACAATGGCAAAAACGCGCAAGAAGTTATTCCTTTTTATTTAGAGGGTAAGGTACAAGCTGGCTCTAAACTCATAGGCCGTACCGTAGAAGAAAACGGCCTGCGCGATTTAAAAGATTTATTCCTCGCCGAAATTATTCGCGGCGATGAGCGCATATACGCAGTAACACCTCAGCAAATTATTAGACAAAACGATGTACTGCTGTTTGTAGGCGATATTAAATCGGTACCACTGCTTAGGCGTTTTGATGGCCTAAAAGTAGTACACGACAACCACGAAAAAGACATAGAACACCTAGTGGAAGTAGTGGTAAGTCAATCCTCTAAATTTATTGGCAAAACCGTAAAAGAAGCCCGTTTTAGAGAGCAGTTTCATGCCGCGGTTATTGCTATTCGCCGCGGGCATGACCGCCTACAAGGCGGCCTTGGGCAAGTGCAATTGCAAGCTGGCGACTCTTTAATACTCGCCCCAGGCAAAAGCTTTTACTCTTTACCTAATTTAAACCGCGAATTTGTGTATATATCGGGGTTTGACTTACAAACACACCTAAAACCTAAGCAATCTAATATTGTATTAGCAGGCTTTGCAGGCGTATTAGGGTTAAGCATTGTAGGTATAGTTCCTTTAGTAAAAGGCCTGCTGGTGTTACTCATTGGCTTATTGCTTAGCGGTACAGTTAAACTGAGCGAAGTAAAACGCCGCTTTCCCATTGAGCTACTTACTGTTGTAGGCAGTGCCATAGGCCTTGCTAAATTAATGATAGAAACCGGGCTTGCCGGGCAAATATCAAGCGCCTTGTTTATAGTACTGGGTGATTTTGGCCCATACGGTGCGTTTATCGCCATATTTTTAATGACCGTATTATTTACTGAGCTTATTACGAATAATGCCGCAGCCGCACTTTCATTTCCTGTGGCTTACTCGCTAGCAGTGGGCTTTAATGTCGATCCCCTGCCGTTTATTATGGCGGTAGCGTTTGGTGCATCGGCCAGTTTTATATCGCCATTTGGGTATCAAACTAACCTTATGGTTTATAGTGCGGGTAACTACCGCTTAAAAGATTACATAACAATGGGCTTGCCCCTTTCCATTATTTATTCAATCACGGTATTAACCTTGATCCCGCTCGTATTTCCGTTTTAATACGGGCGCTTAAAGTACAAGAGACTCACCACTATGGATGAAAATATTGTTTGGCATAACTACGCAATCACCAAGTCACAGCGTAGTGAGCAAAAAAAGCATAAACCGGCCATTTTATGGTTTACCGGTTTTTCAGGATCTGGCAAAAGCACTGTAGCCAACGCACTAGAAGCAGCGCTTAACCAACAAGGCGCGCACACCTACCTCCTTGACGGCGACAACGTACGCCACGGCCTATGTAAAGACTTAGGCTTTAGCGACGAAGATCGTATTGAAAACATACGCCGCGTTGGCGAAACTGCAAAACTCATGACCGATGCAGGCTTATTAGTACTTACCGCGTTTATTTCACCATTTAGAGCAGAGCGCGACATGGTGCGTAACTTGGTAGACGACGGCGAGTTTATTGAAGTATTTATAGATACCCCGCTTGATGTATGTGAAAGCCGCGACCCTAAAGGCTTATACAAAAAAGCCCGCGCAGGCGAGATAAAACACTTTACTGGCATCGACTCAAGCTACGAGGTACCCAACAACCCAGAAATAATTTTAGATACCAGTAAAAACACCCTAGACCAATCGGTTGCTCAACTGATAACGTATCTAAAACAAAAGCATATTATAGGTTAACCCCAATGAACCAAACCGAGCTACTAGAAGAAACCCTCATCCTTGCCCGCAAAGCAGGCCAAGCCATAATGGGGATTTACGAAAAGGACTTTAACGTTGAATACAAAGCCGATGAAAGCCCAGTAACCGACGCCGACTTAGCAGCTCATAAAGTGATTGTGGCAGGGTTAAAGCAGCTCACCCCCGACACACCGATACTTAGCGAAGAAAGCGCTGATATAAGCTGGGATATTCGTCAAACATGGAAAAGCTACTGGTTAGTAGACCCCATCGACGGCACGAAAGAATTTATAAAAAAGAACGGCGAATTTACCGTAAACATAGCGCTTATCGAAAACGGTAAACCTGTACTTGCTGTCGTTGATGCGCCTGCGCTTGGCGTATCGTACCTTGCTGCAGAAGCCATTGGCGCGTTTAAAGACAAAGGCGATGAGCGCATTGAGCTTAAAGTAACCACCAAACCTAACAAAGGGTTAATCCGCGTAGTTGGCAGCCGCTCGCACCCATCACCTGATTTAGCCGAGTTTGTAAAACGCTTTGATGAGGTTGAAATGGTCTCAAAAGGCAGCTCACTAAAATTATGTTTAGTGGCAGAGGGCAGCGCCGATATTTACCCGCGCTTAGGCCCAACCTGCGAATGGGATACGGGTGCTGGCCATGCAATCGCCGAAATAGCGGGTGCCAAAGTCACTAAGCTCGATGGCAGCCCACTTATTTATAACACCAAAGATGAGTATTTGAATCCGTATTTTGTAGTGAGTGCGGTGGAAGAATAAAAGCTTCGAGCTGTTAGCCACGAGCAGCTCGGTGTAAACCTAAACACCGTAGGTTGGGTTGAGTGGAACGAAACCCAACGAATATTGAGTTTATGGGCTGCGGGCTTAGCGTTGCGAGCAGCTCGGGAGAAATTTTCACTGTAGGTTGGGTTATGTACAACGAAACCTAACCATGGAATAAAAAATGCCATGCATTGGAGGTCTCTTTTAACTGCTTTACTTTCCAATACAATTTACTGATATCCCATAGTTAGTCAACACTCCACATATCAGTGCCAATGTAAACAGAACCCACGGAAGTAGATAATCTGGAGCACCTTCCTGCTTTATAGAGAACTTCAAAAACCCCATAAATTTGAAGAATAAAAATTCAGTGTTTCCAAACCTAATTGAATCATTAATAAAATCGTTACCAGGTAAGCGTGTACCAGAGTACTGCACTTGATAAGTTAATGTAAGTTGGTCTGAGTCATAATAAAGCTTAGTGATGCTTACGCGGTACAGCTTATTGCTCCCTCCTTCAATAGGGTTATCATCTAGCTTAGATTGCCTGCTTTCTTCAAACTTTGATTTTTTATTTTTGACGTAATGCTCACCGGCTAGAGATGCTAGCTTTTTGTAAAATCTACTTTCTTGATTTGGAAAACTATGAATAGAAACAGATTTTCTATATTTTGTTCTTAAACGTCGCCGAGAGTTTAAATAGAATCGCCAAGCAAAGTAAAACAAGATCAAATAAGAGATAGTTTTTAATGCTGATGGATTAGAAATCTCATAGTTAATAACAAGTAATCTTATTGAATCATCTATCGGCTGTAAACCTAGCACCCAATAGAGAATGAAAAATAGAGATATTAACTTTAAATTTCTCGAGTGTAAGTTTGTCTCACTGTACATATATATCCTTATCGATAACGATTGAGCTCCAAAAGCTAGCTAATACTTTAGTACTTATGAAACACACATAGTTCAGCTAAGCGATACACTCATTTTTACTTTATGTATTTTTAACAAATTACCTAAGATATTACTATCAATGAATTTTTTATAAACTAAAAACAAAATTACACATAGAAATTTTTATATCACTTATAGTTACTTCTTTGAACGACTACAATTCATAAATTAAAACCTCTCTTTTCTTCATTACTCGCATGATGCTGTAACGTGTTGGGTTTCGCTTTGCTCTACCCAACCTACGATTTAATAAAAAATGAAGTTTTACTAATTTAGGTCTTGTTTTGAGTTTAGGGCGAAATTAAAAAATGTATCCTATTTTATCTACAACCCTTAACGGTTTTGCTGGGCGATAAAAGCAAGCGAGTGCTGGTTGAATAAGTCTGGGCGTTCTACGTTACAAACGTGGCCACATTGGTGAATCGTTTGCAGTACGCTGTTTTTATGGCGTTTTACCATGTCTTTAACAGGCCCAAGGAACATATGAGCTTCTTTACCCATGATGTAAAGGATGGGTATATCAATGTCTTTTTCTTTGAAGTACTGCATTAAAGGGTTTACGTCCATGGCTAGTTTAAACCATTTTATAAACTCTTTTTGGCACAATCGTTTTGCTTCACGAACAAACAAAAGTCGAGATTCTTTATGGCGCTTTTTCGGCATCATAATAAAAGCAAATAAGCGATACAGCCACATATAAGGCAAGAAGTGTTTAAACGTATTGCCTAAATAAACCAATGTATTACTGCGCGTATTAAAGCGAGTCACTGCACCACCTAGTACCATGCTAGAAACATATTGCGGCGCAATTTCAGCAATATTGCGAATAAGAATGGTGCCCAATGAAATGCCAACAAAGTGTGCACTGGGAATATTGTTATGATCTAGTACATCGATAATATCTTTGGTGACCTTATTAAACGAGTAATTATTATCTACAAAGTTTTGCACTAAGTTATTTGATTTACCGTGACCGCGAAGATCGAGTAACAACACATTATATTCTTTTTTATAAGCTTTAAGCTGTCGAAACCAAATTGCCGAACTACCACCTGCGCCATGAACAAATACAACCCATGTTTTACTGGTTTCGTGAGGGAAAATAGTATGAAAAAGAATGTCTTTGCTCATTGCTGTTAGCGGCCTGTTTACTTCGTTTGGCATATTTAATTGCATAAAGTATAACGGAGTTTAGTATAAAACTCCTATGAAGTTCGGCTCAATGGCTGCTACTTAACAGATTTTGTGAGCAAGCTTTGGTATTAGTTGGAAACAATAAAAATGGCACCCCTATTTTTACGTTATTACAGCCGCCTATTTTTGCCTTAACGCTTGAATAACACTATGGGCGTGTTGGGTTTCGCTTCGCTCTACCCAACCTACAACTGTGCTGGTTGAGGTATTTGTTTATTTTTACAGCGCTGTTTCGTATTCATGACACTTTTGCTGCTACGGCGTCTAATTAATTAGTCTACAAAACGCCTCAAAACATGAAAGTTTTAGCTAAAAACTATATTCTTGCGCGCGATTATTATTTAAATAATGGATGAGCACACATGACACCATCACAAGATGCAACGCTTTCAAATGCATCAACAACAGGTAAACACACACCAACTTCTAAATGGAACCTGCACGATACGCAGTGGACTTTAAGCCTTTTTGGTACCGCAGTGGGCGCGGGCATTTTATTTTTACCTATCAATATTGGTATAGGCGGGTTTTGGCCGCTGATTATTCTAGCAAGCTTAGCCTTTCCTATGACCTTTTTAGCACACCGCGGCTTGGCCCGCTTTGTGTTGTCGTCTAAAAATAAAGATTCTGACTTTACCGATGTAGTTGAGGAGCACTTTGGTGCGACTGCTGGCAGGTTAATCTCTTTATTATACTTTTTATCTATATTTCCCATTTTGCTTATTTACGGCGTAGGCTTAACCAATACCGTTGATAGCTTTATGGTGAACCAAATGGGCCTTGAGTCACCTTCTCGCGTGTTGCTTTCGGGTGTATTAGTTGCCGGTATGATTAGCCTAATGATGGGCGGCGAGCGCTTAATGCTACGTGCCTTTGCTATTTTGGTGTATCCGCTTGTAGGTATTTTATTTTGCTTATCGCTCTATTTAATCCCTAGCTGGCAAATGCCTGATATGAGCCTGCCTGAGGCGGGCAGCTTTACTAAAACGCTGTGGTTATCTATTCCTATTATTGTGTTTTCGTTTAGCCATGCGGCGGCTATTTCAAGCTTTGTGAACGTGCAGCGTGGGCATTATGGTAATCAGGCTACAAATAAGGCTGAGGCTATTTTAAAGCGCACTAGCTTACTGCTTATTGTATTTGTACTGCTGTTTGTGTTTTCTTGCGTGCTTTCGCTTACTAGTGAGCAAATGGCGGCTGCTAAAGCGGCTAACGTATCGATTTTATCTTACCTTGCTAACATCACCAGTAATTCGTTTATTGCCACGCTTGGCCCACTGGTTGCCTTTATTGCGATTACCTCATCGTTTTTAGGGCACTTTTTAGGGGCTCGCGAAAGCTTTACCGGTTTGGTGACTAAGCAAACAAGCTTAAGTGCAAAAGTAGCCGACAAAATTGGCGTACTCATTATGTTTTTTGCTATTTGGTTTTGCGCGGTTAAAAACCCAAGCATTTTAGACATGATGGATCAGCTCTCTGGCCCTATCATTGCGATGATTTTATTTATTATGCCAATGATTGCCGTATACAAAGTGCCTGCGCTGAGTAAATACCGCAACCGCTTAAGTACCTTGTTTGTACTTGCTGTGGGCTCACTGGCCGTATGCGCGCTTATTTACAGCATGCTTAATTAAGCGAATTGCTATAAATACTCCCATAAAAAATGGCGCTCACTGAGCGCCATTTTTAATACAACTAACTTGCTTTTAAACTAATTTATTCTGCGTCGGGTAGGTTACGACCGTAGAATATTTCTTGCATTTCGCGGGTTAGTTTAGAGCGAATTTCTTCTTCTTCTTCATCCGACAGCTCATCGGTAGACAGGCCGAATAAATAAGTATTTAAATCGGTTTCTTTCAACATCATTTTGGTGTGGAACAGGTTTTCTTGATACACGTTAACGTCCATCATTTGGTACGCTTCTTTGGTATCTTCTGTCATGAAGTTTTGAATCGAGTTAATTGCATGATCAATGTAGTGTTTAACCCCGTTTACGTCGCGGGTGAAACCACGTACACGGTAGTCAATCGTAACTACGTCTGACTCAAGGCTATGAATTAAAAAGTTTAACGCTTTAAGTGGCGAAATAATGCCACAGGTAGAGACTTCAATATCAGCACGGAATGTACAAATACCATCATCAGGGTGCGCTTCTGGGTAGGTATGTACACAAATGTGGCTTTTATCTAGGTGCGCTACAACAGAATCCGGTAATGGACCTGGTGCTTCATCGGCGTCATAATTTTGCTGCTCTTCTACCGGCTCTTCCGATACAAGAATAGTCACACTTGCGCCTTGTGGTTCATAGTCTTGGCGCGCCACATTTAGAATGTTAGCGCCAATGATATCTACAACATCACCTAATATGTCGGTTAGTCTATCTGCACTGTACTGCTCGTCGATATATTCAATATATTCTTTACGCTGTTGCTCGGTCTTTGCGTAGCAAATGTCGTAAATACTAAAGCTTAAACTTTTGGTTAAATTATTAAAGCCATGAAGTTTAAGTTTATCGAAGGGTTTGTTCATGATAAACCAACCTATAAATTAGTGAAATCTGCACCTGCAGAATGAAAAGTTCGCGGATTTTATACGAATTTTCCTCACGGAAAAAGCGTTATTTTACCTGTTCTTGCACAACTTCGTGGCTGTGGGTAATTTTCACTGTTTTATCAAGCATTAAAGCAACTGAGCAATACTTTTCTGCAGAAAGTGAAACCGCACGCGCTAGGTGTTTTTCCGACACATTATTGCCTGTAACCACAAAGTGTAAATTAATTTTAGTAAAGACACGAGGCGCCGTTTCGGCGCGCTCTGAGCTTAGTTGCACTTGCACGTCTGAAAAGTCTTGCTTAGCTTTTTTTAAAATACTAATTACGTCAACCGATGAGCAGCAACCAACCGACATCAATACCATTTCCATAGGGCTAGGTGCAGCACTGTCGCTACCCGCATCAAAAACGACATTGTGATTAGAATTAGAACGGCCAATAAAGGTATCACCTTCAACCCATTTTACATTTGCTTGCATGTGTATATCTCTAAATAGTTTTCATTGATTGTATAACAATCTGCAACGATACGTGAACGCTGAGATTAAATTTAGTGGTGTTATTAATAAGGCGAGAAGTAATAGGAGCGCAGTCATTAGGTTCTACTGCGCTGTGTTAACGGGTAACCTTAAGAGGTTTGTGTAACCGCGTTATCAAATAGGTTTTTAATAAGCCCTGCAAACTCATCTATAAAAGCATGCTGCTCTACAGTCACAGGTTGTGAGGTTATGCTACTAAGCACCTCTTGTAAGTCGTAAACAATACCATCAACCTCGCGCACTATTTGGCTACGTTGTTCGGTATTTAAGCTGGTGTGTTGCTCACAAATTAACATCACATTTTGCGCTATTACGTCTTCTATGAGCTCCATAACTGTGGGCGCACCGGGTTTGATTTCGCCTGGCTTCTCAAATAACGCTAAATTTTGAGTTAGATACATGATCAAATCATCGTACCCTTGCCTGTCTAAAACCATTGTGATTTTCACCTTTAAATAACTAATTGCATAGATTTAAGCAGAAAGTGCTGCTAATTACTAGCTTTGCGCGATACCAGTACAAAAAAAGCAGCCTAAGCTGCTTTTCTCATTCTTTATAACTATAAATAGACTAGTAATTAATCTATTTTTAAGCCTGGGCTTAATATTGCTGGCATGGTCACTTTTTCAAGCTCTACCGATGCTACAGGGTATGCACAGTAGTCAGCTGCGTAATACGCACTTGCTCTGTGATTGCCCGATGCGCCAATACCACCAAAGGGGGCAGCGCTTGATGCGCCTGTAATTGGGCGGTTCCAGTTAACAATACCAGCACGAATACGACGTAAAAAGTGATTGTAGTCGGCTTCACTGTCGCTTAATAAACCTGCTGATAAACCAAAGCTGGTGTCGTTTGCTTTATCAATTGCGTGGTCAAAGTCATCAAAGCGGAACACTTTTAATAATGGACCAAAGTGCTCTTCGTCTGGAAAATCGCTAATTGCTGAACATTCAATAATACCCGGAGTTACAAAACCAGTATTGGCTGTGTGCTTAAGCTCTACTAGTACTTCACCGCCAAGCTCAACAAGCTCGTTTTGCGCTTTTACCATGCCTGCAGCAGCCGCAGATGAGATCATAGAGCCCATAAATGGCTGTTCTTCATCATCGTAGTAGCCTACTTTAATCGCTTTAGTCGCCGTAATAAGGCTTGCTAAAATGTCATCGCCTTGTTGGCCTTTAGGTAAAAATACTTTACGTGCACACGTACAACGTTGGCCGCTTGAAATAAACGCCGATTGAATAATATCGTGCACCGCTGCTTTAGTATCAGCCACATCTTTAATAATAAGTGGGTTATTGCCACCCATTTCAAGCGCTAAAATTTTACCCGGTTGACCTGCAAACTGCTCATGCAAAATATGACCTGTGCGCGAAGAACCAGTAAAGAATAATCCATCTATGCCTTTATGCGCAGCAAGGGCTTTACCTGTTTCTACTTCACCCTGCACAAGGTTAATTACACCTGCAGGTAAACCCGCTTTTTCCCATAATTTAAGCGTAAGCTCTGCCACCATTGGCGTAAGCTCAGATGGCTTAAATACCACTGTGTTACCAGCTAAAAGCGCTGGCACAATGTGGCCATTTGGTAAGTGCCCAGGGAAGTTATATGGGCCAAATACGGCAACTACACCATGTGGTTTATGGCGGATCATCGCACGCCCTACTGGCATAGCGTTTTCTACATCGCCAGTGCGCTCTAAAAATGCTTTTTCAGAAATCGCAATTTTACCCACCATAGCGCCTGCTTCTGTGCGCGTTTCCCACAGTGGCTTACCGGTTTCTTGAGCAATTGCCACAGCCAGCTCTTCGCTGTGCTCTTTAAGTGTTGCAGCAAAGGTTTTAACTATCTCTAAGCGCTCGTTAAAGCTTTTATCAGCCCAGCTGTAAAATGCTTCGCGCGCTGCATTAACCGCGCTATCTACTTGCTCTGCAGTAGCTGAAGATGCCTGCCAAATAACCTCGTTATTCGCAGGGTTTACTGAATTAAATTCTGTACCTTGGCCTTGTGACCACTGGCCATTAATAAATTGTGCAGGATGAGTCATTATACTTTCTCCTAAATTAAACTGGGGTTGCGCTAACGGTGTCGCCGGATTGTAGCTGTAGGGCATCGGCTATTTGCTGCGATAAAACAAGAGAGTTTGCGCGCTCATCAAAGCTAAGCGCTGCAACTGTTGCACGGTAATCTTCTAGCTTGCCATTAGCAAGCAATACCATGGTATCGCCAGGTACATCGCCGATTTCTACTTTAAAGTCTTTCGCATTACGAATAGTGGCAATATTATCCACTTTTGCTTCTACTGTTGGGCCCGCATCAAAAATATCAACGTAGCCATTAAAGGTAAAACCTTCATTTTTTAATAGCTCAATCGCTGGGCGTGTGTTGTCGTGTACTTTACCAATCACCGCTTGTGCATCTTTGCTTAGCAAGTTTACATAAATTGGGTACTTTGGCATCAGTTCAGCAATAAACACTTTTTGCCCTATCCCTGTTAGGTAATCGGCGGTTGGAAAGTCCATTGAGAAAAAGTGCTCTTCTAGCCACTGCCAGAATGGGCTTTTGCCATTTTCATCAGACACACCGCGCATTTCTGCAATTACTGTTTGTGCAAAGCGCTGCTCATGTTGTTTTATAAACATAAAGCGCGCTTTTGAAAGAAGTTTACCGTTACAATTTTTACGATAGCCATCTTTCAAAAATAAGGTACATAGTTCTGTCGCACCGGTGTAGTCGTTACAAAGGGTCAATATATCAACCGCTTTGTAAACATCGAGTGTGCGTGATGAATGAATTACTTTACTTAAATGGTAATGATAAAACGCATCATCAAGCCCTACTGCAGCTTCAATCGCTGACGTACCCACTACTTCACCAGTTTCGGTATCTTCAAGAACAAACAGGTAGCCTTCGTCACCAGGGTGTGACGTTTGTTTAGCAAATGAGCTTACAGAGTGGTCAATTTTCTTTTGCAGTAACTCTTCGTTTAACGGCAAAGACGTAAAACCATGACCCGATTCGTGGGCAATTTTTAATAACGCTGCGTAATCATTTTGCTGGATTGGGCGAAGGATCATCATGAGTCCGCTTGCTCCCTTATCAATAACGGTAAATAGAATATGCAGGGCAAGCTGGCTTGCCCTTTAAGATGGTGTGAGGCGCTTAAGCGTTTACTACGCTTGCTACTGCTTTTTCAAAACGCGCCATACCTTCGCGAATATCTGCTTCGGTGATCACCAACGACGGCGTAAAGCGAACAACATCAGCACCCGCTACAAGCGACATAAGCCCTTGTTCAGTACCGGCTACTAAAAACTCTTTCGCACGGCCTTTGTATTGCTCGTTAACCGCTGCACCAATTAATAAACCTTGGCCACGGATTTCGCTAAACACGTTGTATTTTTCATTTACCGCTGCAAGTAGCTCGTTAAATAATGCTGCTTTTTCTTTTACGCCAGCCAGTACTTCAGGGGTATTTACAGTATCAAATGCGGCTTCGGCTACTGCACATGCCAGTGGGTTACCACCGTAAGTAGAACCATGCGTCCCTACTTTTAAATGCTGTGCGATTTCAGTTGTAGTAAGCATGGCACCAATTGGGAAACCGCCGCCAAGTGCTTTAGCTGATGTTAAAATATCAGGCACTACATTAAGGCCTTGGTAAGCGTATAGCTCACCCGTGCGGCCTACACCTGTTTGTACTTCATCGAAAATAAGCAGTGCATTGTGTTTAGTACATAGCTCACGAACGCCTTGAGCAAATTCGTCAGTTGGCGAAATAATACCGCCTTCACCTTGCAGTGGTTCCATCATTACAGCACATGTTTTGTCGCTAATTAGCGCTTCAAATGCAGCTAGGTCATTGTAATCGCAATGTACGATGTCGCCTGGCTTAGGGCCAAAACCATCTGAGTATGCAGCTTGGCCACCTACAGTTACGGTAAAGAACGTACGACCGTGAAAGCCTTTGTTAAATGAAATGATTTGTGATTTTTCAGGGCCAAATTTATCAAGTGCAAAACGGCGTGCTAATTTAAGCGCGGCTTCGTTTGCTTCTGCACCTGAGTTTGCAAAGTAAACTTTTTCGGCAAAAGTTGCATCAACCATTTTTTTAGCTAAACGAAGCGCTGGCTCGTTAGTCATTACATTTGATAAGTGCCAAATTTTTTCGCCTTGCTCTTTTAATGCACCTACTAATGCAGGGTGGCAATGGCCAAGACAGTTAACAGCAATACCACCGGCAAAGTCGATAAATTCTTTACCTTGTTGATCCCATACACGAGAGCCTTCGCCTCGAACAGGAATAACACTAGAAGGGGCGTAGTTAGGAACCATTACGTGATCAAATAATTCGCGATTGACTGTCATTTTTTTTCCTCTTAATTGTGAGCAACACAAAACATAAAATAGGTGTTTGGTTATAAATGTAACCAAGATATTTACGCGCTAAATAGCAAAAGATTGAGCGTAAAACTGTCTTGTGGTTCAATTTTCAGGCGCTCATTATTTCAGATATTTGTGATGCTGTCTCGTTAAAAACTTTCATGCAGGCCTTTAAAATTAAGGCCTTGGGATATTATTTCATAGATAGTGAATAACTATTTGCATAGAAAATAAATACCGTTATTTAAGACGTGTGCGCCTGCGCAACGAGTCACGCCTTACATCAAGCACCTAAAGGAAGGTGTGTTTGAGGAGATGTTAATGAATGAATAGTCGCAAAAAAATTAACAAAAAATTCAATAAATAAAGAAAATTTAGCGCCACCAGTGGCAAATTACCGGTAAAAGGCCCAGTTAATAAGCTGCTTTTTAGTCAATTTGAATAGCGAGGTTGGTAAAATTGCTTGTTTCGAGGGTTTTTAACTCATTTTTAGTGAAGCCATGATACGAAAACCAAGTGTGCATCTCATCATCTTCGATAAGTTGATGTTGTTTTAGGTTTAAGTACTGCGAATAGCATCGTGCCTTTAGCATGACTTCACTCATCGGAAAAACATCATTACTTCGCTCAACACCATGAACCAGTTGCGCCATAACGTGATCAAACGGCAAGTACTGAAACGCCATTTTACGGATCACTTTAGCACTAAGCTCAAGCGACTTATTACTCAACAGTGTGGTTAAAAATAAGGGGTCGGGTTTTAACTCCATCAAGGCAGTGTGTAAATCTTTTTGCTGTGCTTCTCGCGCTATTTGCACCTTTCGTTGCCAAACCTGCTCAAATGTTTTTAAGTACAAACGCACTAAGGCTATACGCCCTAAATCTATAAGCATACCAAGCGTAAAGGCATGTATAGGGTTTACATCGTTAAGCTCTGCAATTTTTTGTGCAGCAATGGCATTGGCCATAGCGGCATCTCGCAGGCGGCGCTTTAATAGTGGAAATGGCTCTGTGCTGTGTGGCATCCAATGACGCACAGCAAAAGTAGGAATAACCAGCTGCAAGTTATCAAGACCAATGTAGCGCAGTGCAAGTGCGGGGCTATCTACTTTTACTGAGGTGGTTTTACTACGCTGCTTGCGATAATAAGGTAAGTTTACCAGCGACACTAATTCTCGTCCTAGCCAGCTAGAATCATTGACTAATGGTTCTAAACGCCTAACAGACACCGACTTAGTCGCAAGTATATCGAGCATAGTGGCAACGTTGTCTTCTATACCTATGGTGTTTTTAATTACACCATCCATATCTTTTAGTTGCTTAAAAATGGCTGTTTCTATTACTTTATGAAGCTGCTTGCTCGCTTGTGCTCGGTATTTATGGTGGGCAGTACTGTTTTGCTGGCGCTTTTGTTGAGCAGCGACTTCAACCTCTAATAACGTACGCTGCTTTATCGGCTCACCATAATCAATTGCGAGCGTGTGAATAAATCCTATTTGCTGATGTGCAAAAGCATGACCAAGCAGTAAATCATGGGCACGCTGGTCAAGCATTGAGGCAATTCGCTTTTGCGACGCAAGTTCTGTCATAAGGTCCATTCAGTGTAAATGTTACCGTTAGGTGGTTACTGTAAGGTTAGAAGCGAGATAAAAAGTTAGCAAGCAATTTTAGACCTTGCTCAGTTAAAATTGCCTCGGGATGAAACTGCACGCCTTCAAGAGCCAGCTCTGTGTGTAAAAGCCCCATGATCTCGTCAAATTCACCTTGCTCGGTTTGACTCCATGCTGTAATTGCGAGTTCATTAGGCAAGCTGTCTTTTTCGACTATTAACGAGTGATAACGGCATACAGTAAGCGGGTTATTTAAACCGCTAAATACGCCTTTATTTGCATGAACAATAGGCGAAGTTTTACCATGCATAACTTGCTTAGCACGAATCACCTTGCCCCCAAGTGCTTGCGCTATACTTTGATGCCCTAAACAAATACCTAAAATAGGATACATGCCTTTTAGCTGCTCTACAACGCTCAGAGATACACCCGCTTCATTAGGCGAACAAGGGCCTGGCGATATAACAATATGCTCAGGATTGAGTTGCTTAATTTGCGCAACAGAAATTTCGTCATTACGCTTTACCAATACTTCTTGGTCTAAGCGCTGAAAATATTGTACTAAGTTATAAGTAAATGAATCGTAGTTGTCGATCATCAACAGCATTACATAACGACCTTATTTAAAATGGGTACTCTTTGCTCACATAGGTGGCTTGTACGTTAAGCGGTAGACGCTTTTACTAGCTATTCTATCACTAATAATTACCCAACATACATGCGCAAAACGCCTTAAAAACTTACGCCTTTAGCTAAAAAAGCCTCAAACTCTTCGCCAGGGATTGGTCGGCTTAATAAATACCCTTGAATTAGGTCGCAGTTATACTCTTTTAGTTTTTCAAGTTGGGCATGCTCCTCTACGCCTTCGGCAATAATATCGAGCCCTAAGTTTTTTGCGAGCTGGCAAATACTCAACACTAAAGCTTGGTCGTGTTTATCTGTGGCCATATTGCGCACAAACGACTGATCAATTTTTAATTTATTAACCGGAAAACGCTGTAAGTAACCCAGCGACGAATAACCTGTACCAAAGTCATCAATTGATAAACTAATACCCAATGCACTCAGCGCTTGTAGTACGGAAATGCCAAATTCTTCATCGTCCATAATGGCGGTTTCGGTAATTTCTAACTCAATTAAATGTGCGGGTACGTCAAAATGAGTGAGTCTTTGTTTTATACTTTGCACAAAGTTTTGCTGTGTAAATTGCCGTGCCGATATATTAATAGCCAGGCGTATATTTAAATTTTGCTGATGCCACTTTTTAGCTTGTGCAAAGGCACTATCGAGTATCCATTCGCCTAATGGCAATATAAATCCACTTTGCTCCGCAATTGGAATAAACTGCGCCGGAGAAACAAACTTCCCATCATCAAACCACCTAATTAAGCATTCGCAGCTGTTTACGGTTTGCGATTTAAGGTGCATTTTGGGCTGAAAGTACAGCTCAAACTGCTGTTTTTCAATGGCAGTATTAAGACGCCTAGCAATATGCAGTTGCTGGGCATGTTTAGCGCCGCTCTCAGTATTAAAATGAGCGTATGGAATGTTACGTTTTACCGCCTCTTCTAAGGCTATGTTGGCATGCAGTAGCAGCGTTTTATAGCTATTACTGGTAGGGTATCGTGTTACACCGCAGTTAAAGCTCATACGCATTTCACCGTACGGTGTATTAATAGCTTGGCTCAAGCGGCTTTGTACGCCTTTTAGCAAATCATCTAGGGTTATTGAGCAATCTTGCTCGGTGTAAATAACCACAAAGTTAGCATCGGCAATATGATAAAAGGTCAGTTTGTTTTTACTTTTAACCTGCTGCGAAAATTTATTAGCGCTACGCGATAAGTGCATAGCAAAGGCATTTATACACTCATTAGCACCCGATAAACCATATTGCTCAAGCAATAGCTTAAAGTGACTGACATCAATCAGCATTAAACTAAACGGTTGCTCAAGTGAAATCAGCTCATTAGTGTATTTTTCTAAACTGGCTTGGTTAGGTAACTTAGAGTACGGATGATGAAAGGCTAAATACTCTAATGAGCGCTCTGCCTCAAATTGTTCTGTAACATCGCGTATGTGTATATCAAAGGCATCTATTTCTTGTAGCCAATGTACTTGATAAGTGAGGTAGTGGTTATCTAGCTGTGTATAAAAACGCTCAACATGATTAGCCGATTGCTTAGTTTGCATTAGCTGCTGCTTTATATTGGGGCTTAATAAGGCAATAGGTGTGGTATTTTTATCGCTTACATATGCTTTATGCATAGCAATAGCGGCAGGGTTAGCGTAATTAAGCTCAAGGGAGGCGCTTAAACTCACAATTGGATTCGGGTTACGGGTTGGAAATAGCGCTAAACGTTCGTTACGGGCACTAAGCTTTATAAATTTAGAAGCGTATCGGCCTGTATAAATGCTTACCAGCACTATGGCAAACGTAAACAAAAACACAATATTTACTGTGGTGTGCAGGTTACTCTCTGTGTCTTTGTAGCCGCTATCAACAGCCTTTGAAATAACGGTTTCAGCATTACTTAGTCGGCCCATCACTTTAGCTTGTAGCTCAGTGAGCTGCTCTAGTTGTTCTCGGGCTAAATCCCAACTAGTGCTGGTGCTTGATAAGTTTTCGTGTAATTTAAGTGCTAAGTCTAAGCCACGTTTAAACTCACCACTTAAGCTACTTTCAAGCGCTAATGTGTTGTGGTTTTGATCAAGGTTTTTTATTAGCGCAAGTATGCGTACATGGTTTTCTAAAAAATCGATTAAATAAAGCTCACGCTTGTTGGTTGCGTAATACTCATATAATAAGCGCTCTTGCTTTACGAGGTAAGTTTCGATTAGTCGAATGTCGCGCAGCGCCGGAATTTGCTGCTCCATCAAAGTTGAAGATGTACGCTTTATGGTTTCTGCTTGATAGTACACCATCGCAGATAGGACTAAACCCACCAGCACAATACCGACATAAAACTGCTTAGCTTTACTGGCAAATTTATTAGTGAATATTTTCATATAAACGCTTGCTCTGACCCTGAAATATTAACAAGTTATTTTAAAACGTAATTATATACGATTAATAAAAGTACTACTGTTTATATTTTGTTATAAAATAATGTGCAAACGTTAACTATAAAACAAAAAGAATATGGCCGGCGAAGATACCGGCCTTAATAATTTACTCTACCGAAATAACAACTTTACCCATGGCTTGACCACTTGCTAAACGATCATGTGCTTTAGCAGCGTCTTCTAAACTAAAGTCTTGCTCGTCAAGTACAGGGCGCATTCCGCCAGCTTCAACAATTTGTGCAAGTTGTGTAAGTTTGTCACCATGATCTTGACGGTTAAAATCATGGATCATTGGAATAAGCATAAAAATTACGTTTAACGATAACCCTTTAAAGTGTACAGGGCTTAAATCTAATTCTAATAAAGAAAGTGTTGTAGATACCTGTGCATTTAGCTTTGCTGCAGCAAATGAGTTAGTCAGGTTACCACCACCTACTGTGTCAAATACCATGTCAAAGCCCACATTGTTTGTGTGTTTTTCAACGTACTGCTCTACGGTTTCATCTTTAAAGTTTATGCCTGTAGCACCAAAACTTTCAATAAGAGCTAGTTGCTCAGCATTACCGCCCGTTGAGTATACATCTGCGCCAAAGTGCTTAGCTAGTTGCACAGCTAAATGACCTACGCCACCTGCGCCGCCGTGTACTAATACTTTTTGGCCTGCGCTTACACTTGCACGCGTTAAACCTTCAAGTGCTGTAATACCGACTAGTGGAATAGCGGCTGCTTCTTTCATGCTAAGATTTTTAGGTTTGTGAGCAATTAAGCGCTTATCAGCAAGAATAAATTCAGCAAGTGCACCCGGTAAATCACCAAGGCCGCCCGCACAACCATATACTTCATCACCTACAGCAAAGTCTGTTACACCTTCGCCAACAGCTTCAACGGTGCCTGCAAAGTCCATCCCTAAAATGCCCGGTAACTTTGGAGCAAAAGGTAGGTCAGCACCCATTTGACGAATCATCATATCAATTGTATTTACGCTTGTTGCAGCAATGCGAACTAACACATTACCTGCTGTTACTTGTGGTTTTGCAACCTCAGCTGCTACAAACTCTTCAGTGCCACCAAAATTATTAATTGTCATTGCTTTCATAGGTATTGCCTCTGTTATCTGTTGATAAGTAATTATGTAATGAAGCTTCATTGTAGACACACCATTTAAAAATGATAATAAGGCTAATCACGCAATCAGTTTCAAAAAAATATTTATAATAGAGTTTAAAAATCACTCCATCACTGTTTAAAAGTAAGCGTTAAACAAAACCCTAGCCAGTCGTTGCGCTATACCCATTTAGGTTTGCTGTGGTTGATTTATGGTTGTGTGAACCCCAGAGTAATAAATGAAAAGGTAGTAATTCACTTAAATAACTCATTTATCCTACTAAGGAGCGACTATGTTAGGCGAAGACCACTCACTGACCAATGACTTTCCACAGCACCTAAATACTATTGCAGAGCTAAATAAAAGCGACACAGAGTTTGCCAAAAAGGCTGATAAATACGATAAGTTAGATAAAGAAATACGTACGCTAGAGCTAAAAGATGCACCCATTAGCGACGAGCAAATGCATCAGCTAAAACACGAGCGCTCAGAATTAAAAGATTGGTTATACGATCGCTTACAACACGCATAGTGTTGCACAAAAAAAAGAGTTCACCGTTAGGTGAACTCTTTGACGATCAACAAAGGGTAAAACATTTAAAGCACACATCGGCTTTATAAAAAACAACTAAGCCTTATAAGGCATGAGTAAAATCTTTTCGCGTTATTTTGCTACTAGCTATCAGCATTTAGCTGAGCAAGCAGGCTATCTAACGCATCAACTAACTGCTGATTTTTAGCAGGGTTGAGCGCATCTGGATGTGGCGGTGCAAAGCGCTCTGCATCGTTATCGAAATAAAGGCCAGTGGCATCTTTAAATTCGTCACTTAATGCGGCGCGGCAAAAAATATCAGCGCCTAGTTTTAAGTCGCCACCAGCAAGTCCATAGGCATCTTTTACCATTTTACTACCTAGTAACGACTTAGGGTTTACCGCAACGACTAATGGCCCACTGCCTTTAAGTGCTAAACCTAAATGACGCGACCACATAGTAATTGCCAATTTGCTTTGTGCGTAGGCTGCACTATCTGATAGTGGTTTTTTGCCCACTAACGAGTCAAAGTTAACGCTTGATTGCGCAGCAGACGATACGTTTACCACTCGCGATTGTGTGTTCATCACAGGTAGGAGCAACTTAGTTAATAAATAAGGAGCAAATGTATTAACTGCAAAACGTGCATCTAACCCATCTACAGTCGTGATATTTGCCAATTTATAAACACCGGCGTTATTAATAACTACATCAAGTATTTTATTCGCGTTTTGTAAGTCGGCTAACACTGACTGAGCCAAGGTGTTTACTTGCGCCATATCGCTTAAATCGGCAATGTAGGTCGCTGTACTTGCTTGCGGGTAATCAGCGTTTAAGCTTGCTTGTACGGTGTTTAACTTCTCTTGACTGCGCCCGTGTAATAATACCGTGTGCCCTTGCGCTAGTAACATTTTAGCGGTCTCTAAACCTATACCGTCGGTAGCACCGGTTAATAAAATTGTTTTTTTCATGTTGATCAATCCTTCTTTATTAAGACTTAGGCCATTGCATTAATTATTAATTACACGCGCATCAGCTCATTGCTATGTATTTAATAGTAGCATCACTTGTAATAACGAATAATTAGCCGCTTAGTAGAATCAGTTTATATAATTAATTGATAAACCTAGGCGCCTTTATATAAGTAGACATAGCACTGTGCCTTTGCTTGGGCGAATTTTGAGCGTTTATTTGAAATACCGAGCAATCATTACTATTGTTTTTAAATTACCTTAATAGTAGTATTTATCATATAAATACACATTTCGAGAAAACACATGAAAGTTTTAGTCACAGGCGGCATGGGCTACATAGGCAGCCACACATGTATTGCACTTCATGAAGCAGGCATAACCCCTGTTATTTACGATAACTTATCTAATGCAAGCCCTCGTGTGCTTGATCAACTCGAAAAAATTACTGGCACCCGTTTTGAGTTTATTTTAGGTGACATTCAAGACGAGCAGCAGTTTAAGCTTGCCCTTAAACACAGCAAGGCAGAGGCGGTATTTCACTTTGCAGCACTTAAAGCGGTGGGCGAGTCCACCGAGCAACCCCTACGTTATTATCAAAATAATGTATCGGGCACATTAAGCATGCTACAAAGTATGCAAGAAGTAGGCGTTAACCATATTATATTTAGCTCATCAGCCACGGTGTATGGCGAGCCAGACTACCTCCCTATTGATGAAAAACACCCTATACGCGCTACTAACCCATACGGTTGGAGCAAAGTGATGGTTGAACAAGCCATGCAAGATGTATGTAATGCCAACAGCCAATTTATGGGCATTGCGCTTCGTTACTTTAACCCAGTAGGTGCGCACCCAAGCGGTTTATTAGGCGAAAGCCCAAATGGTATTCCAAATAATTTAATGCCATTTATTGCTCAAACTGCGGTAGGTAAACGCGAACTGGTTAATATTTTTGGTGACGACTACGACACTAAAGATGGCACCGGCGTGCGCGACTATATTCATGTTTTAGATTTAGCTAAAGGCCATGTAGCGGCCTTTATGCAACATAAAACAGATACCGCATTTCATGCTTACAACCTAGGCACAGGGCAAGGTTATTCAGTGCTTGATATGATCAACGCATTTAGCGCCTCAGCCAATAAAGATATTCCTTATAAAATTGCAGCACGTCGTGCAGGCGATATTGCCTGTAATTACGCTGATGCTACAAAAGCACAAAACACCCTTAACTGGCATGCAGAATTAACACTTAGCGACATGACCAACGATACATGGCGCTGGCAAACTAATTACCCAAGTGGGTTGGAGAGTTAACATGGCTTTATTAGAAAGTACTCACAGACGTAAAAACCCGCTAACGGGACGCTGGGTATTAGTATCACCACATCGTAATAACCGCCCGTGGTTAGGTGCAACAGAAACAGTAAACGAAAGCGTACTGCCCAAACACGATGAAAGCTGCCCACTTTGCCCTGGTAATACCCGTGCAAATGGCGACAGCAATCCAGATTACAAATACACCCACGTATTTAAAAATGACTTTGGCGCTTTAACACCTAATGAAAGCGAGCAATCGCAAAGCTTAGCCTCAGACAGCGATTTATTTATTGCCGATGAAGCAAGCGGCGAATGCCGTGTCATTTGTTTTTCGCCTGAGCATAATAAAACATTACCTGAGCTTGAGCACGATGCCCTGGTCGAAGTGGTAAAAACTTGGAAAGATAACTACACAGAACTTGCTCAGCACTATGAGTGTGTACAGGTTTTCGAAAATAAAGGCGAGATCATGGGTTGCTCGCAGCCCCACCCACATGGTCAAGTATGGGCTCACTCGCATTTATCAACCGAAATAGAAGCCGAAGATACCCAGCAGCTTGCTTATTATAAAAAGCATGGCAGCGCAATGCTTGCCGATTACGTGCAAAAAGAGCAAGCAGATAAAACCCGCGTCGTATTTGAAAACGAGCACTGGCTTGTTGTAGTGCCATTTTGGGCAGCATGGCCGTTTGAAACACTACTGGTAACTAAAGATAACATTCAAAACTTTAGCCAGCTGAACGATGCACAAACAGACGCTTTAGCACAAGCGCTTAAAGTATTAACCACTAAATACGACAACGTATTTAATTGTAGCTTCCCGTATTCTATGGGGTGGCACAATGCCCCCGCTAATCGTGGCTCAGATGAGCAACATTGGCGTTTACATGCTCATTTTTACCCGCCGCTACTTCGCTCTGCTACTGTGAAAAAACACATGGTTGGCTACGAAATGCTAGGCGAAAGCCAGCGCGATTTAAGCGCAGAAACAGCTGCTTCTATTTTACAAGCAGCCAGTACCACACACTATAAAGAAACAGCAGGACACACAGATGACGCTTAACGATTTTCAACAACAATTTTTATCACTGTACGGTGCGCCTGCTCAAGGTATTGCTGCAGCACCTGGGCGTGTAAACCTCATTGGCGAGTTTACTGATTACAATGACGGCTTTGTATTTCCATGCTCATTAGAGTTTCGTACTCAAGTGATGTTTAAAGAGCGCGACGACAACATAATTACCGTGCATTCGTTAAATTACCCAGGCGAAAAAGATAGCTTTAGTGTTGATGAAGACATCAGTGAAGGACAATCGCAATGGGGCAACTATATTCGTGCCGTGGCATTTGTATTAAAGCGTGCAGGCCACACTTTACGCGGCGCCGATTTACTGATTGACAGTAACTTACCACAAGGCAGTGGCTTATCGTCATCAGCCGCATTAGAAGTAGCCATTGGTGGTATGTTTAACCATATTGCACAACTTGGTTTAAGCGAAGAAAAAATCGCTTTATTAGGCCAAGAAGCCGAAAACGACTTTATGCATTGCCAGTCGGGCATTATGGATCAGCTGATTTCGGCAAAAGGCGAAAACGGCCACGCTCTTTTAATTGATTGTGAAAACCTAGCGACTGAATCAGTAAAAGTACCGGATGATTTAAACATTGTTATTGTTAACTCTAACTACCCACGTAAGTTAGTAGATAGCGAATACAACCAACGTCGTGTTGATTGTGAGCAAGCAGCTGCAAAAATGAACGTAGCCACGCTTCGTAAAGCCACCATGGCGACGCTTGAAGCTGCAAAAGACGCACTCAGCGAAAACGAATACAAACGTGCACACCATGTAATTAGCGAAAATGAGCGTGTAATTGCCGCAACAAAAGCGCTGCAAAATAACGACATTGATACACTACGTGAGTTAATGGCAGCATCGCACCAGTCGCTTAAACATTACTTTGAAGTTACCGTACCAGCGACCGATGGCCTAGTAGAAATTTGTAAAGAAGCCATGGGCGAGCGTGGTGCAGTGCGTATGACCGGTGGTGGCTTTGGTGGTGCGATTGTGTGTTTATGCCGCGATGCAGAAGTACCCCTTATTAAAGCAGCAGTAGAGCAGCACTACTTTGAACGCTTTAACTTAAATGCCGACATTTACGTATGTTCAGCAGGTTCAGGATTACAAATTACGTCTTTTTAAATAAAACTAAGGAATAAGTATGGCAAAGGTTAACTGGGGTATTATTGGGTGTGGCAATATAGCTCACACCTTTGCTAAGAGCATTACGTATTGTGCTAATGCTCAACTTATTGGCGCTGCATCAACTAACGAGCAACGCGCAAATGAGTTTGCCACACATTATTGCATTAAAGGCTATGAAAGCTATCAAGCCCTCATGCAATGCCCACACATTGATGCCATTTATATTGCCAATACCCACGAGCAACACTTTAAAACCATAGCGCAATGCTTAATGAACAATAAGCATGTACTCAGCGAAAAACCCATCACCGTTAATGCACAGCAACTCACCACTCTTAGCCAGTTAGCCGAGCAACAAAACTGCTTTTTGATGGAAGGTGTATGGATGCGCTTTTTACCTGCCATAGTAAAACTGCAGCAGTTACTAAGCGAAGGTGTAATAGGCAAAGTACACAGTGTTAATGCCAACTTTAGCCTAGCAGGTAACTTTGCTGACTCACACCGACTAATGAACCCTGCAACAGCGGGCGGTGCATTGCTTGATTTAGGCATTTACCCACTATCGATTGCCGATGTGGTATTTAATAAAGCCCCTGAGCAAATTAAGTCTCTAGTTCATAAAAGTAATACCGGTGTAGATGAGCGAAGCGTAACCCTGATTAATTACGGTCAAGGCCAATTTGCACAACTAAGCAGCGCGTTACAACAAAGTGGCCCCACTCAAGCGTGTATTTTAGGTGAACACGGGTTTATTCGTATTGATGAATTTGTCGGTGCGCAGTCACTAGAGCTTCATTTAAACGCCCAGCAAATGCAGCAGTTTGATTTTAGCTTTAATGACGATGAAAACTTTAAATTTGAAATTGCTCACGTTAGCGAATGTATTTTACAACAACAAACACAAAGCAATGTATTACCGCTCAGCACAAGCCTGCGGGTAATGCACATAATGGATACGCTTCGGGCGCAGTGGCAGCTTAAATACAGTGATAACGTAGAGAGCAATAAGTTAGATTAATAATAAAAAATACACACAACAAGGATACACAATGACAACCACACACACTTTAAAGGCGCTTACTAAAGCCTTGCTGTTAGCCAGTAGTTGCTTAGCGGCAAGTACTGCCTTTGCAGATCAAAAAACGCCAGAGCAACTCTACCCACCTTTAACCAGCGAAGTATTACCAGAGCTTGCCGCTAAAGGTAGTTACAATGTAGGTGTGCAAACGCTTGACTTAGTTAACCCAGCGCAGTTTGACCCAGCAACACAAACTCAAAAAGATCGCCCTTTAAAAGTAGAAGTGTGGTATCCCGCAACAAACGCAGCAAAGGCACCACTGACTAGCTACACTGATGTCACACGCACAGGTAAATCATTTACCTTACAAGCCGATGCCATGCGTGGTGTTACTATTAATAATAAAGAGCACTACCCTGTTATTGTGCTTTCGCACGGCTATACGGGCTATCGCACCATTATGTATTACTTGGGCGAGCACTTAGCGTCACATGGGTACATAGTGGCAGCCATAGACCATACAGACTCAACCAATGCCGATGTTGATTTTAAAAATGCGCCGTTTTCGGGCTTTTTTAGTACCCTGATAAATCGCTCACGCGATCAGCAATTTGTACTTAATTATTTTAACGAACAAAACCACTTTGCCAGCAAGCAAGTCGATGACAACAGCGCTGGTATCATTGGCTACTCAATGGGTGGTTTTGGCGCGGTAAATACAATTGGTGGCTGTTATGAGTTTAATGAGCAAACCACTGCCATGTTTACCGGCATAAAAGATTCGGCACAAATTAAACAGGTGCAACAATTACTCAATAGCTGCGCTGGTGGGCAATATCAAAATCCAAAAGTAGACTCTCGCATCAAAGCCATGGTGGCCTTTGCGCCTTGGGGCGGGCAGCATAATTTATTTAATGCCAGCGCTATGCAAAACATTAAAGTGCCTTCGCTTTATGTAGCGGGTAGCTTAGATGATATATCCGGTTATGAAGGCATTAAAAACCTGTATAACCAAACGGGCAGCACCAACAAGTATATGCTTACTTACAAAAATGCTCGCCATAATATAGCACCTCATCCCGCTCCCACTATTGCAAAAAGTAGCAGTGAAATAGATATTGGCCATTACTACGAACCATCATGGTCAATGCGCACAATAAACGAGACTAACAAACACTTTGTACTTGCTATGATGGACTGCCATGTAAAAAGCATTACTAGTCGATGTGAATACCTAGATTTACCTCAAAATGGCGACCAAGCTATTGTTGATGGTAAACCGCTGCCACAATGGCACGGGTTTGATCACCGTTTTTCGACAGGAATGGATTGGCAACAAGCTAAGTCACACACCAAGTAAACGAAATCCTAGCGGCTAACTTAATCGTTAGCCACGTACGCCCTTAAAGTTATGCCGTAATAAAGCTTCTGTTTATTAAATAGTTAGCAAACAAAACCAACACGGTTATTTTTTAAACGGCTTTTTTAAGAAAAAATCGTTGCCATTAATGTAAGTTAAAGGCAATCTAGTCATATATAAGATAAGATAAATAACATAAATATCATGTCAAAATACATACTTTCAATTGATCAAGGGACCACAAGCTCTCGGGCTATCTTGTTTACAAAAGATGCAGACGTTTTTGGCTCAGCGCAGCAAGAGTTTTCACAGCATTTTCCACAAAATGGATGGGTAGAACACGACCCAAATGATATTTGGCAAACTGTGCTAAGTACCAGCCGCAAAGTGTTAGCAGATAAAAACGTACAGCCTGAAGAAATTATTGCCATTGGTATTACTAACCAGCGCGAAACCACCTTAGTGTGGAACAAAAAAACAGGTAAACCAATTTATAACGCTATTGTTTGGCAAGACCGCCGTACCAGTGATTACTGCGAAAGCCTAAGCACTGATGAGCTTTGCCAAACCATCAGCGATAAAACAGGCCTGCTACTAGACCCTTACTTTTCGGCCACTAAAATACGCTGGATTTTAGATAATGTTGAAGGCGCTCGCGAACAAGCCCTTGCGGGTGAACTGGCCTTTGGCACCGTTGATACTTACTTGCTATGGCATTTAACCGGTGGCAAAGAGCACCGTACCGATGCCACAAACGCATCGCGCACTATGTTATTTAATATTCATACTCAGCAATGGGATCAAGAATTACTCGAGTTATTCGAAATTCCTGAGTCTATGCTGCCACAAGTAATGGACTCAGCCGACGAATTTGGCTCGACCAGCGACGATATTTTTGGCGCACCAATACGCGTATGTGGCATTGCCGGCGATCAGCAAGCTGCACTTGTTGGCCACGCTTGTTTTGAACAAGGCATGGCTAAAAGCACTTACGGTACGGGCTGCTTTTTAATGCTTAATACTGGCGAAAAAGCGCTTACCTCTGAAAACCGCTTACTAACCACTGTGGCTTACAGATTAAACGGCAAACCAACTTACGCTATTGAAGGCAGTATTTTTATGGCTGGCGCCACGATGCAGTGGATTGTTGAAGGCCTAAAACTACTCAGCCATGCCGGCGAAAGCGAGTCTTTAGTAAAGGATGTACCGCTCGATCATGGGGTATTTTTAGTACCTTCGTTTACAGGTTTAGGTGCACCATATTGGGACCCGAACGCACGTGGTGCCATTTTAGGTTTAACGCGCGACTCAGGCATTAGCACGATAGTTGCTGCTGCGCTGCAATCAGTTGGGTATCAAACCAAAGATTTACAAAAAGCGATGGAGTGTGACGGCCTACGTCCAAGCGTGTTACGTGTAGATGGCGGTATGGTTAAAAATAACTGGGTACTCACCTTTTTATCAAACATTTTAGGCGCAACCGTTGAGCGCCCAACAGTGACCGAAACAACTTCGTTAGGCGTAGCATACTTAGCTGGTTTACAAAGTGGTGTTTATGAGTCAACGCAGCAATTAGCTGACATGTGGACCTGTGACCGCCGTTTTGAACCAACCATGAGTGCAGATGAGCGCAATGACTTATACGCAAAATGGCGACACTGTGTAGCGCAAGTTCGTTTATCGAGTGACGATTGCGAACAAGCGTAAAGTAACGGAGTCGCTAATTAGCATTAGCGACTTAAAACCAAAGCGTACAAGCCTTAAAAGGCGCGTTATACGCGGGATGTTTTAAAAAGATCAGGATCAAAAATTAACAATCAAAAAGCGTGTTTATCTATTGTCAAATAGGAGTCAGCGCTTTATGATGCTATATGTCTTATTTATATTACAAATAAAAAGGTTAGCTCGGTGGAATTAGCAGATAACGAATACGACTTACTCGTCGTCGGTGGCGGTGTTAACGGCACTGGAATAGCAGCTGATGCAGCAGGCAGAGGTTTAAAAGTTTTATTGTGTGAACAATCGGACCTTGCCAGTGCAACGTCTTCAAATAGTTCTAAGCTGATCCACGGCGGTTTACGCTACCTTGAGCATTACGAATTTAGGCTTGTAAAAGAGGCACTAGCAGAGCGCGAGGTACTACTTAAAAACGCCCCGCATATTATGTGGCCGCTGACCTTTAGACTACCGCACCAATCACATCTTCGCCCTGCTTGGATGATCCGCATTGGCCTGTTTATGTACGATAACCTAGCAAAGCGCGAAACACTCGCAGGCTCGCGTAGCATTAAATTTGGTGAAAATAGCGTATTAGAACCTTCTATTACCAAAGGCTTTGAATACTCAGATGGCTGGGTTGATGACTCACGATTAGTTATTTTAAATGCCCTAGCCGCTAAAGATAAAGGTGCAACCATTGCAACGCAAACCAAGTGTGTCAGTGCAAAGCGCATTGATAACCAATGGCAGGTAACGCTTGAGCAACAGCAAAGCAAGACGCAACATACTATCAAAGCCAAAGGGATTGTTAATGCTGCAGGCCCATGGGTTGCAAAACTATTTGACGAAGCGCTCATTGAAAAATCACCACAAAATATCCGCCTTGTTAAAGGCAGTCATATAGTGGTGCCACGTATTCACGATGAAAAACAGGCTTATATTTTACAAAATAAAGACCAACGCATTGTGTTTGTTATCCCTTTTGAGGATGACTACTCGCTAGTAGGCACCACCGATGTTGAGCACAAAGGTGCAGCGCAAGATGTTAAAATTAGTGATGAAGAAATCGATTACTTAATTGATATTACTAACAGCTACTTTAAAAACCACATTAAGCGCGAAGACATAGTACATACCTTCTCGGGTGTACGCCCGCTATTGGATGACGAATCAGTTAATGCGCAAAAAGTTACGCGTGATTACAAGCTAGAGCTTACTAGCGAAGGTAAACATGCGCCATTACTGAGTGTGTTTGGGGGTAAAATTACTACCTACCGCAAACTCGCTGAAGCTGCAGTTAGCAAACTTAAAGAGTTTTATCCACAAATGAGTGAGGCTTGGACTAAGTATAGCCCCCTTCCAGGTGGCGATTTTAGCTCAGTAGAGTCACTCACTAGTGAACTAAAAGCAGCGTACAGTTGGTTACCAGAAATTACTCTCAAACGTTTTGTACGCACTTACGGCACTCGTGCAAAGCTGATTTTAGGTAGTGCAACTCAGTTAAGTGATTTAGGCCAAGACTTTGGCCATGGCTTATTTGCTGCTGAAGTAGATTACTTGCTTAATGAAGAGTGGGCTGGCGATGCCTATAACATTTTATGGCGCAGAAGTAAGTTGGGTCTTCGCTTTAATGACGCGCAAGTAGCAACACTTAATCACTATATCGAGCAAAGTAAAGCTGCTAAAACGGCCTAACAGCAGCTTGCAGCCAATTTAACCCTTACTTTATTTAAGAACTAGCCCCCAATAATTGCACACTCAATATTGGGGGCTTTTTTATTTTTGCTTGGTTTTATTACTATTAAATAAATAGTTAAAACCACTTAACGTAGCCTCTTTCACACCAAACTCTAAACATTGCACACCAATGCAATTTAACGCATGGGTAAAGCACTTATTTAGTTGTTCTGTGCCAATAACCACTACTTTAGAATTATTCACCAATTGCCATTCGCTAGCATGGCGTGCAGCGCGTACATCACTACCAATTAACACGCCCGATAAATACGCCTTTGCTTGCACTGGCGTGAGCTCTTTTGAAAGCTGGCGAGTACGCACACTAAAAATGCCATGCGCTAAATTGCCGCTATCACTGCCTAAAGTAAGCTCACAACCTTGTTCAAATGCATACCAATCAAACTCCCCTGCTTCACAGTCATTAGGAATAAGGACACTTTGATGGCAAAGCAAGTCGTATAGTTCACCGGTCATTGCTGTTTTAAAACAAATAATTTGACCTTCTTTTAGCAGCACCCATTTAGTATGGGTGCCGGGCAAACAAATGAGCACAGTGCCGTGCTGGTAGGCTGGCTGGTGCTTTAAAAAACCTAAAATTTGCAGCTCTTCGCCACGCATTACATCAAATAAATTATTTTGTAAGGTGCATTTTGTGCCAGGTAAAGCACTCACTTTGTTACCCGCGCAATCAAAATTAACTGCGCCACCAAGTAGCTGCTCTGGGTTTATAGGGCACGCTAAATATGGAGTTTCTTTCCAACCAATACTTGAGGTAATTTGACCTGCCATATAAATGGGTAACACTCCATACTCACTAGTCCATGGTGCAACCACGCCAATCAACGTATGCTCAAAGTTTTGCTTGTCTCTGATAACCCCTGGACCATCGCGCTGTGCAACTAATGACAACTCACCATTGCCATTTGTACTGCATAAATAAGCACGTAAATGACTTGTTCCCCAATCTACAGCAATATAAAGGTTTGAGTACTGCAATTTAGAGCCTCCCACCATCAATTTTAATGCCTTGACCGGTGATCATACTGCTTTCGTCGGCAGCTAAAAAAAGGGCCAAGTTAGCAACATCCTCAGGGGTTACTAACTTTTTAAGTGCCATAGCCTGCATCCACTTCACCTGCTCTTCTTCGGTAAACCAGCTAGCTAATTGGCGCTCGGTGGCAACCCAGCCAGGTAAAATAGCATTAACTCTTATGCCAAACTCACCATAATCACGAGCCAGCGCCTTAGTCATGCCGATTAAACCGGCTTTTGCTGTTACGTAGCCCGCCATTTGTGGCTGCCCCATAATGGCATTAATAGAGCTAAAATTAATAATACTACCCGCGCCTTCGCTTTTCATGTAAGACATAGCCACTTGGGAGGCAAAAAACGCTGGATTTAAGTTAATTTGCAAACACTGATCCCAATCTTGTACCGTCACATCTTCACTGGCTTGACGACGGTCGTTGGCTACATTGTTTACTAACACATTAATGGCACCAAGCTCTGCACATGCATCAACTAATGATTGTTGTAAAGCTGTTGAGTCGGTAACATCAACCTGTCTAAACCACAATTTAGCGTTAGGCAGCGAGGCGATAAGAGATTGTGCAGCCTCATTATTAATATCTATAAAGGCAATTTTGGCATTTTGAGCTGCAAATGCTTTGACCATAGCACGGCCAATGCCTGATGCACCGCCGGTAATAAAAACAACTTTGCCAGAAATGCTGGGGAAGTAAGCGTGTTGATTCAAATGCGTTTCTCCATAGTACAAATTGCCTCTCATTATTTTTAATGCTGTGTCAAAGAGGATTGCTGTTACAGTTGTGTTAAAATGCTTGCTTTTAACAAAGTTTATAACATATCCTTTCGTACATTAATATGATATATGATATATAATAAAGCAATCACTCATTCGGATAACGCTCAATGAAAAGCCAACCTCGTCAAAATTTAACTCAACAATTAACTCATGATTTAGGCTTTGCGATTGTGCGTGGCGTATACCCTGTTAATGAAGGTTTGCCTTCAGAAGCAGACTTGTGCGTAAAATACGATGTGAGCCGCAGTGCAACACGAGAGGCGGTAAAAATGCTTTCTGCAAAGGGGTTAATATCTTCTCGCCCTAAGCAAGGCATTCGCGTATTGCCAGAAAGCAGCTGGAATATGTTCGACACCGATGTACTGCGCTGGATTTTGAGCAGCAAGCCCTCACTTTCTTTATTAAAAGAGTTTACCCAGGTACGTGTCGCGCTAGAACCTCAAGCCGCTGCCCTTGCGGCAGAACATGCCAGTGCAGAGCAACTTGCTGAAATAGACAGCGCACTTGCCCGAATGGCCGATGCAGATCAAGGCTTAGACGATCCACTTGAAGCCGATATTGCGTTTCATACTAGTATTTTAGTGGCCAGTAATAACCGCTTTTTTGTACAGCTCACTGAATTTATAAGCACCGCGCTGCGCGTGAGTATTCGTTATACAAACCATATAAAAGGCGTACCAGGGGCTGATGTTGCAAAACATGCTGATATTTTAAATACGATAAAATCTCGTAACCCAGAGCGTGCCAAAAAAGCGGTGGAAACCATTTTAGAAGAAGCGCTTGAACTTATTGAGTCTAAACTCGATTAATCGCTTTAAAAAACACTATTAAAAAAGGGAGCTACTTAGCTCCCTTTTTACTGCTTGCTATATTTTAAGCTTTGTTAAGCTCAAAGATCAGCGATGTTTGCGGGAATGAAATAGGCATTTGCAGGCCAAATTCCATTAACGCTTCACCACTAAAGGTTTGACCGTTTACAGCCGCAATTGATGAAGGGCGGTACTCTTCAAATTTAACAGGCCACACTAAATTAAGCGTGTACTGTGCATCTGCATCTAATCCTACAAAACGAAGCTTATTAGGTGCAGTGCGCGGTGTTTCACGTACACTATTGTATGCAAATAACGCTTTTGATTTTTGTTCATCAACTAAGCCAAAGTTAATTGATAAGCCGTCGCTATCTAAGCGGTATAAATCAGCAGCATGAATAAATTCACGGTGCTCTTTGTGCAGTGCAATAGCTGCTTTAAGTGCTTCATACTCATGATCAGTCAGCTCACGTGGGTCCATTTCAATACCCATGTGGCCAAACATTGATACCGCTGCACGCATTTCAATACTTACATTACGACCAGTAATATGACAATCACGCGGGCCTACGTGTGCACCCATCACTGATGAAGGGAAGAAAAATGAGCATCCTCGTTGAATTTCAAGACGATCGAGCGCATCGTTAGAATCTGACGTCCATACACGGTCTGTGTGCGCAAGCACACCGTAATCTACACGAGCACCGCCTGATGAACAGCTTTCTATTTCAAGGCCAGGATGCGCCGCTTTAATACGGTCAATTAAACGATACAGTGCTAATGTTTGTTGATGTACCGCCGGCTTACCTGAGAAATTACCAGCGTGGTTTATATCGCGGTTCATATCCCATTTGATGTACTTAATAGTTGGGTACTCTACTAAAATATCGTCAACTGCTTTGTAAAGATACTCAACCACTTCGGTACGTGTTAAATCAAGCACAAGCTGGTTTCTAAAGCTTAGTTGTTCGTTATTTTCTGAGCCTAAAACCCAATCAGGGTGAGCACGGTATAAATCGCTATCTGGGTTTACCATTTCTGGTTCAAACCAAATACCAAACTCCATACCTAAGCTATTTACATGGTCGATCACTGGCGATAAACCATCTGGGTAAATCTCGTAATCTACCGTCCAATCACCAAGGCCTGCGTAATCACCACGGCGGCCTTTAAACCAGCCATCATCAAGTACAAAGCGCTCAATACCTAAAGGCGCCACTTTGTCGGCTAATTGTTTTAATGTGTCTACATCATGGTCAAAGTAAATACCTTCCCATGTGTTGTAATGTACTGGACGTGTTTTCTCACGCTGTGCCTGAGTTAACAGGTTTGCTTTTACAAAACGGTGGAAATTGCGTGATAATGCGCTAAAGCCATTACTTGAAAATGAACCATAAATACTTGGGCTTTGGTACGTTTGACCTTTAGCAAGGGTTAGCTCACCTGGTAATAATAACTCACCCATTTGTACATAACGGCGCCCTTCTGGTAGTAGCTCGGCACGTAATTTGTTGTTACCGCTCCAACCTAAATGAAAACCATAACACTCGCCTTGCTGCTCGCCTGCGCCTTCGCTGTGAACTAACAAACCAGGGAATACATCGTGCGAGGTTTTACCTTTGCGGTTTTCGCGTACAAAGCTGCCTAATACTAAATCAACCGACTGGCGCTGAAATTCGTTTGACCAACGCCCTTCAAAGCTTACTAACTTGTTCATGCTATCGGGTAATTGGAATGTTGGTGCAGCACAAAAGTTAACACTAAGAGGTGAGTCACTTAAATTAGTTAAAACAGTGTGTGCACTAAGTACGTCTGTAGCATTATCAAGTGTGATGCTATGCACAACTTCAATACCGCGAAGCTCATCTACGCTTACAAACTCAAGGGTTGACGCACAAGGCTGGCGAACTTCTTGAAGCTTTGGCCCAACTGACCAAGCAATTGTGTCGTTGCTTAATTCTAACCCAGGTGCGCCAGTAAAACCTTCACCAAGCAACGGAGAAAGAGAAATAGGTGCTTCTTCAACCACGGCACACTTTACTTCCTGACGAGTCGCAAGCTGAGTTAGCATAGTTTCAGTTGTTTGCTCAGACAAACGCTTACCGAAATAGAGTAGCGCTGGTGTTTTGCTCTGGCAGTCGAAAATAACGGTGCTGTTTGCGCTGTCTAATCGAAAGAATGGTTTAATATCAGCCATGATTCTCCTGTCCTCTTTATGAAGATGAGTTTAATACGCGAGTAGATTATGTGTGCTTACTCGCAGCTTACTGCGTTAAATTGCAGCCAGTGAGTTTAAAATAATAGTATATATCATACAAATTACTTTTAGATAGTGTTTGCCTTACAATTTCGTCAATTATATTACTGGCTATACCAGTATTTACTCTATGGTTTAAACCAAAGAGCTAATATCGTTATGAATAATAGTATTTAAAACCTGTATGTTGTGCTGCTTAAGCTCAATTAAATAGAGATAACTCTGCTCCACTAAAAACGACAAGATAAATAAAAATCGGCCTAGATCACCCTAGGCCGATTTTATTAAGTTTTAATGGTTTTATAAAAAAGCTTAGCTTTTTTATAATTTGTTATTTAGGTGCGTGTACTTGCGGTGTTTCTTCAATGGCTGGCGATTTGCCCGACCATTGTGCATTTAACCCGAACACCACCTTATTAACGATTAACGCAAAGGCTACACACACAATAAGCGTAATCGGCATTAAGTGAATATAGTGCAGCTCAGTGTGAAGCGGCGAGTTTTCAAATGTCAGCATGCCATACATAACCACACCTAAAATTACTGCGGCAATACCTGCACGCGCATCCACATTTTTAAACAATAAGCCCACTACAAAAATTGAGAATATAGGCATACTTAATAAGCCGTTTAACTGTTGTAGTAAGTTAATAATACTGTCGGCTTGCTGATAAATTGGCACAAGCACCAAGGTTAAGCTAGTAAGTAACAAGGTCACGTAACCGCTTAGCTTAACTACACTTGGCTCTTTATTAAAATAAGCCTCGTGAATATCACACACATACAATGCCGTCGCCGAGTTTAATAAGCTGTTATAAGTAGAAAGCACTGCCGCCGCCATTGCTGCGGCAAACACACCCGTTAACCAGGCAGGCATTACATCACCTACAATTCGGCCATAAGCTGCATCACCAATGTCGCCATACAGTTTGTACGAAATAATACCAGGTAGCACTACAATCGCCGGTACAATTAAAAAGCGAATACCCGCTGCTGCAAATATCCCTTTTTGTGCTTCTTTTACATTAGGCGCGGCCATTGCGCGCTGAGTAATAGTTTGGTTAGTACCCCAATAATACATTTGAATAAAGATCATGCCGGTTAAAAGCGTAGGCCAAGGGATTGGCGAGTCAGCATCGCCAATTAGCGTTAAGCGCTCTTGTGGAATACCGCTAAAGTCGTAATCAATCGCGTTGAGCGCTAAAAATACCACCAGTATTGCCATGCCAAGTACAAGTAAGCCGTTATAAGTATCTGATACCGCAACCGCGCGTAAACCACCAAAAAAGGCATAAATTGCACCTACCAAAGCAAATGCAGTCGCTATATACATTAGTGGAATATCGACCTTGAACATGGTTTGCATAAATAACGCACCAGAGTAAATTACCGCAGGCATATAAATAAGCGCATTACCTAAAAAGAATAAACCGCCTATAACTGCACGAATATGCTTATTTTGATAGCGCTTTTCTAACAGCTCTGTCGTGGTAGTACAGTTGTATTTGTAATACACCGGAATAAAGACTTTGGCTAAAATAATAAGCCCTAAAATAGCTGCTAATTCCCACCATACAAGCAAGGCCATTTGATTGCCATTCATGCCCACCAGCTGGTCGGTACTCAAATTTGTGAGCGTAATTGAGCCTGCAACAAACATCCAAGTAAGGCCACCGCCCGCTAAAAAATACTCTTTTGTTTGATTATCACCACTATTACGATTTTGGCCTCGGCACTTCCAATACGTAAGTCCACCAATTAAAGCGGTTACAAAGAAGAAAACCACCAACTGCAAAATGTTGTCTGACATGTGTGTCTCCAGCGCGTTAAACGCAATGTCTGTCTATGTGAACGTATTAGCCTTTGTGGGCTAAATAATAAATTGCACTTTACAGTGCGTGTGCATCTCGACTTAGTTCTAACTTAATTTGCTTTAAAGGCATAAGTTCAGGATGCAGGTTATGACGCTTTACTAACGCATTTAACTGAAACAACGAAATAAGCATGCTGTTAAGTACGCTTAGGTAACCTTGTTTGTGTAAATTGGCAATGGTATCGCTGTCTAAAGTTTGCAATTTGTCTTCATCAACGGTGCTCAAACCTTGTATAGTTTGCGCCTCGCTTTGCTCAAACTGCAAAACAATATCTATGTTTTTTATAAGCCCTAATCGGGCAATTTCTTGAGTAAATTGATACGTTTGGTAATCATTTTTTAAATCGCTTTCGAGTAATTTTTGCTGCGCACTTAAATACAGGCTTGGATTACCTTTAGCATCAAATAGCGACTCGCCTTGCTGGGTATTAACAGCTGGGCTTTGCTCATCAATCGCAATAAAGTAATCACTGCTATTTGCTTCGCGAGTGAGCAAATAGAGTGGCTGGGTTTGTATACATACAGGCGTATACAAGGCTTGCCATTGATTGTTATCAGCAAATAAACTTTGCCCTGCACTAAAGCTAGTTAAGCCCGAAATGGTGTAGCTGCCGTTATGCGCATTACGCGCTAAAAAAATAGGTAAATCGCAGGCTGCTTTTGCCACTTCGTTTGCTCGTAAATTAACTAAGTGCTGTGTTTTTGCGTACTCAACACCCGCATTAGGGTTAATTTTTATTGCTTGGTGTTGGGTATTAGATAGTTCACTTATTGCCATAGTTACACATCCTTAAACTGGGTTAGCCGCAAGCCACTGCTCGATGTAAGCGCGGTGAGGCGGCAAGTTTTGCAACATCTGCTGTGTAAGCTGGCTGTTACGTTCAATAATTTGGTTAGCGTGTGTATTGTGTGAATACAAGTACGCTTGCTTAGAAAAATCGGGCTTAAAGCCCATACCGTATAAAACATACTGGTAACTGGCGGCAGGAAATAGCTCTAATGCGCCATGAAAATCTTGAATAAGTGGGCCTCGAGTTCCCCAAAGTAATAAGTCTTCTTGTAAACTTTGTGGAATAGATTCAGGCTGCACATGCGCTTGCCAATATGGTTCAGGGCGTTTAGTAAGCATATAGTGCAGCTTTAAAAAGTCGATAATACGCTGCCAGCGGTAATCCATTTGCTCATTAAAACGCTTAGCGACAATGGGCATTACTTGGGTATCGGCTGGCATGTGCTCTGCTACAAAGCGAGACGAAATCTCAACCAACATAATGGCGGTTGCTTCAAGGGGCTCTACAAACCCTGCCGACATCCCCACTGCAACACAGTTTTTGTGCCAAAACTTTTCTCTGTAACCTGACTCAAAACTTATTTTTCGTGCCGTTAAATCTTTAGCAGCATCGCCTAAATAATTGCGTAGGTTTTGCTCTGCTTCTTCATCGGATAAAAATTTACTTGAATACACATGCCCCACACCTCGGCGATGTGTTAAGCCAATATCCCAAATCCATCCGGCATTTTGTGCGGTGGCAATCGTATGGCTGGCAAGCGATTCATCGCCGTCTTCGTAGGGGACTTGCATCGCTAGGGCGCTGTCGTTAAATAAAACGTGATCCATTTTTTTAAATGGCACGCCAAGGGCTTGGCCTAATAACAGCGATGAAAAACCTGTGCAGTCTATGTATAAATCGGCGTTTATGGTACGAGTTTGATCTTTTAAGGTAAGGGTGTCTATTGCACCATTTTCATCAAGCTTGGTATGCTCGACAGTACCAATAACATGCTCAACACCTAGCTTGCTCTTGCAGTGCTGTTTCAATAACTCGGCAAAGGCACCAGCATCTAAGTGATAAGCATAATTACAGTTAGCTTGGTATTCACCTTGCGAAATACCACGTGGAGCAAGACTGGCTTCGCATATATCATGTTGAAAGTTAGCTTGCTGAGCAAAGTTTGCAACATTATCTAAATAAGGGGCTAAATCTATACGGCCGTAACCTAGCGGCACTGTAAAGGGGTGGTAGTAAAAATCGTTGGTGCCATGTGTCCAGTTTACAAATTTACCGCCTTGTTTAAAGGTCGCATTACAAGCTCTAAATACATCGACTTCACGCAAACCAATTTGCTGAAGCGTGTTTTTCATGGTGGGCCATGTCCCCTCGCCTACACCAATTGTTGGAATATCAGATGATTCTACCAACATCACGTTTAAGCCATCACCCTTATTACCTCGGTGATACGAGGCAATAATTGCAGCGCTCAACCAGCCTGCTGTGCCACCGCCAATAACGGCGATTGTTTTTACTGCTTTATTCATAACGGACTACTCTTTGAGTATTTTATTGATAACCAGTGAGACAACAAATGCCCTTTCGGGCATTTGTTTAAATTAGTCTCATGTTGTACAAAATAGCGACTGAGTATATTAATAACAGTCGTTATAATGCACTGCAATGAAAACTAAGAGGCAGTGTTTGCCTCTGTTATCAATTAAAACGTGCCGCGAATACCAAACGCGTAACGTGAGCCATTATCTTCTACAGAGTAGATTTGATTTGCAAAACGGCCCGTTTGCACTAACTCTTCTTCAGTAATATTGATGCCTTCTGCAAAAATAGTGAAGTTTTCGTTGATGTCGTAGCTTGCACTGATATCCCATTGACCGTAAGTTTCTACGTTCACAGGCTCGCCATTAAAGCCGTTATCAACTAAACGTAAAAAGCCTTCGCGGTTATTGAATGCAATACGTGCTTGCCAGTGATCTTGCTCGTAAAACAATACTAAGTTTTGCGAATCACCTAAGCCTTCAAGTGCAAATGTTTGTGAAGTATCAGAACCTACGCTAATGTCGCTATCTACTACTGTGGCATTAGCAATAAAGCCAAAGCCATTTTCAAACATGTGAGTTACACCAATCTCGTAACCTGTTACCGTTGCAGACTCACCATTTTGCGGGCGGCTCACAGTGTAAATTTCTGAACTACCATTAAGCTCAGCATCGGTTTGGTCAGTACAGGTTGTACACGCAAAGTCAGGACCTGTACGGTCGGTCATGTCGTATGTTTCTTCGCCTGTTAAAGTAACAATGAAATCATCCACTTCTTTACTAAATACGGCAAAGCTAAATAAGTTAGCGTCGTTGTAGTACCACTCGTAAGAGATATCCCAGTTTTCAGACTGGAACGGCTTAAGAGCAGGGTTACCACCACTTGCTGTTAGGTTTTGACGACGCGGCTCGTTAAACGTTGTCGCAGGAGAGAGCTGAGACATGGTAGGACGCGTAATACTGTCGTACGCTGCAAAGCGTAAAATCATGTTGTCTTGCAGTTCAAGCTTAACGTTAAATGATGGAAGTAAGTTTGAGTAACTTGTGCCTTCTTTAATATCTGTTGCTGGACCAAATACGTTTTGGAATAAGGTTGCATCAGAGGTAGGAATAACATCACTGATAAAGCTTTGTACTGCAGCTACTTCGATATCTGTTTCTGAGTAACGTGCACCCATGTTAACCGTAACTGGCATATCAGCTAGGTCAAAACCAATGGTAAAGTCCATGTACAGGCTAGTGATATCTTCGTTAATTGTGTAACGGTTATTTTGTAATGTTGGCTCTACAGGGAAACCTTGGGCAGCTAGGTAATCAAGCATTTTGTCGCCATCGTAGCTATAAAATGTATCGATTAAACCTGGGAAGTAGTTACTTGCTGAGTAAGCTTCAAAATCAATTGCATCAAGTGGTGCTTCAGTACCGTAACCACAAAATTGACATTGGCTACCAAAAATTTGGAAGCTTGATTTTTCACGCTCTTGGCGATACGCACCAAAGTTAATGCGATCCACTGGTCCTTTGTCTGGCACGTATTCAAAATCGGCTTTAATCTCGGTGATTTCATCTTCATCAGTAAACTGATTACCAATTTCGTTATAATGTAGGCGCGCAAGGTTTGCATCTGGCAGTGAGCCATTTTCAAAGCCATCATGCTGTACGGTAGGAACGCTACCGGTGCCATCAAAGCTGTAGCTGTTAATAATACCCACTACGTTAAAGCGGTCATTACCAGCACGGTCGTTTTCAGCTGTTGAGCGAGATACGTCAAGTTTTGCTTTTAATGACTCATTGACCTGCCAGTCAACGTTAACACCATAAGCTTTGTTAGTTACATCACGCGAGTTACGTGTGTGTGATACAAAGTCGGTTGCAGGGTTGCCACTGGCGTTACCTAAGCCTACTTCTTGCGTAAAGGTAAGTAAGGTGCCTGTTTCTGGGTCGATTGTTGCGCTACCTACGCGGTCTGGTTCAAACCAAGAAGCTAAATCACGTACCGTCGAATCAACCTCAAATTTTGAAATTAAACCATCTACAGTAATAGTGATATCGTCAGACGGCGCATATTGTAGTACTAAGCTTGCATTGGTACGCTCACGATCTTGCTCATCAACAACTTGGTCCCAGTTACGCGGAATGTATGCATTGTCATACAGTACGCCGTCTTGAGGGTTAGAAATTGTTTGGCCACCGCGCCAACCAGCCGTTAAAATTTGGTTATTTTGCAGTTTTCGTTGCTGATTAGTAATAGCAAAAAGCACACCGAGCTTGTCATCATTAAAGGTATTACTTACTAAAAATGAAGCCGATGGCGATACTTCTTCAGAAAGGCTTTCGTACATACCTTTAACTGAACCGATCACATGTAAACCACCAAAGTCAAAAGGACGAGCCGTGGTTACGTTAACCGTACCACCAATGCCGCCTTCTTGAAGTGTTGCACTATTACTTTTATAAATGTCAGCACCAGTGATTTGATCTGCTGCTAGAACATCAAAATTAAATTCACGCCCTGCGCTGTCTGTCGCAATTTGACGACCATTTACAAGTACGGTATTAAATTGTGGGCCAAAACCACGAATTGTTACTGCCTGCCCTTCACCGCCACTACGGTCAATGGCTACACCTGTTATACGTTGCAAAGATTCTGCTACGTTTAAATCAGGAAATTTACCAAGATCTTCTGCTTTAATCCCATCGGTTACAACGTTAGAAGCTTTTTTATCTAACATTGATGAACGTAAGCTGCTGCGAATACCCGTTACTGCGATAACCTCAACATCTTTATCTACTGTCGGTGTGTCACCTTCAGCGCCTTGAGCTGCAACATGGCCGCTTGCCAATATACCTGTAATAGCAATACTGAGCGCGGTTTTCTTGTTGAACGATAACTTATTGTTAATTATCATTTTTTAAAAACTCCTGATTGTGTGTAGTCATTTTGTCGTTGTATGGTGTGTATAGCTTCAAATACTATTTATAATATAAATACTTTAAATTGAGCAAAAGTGCAACCTTTTCCTTAATTATGGCTATCTTTTTGTTACTTATAATTTTCTTTTTGTTTTCTTTAATTTAACAGCGAAATTAGTATGTTATTGCGAAAAAGCAAAAATTATTTGCTGGTTGTATTCTTCACCGGGTAATAAATTAGCTTTTGGAAAGTCGGTTCTGTTTGCAGCATTAGGCCAATTTTGCGCTTCTAAGCACAGTGCTTGACGTGCTTTAAAAGGCGCCCCTACAAAGTTTGCGGTGTATAACTGCATGCCTGGCTGGGTACTTTTTAGAGTTAAATTAACACCCGTGTGTGGCGAGGTTAATGTAGCCATTGTTTTTAAGCTGCTGTTATCATTAAAAATATAGCAGTGATCAAACCCATTGCCAGCATCAAGCTGCGCATGCTGCTGGTAAAGTGCATCGCCAACGCGCTTAGGGTTAGTAAAATCAAAACAACTGCCCGCGCCATCTTCATGATGAGCAAGCGGTATACTGTTGCTATCTATAGGTAAATAGTTTGCGGTGTTTATTTGCAGCACATGATCGTTAATGCTCTCACTGCCTTCAAGATTAAAATAGCAGTGGTTGGTAAAGTTAACGAGGGTTTCTTTATCGGTTTTGGCTTTATAAGAAAGTATAAGCTCACCGTTGCAAGCGGTTATAGTTTGCCAAACGTGTAATTGGCCAGGAAAGCCTTCTTCACCATCTGCCGCGCAATAATAAAGCTCCACTTTATTACTGTTTTGTTTAGTGACTTGCCACAGTACTTTATTAAAGCCTTTTTCACCGCCGTGTAAGCTATTTGGGCCATTATTTGCTTTAAGTTGGTACTCTGTGCCTGATAATACAAAATGTGCGTTTTCAATACGATTTGCGTAACGCCCGACTGTTGCACCTAAATAAAATGGGTTTTCTAAATAATACTGTGGGTCGCTCACTGCGAGCGTCATCTCTTGGTTATTAAACTTTATGCTTTTGATAGTAGCGCCAAATGGCAATATTTCTGCAGTTAAGCTTTTACCATCGCTAAGCGTTATCACCTCTAACGGTTTATTGCCAGTTGTAGATGCCACATTCATTCTCCATAAACTACCTGCTCAACAGTACCTGTTATAGCGGTGCAACAATATATAATATAAATAGTATATAAGTGAGGAGCGTAACTCAATCAAATTACGTTAAAAAAACAGCTATAAAAATTTACAGCTGTCGCTTGTGGTTTACATAACCGCTCCTCGTTGCGTGGAGTACATACACCTAGTTAAATTAGGTGCTCGTTAAGTGCTACGACTTCTGCCTCACTTAAATTTTGCTTAGCTTTGTTTTTAAAGTTATAACGCACTAATACCGTTTTACCCACAACACAGCATTTACCTTGCTGCCACGCCTCTTGCTTAATGGTAAAAGAGCTATTTCCTATATGCTCTACAGAGGTTTTGACAGTGACTTCGTGGCCATAAAATAACTCCCCTACAAACGATGCTTCTATTTTAGCGATGATCAGTTTCCAGTCGTGTGGGTTTAGATCGGGAGTAAAAAATTTAAAAATAGGGACACGTGCGGCTTCAAACCATACTGGTAGTACGGTATTGTTGATGTGTCCGAGTGCATCTGTTTCGCTAAAGCGCGGCATCACTTTTTCAATAAACATAAAAATCCAAATAATAACTAAATAAAAAGGTAAATCATGACGGACTTTATCCACGTTATTGATAACGCGTTAAGCGATGAATTTTGCGATAACTTTATTACCACATTTTCTAACAGCCCGTATGTAAAACAAGGAGTAACCTCCGGTGGTGTGGACTTAAAAAAGAAAGACAGCCACGACCTACAGTTAAACAGTTACCCAGAATACGCCCAACAATTAAAGCATATTCAGCAAACCACTGCACAGCATGTTTTTAACTATGTGGAAGCGCACTTTTTTATGTTAATTGGCGCATTTGGCTTAAAGGTTTACCACCCAAAAACAGGTGATGTGGTGGATTTAACGCAGGATAATTTTGATGAAGTAGGCAAGCCACAGCTCTCTGTGTTGGTGCAGCAAATATTTAGACTTGGGAACATTCAGGCGCAAAAGTACGAAGTAAATAAAGGTGGCTACCCTTACTGGCATAGTGAAGTATACCCACAGTTACAACACAATGAAGCACTGCACCGTGTATTATTATTTATGTTTTATTTAAACGATGTAGAGGAAGGTGGCGAAACAGAGTTTTACTATCAAAAACGTAAAATAGCGCCTCAAAAAGGCACCATGGTGATAGCCCCAGGCTACTTTACGCATACCCATCGAGGTAATAAGCCGGTATCAAACGATAAATATATATTAACCTCATGGGTGCTATTTAACCGAGCTGAACAAATATACGGTACACCTAAGGGCTAACTCCTGAATAATCAGCCAATAAAAAAGCCATAAGTTTTTTACTTATGGCTTTTAAAGTGCTGAATGGGTATGACTTTAACCTAGTAACTCATCAAACAAATCAAATAACGTATCTAGCTCTTCGGTAGTGTTGTAATGCATACAACCAATACGCACTACACCGCCCTTATCAAGTACGCCTAATTGCTCACATAAACCTTGAGCATAAAAGTTACCATCCCACACACAAATGTGCTGTTTGCCTAAAAATTCAGACACCTCACGAGGTTCAAGTCCTTCAAAGGTTAGAGCAAACGTTGGCGTACGCTCGTTTAAGCGCTCAAGATCATCAATGCCAAATAGCTTAATACGCGGGTAATTAACTAAACGTGTTAAAAAGTACTCACTAAGCGCCATTTCATGCTGCTTGGTCTTAGTAAAAGCCACGCTTAATTTTTCGCGTCGAGTGTGACTGTCATCAAGCTCACTAATTGCAGCAATGTAATCAACAGCGGCAACAAAACCAGCTAAGGCCTCGAAGCTTTGCGTGCCTGTTTCCCATCGACCTGGTGCTACATCTTTAGCAGGTTCTACTTTATAAGGAGTAAACCCTTCAAGGTGCTGCTGTTTACCATAAACCATACCTAAATGTGGGCCAAAAAACTTATATGCAGAGCAGGCTAAAAAGTCGCAATCAAGTGCTTGCACGTCAACCAGCTCATGCGGTGCATAATGTACGGCATCAACATAAACAAGAGCGCCTACAGTATGAGCTAGCTCTACAATTCGTTTTATATCGTTTATAGAACCAGTGGTGTTTGAAGCATACGTAACAGCAACCAGTTTAGTGTTGCTGTTAAGCAAGCTTTCAAATTGCGCCATATCTAAGCTGCAATCAGACTCTTTAATTAAAGCCGTATTAACTTTAACGCCTTTATCTTCTGCGGCTTGCTGCCAAGATGATACGTTTGAGAAGTGATCAGCGTTAGTCACAATGATTTCATCACCCGCTTGCCAATCGCGCGAAATAGCACGGCTAAAGCTAAAGGTCAGACTGGTCATATTTGGGCCAAAAACAATATTTTGTGCACTTGGCGCGTTCAGTAAGTCGGCTGCTGCTTGGCGCGCATTTGCCATTAGCTCTACGGTTTTATCACTTGAAAAAAACGCACCACCTAGGTTGGAGTTGTAGTGCCCTAAATAAGCAGTCATTGCATTAAGCACTGACTGCGGCACTTGAGAGCCACCTGGGCCATCTAAAAATACCGGCGATTTACCATCAACGGTTTGTGTTAGTGCAGGAAACTGCTCACGTAATTGCGCTATGTTCATACCCACTCCTTAAGATGTAAGTACAAAGCAATCCAAGTAACCTGGCTTGCTAGTATCGACTTTATTCATTGGTGTGGCGTTGTGCCAAACTTGACGGTCGTTTATTAATGCAAACATACCGTCTTTGATTTCCATCTTGAAACATGGTTCAGCTTGCTTGTTTTCGTATACTAGCAGTTCGCCGCCCTCAAGGTTTTCGTGAGAAACACCACATACACATACATGGTCAAAGCCATCTTGATGAACACCTTCAGGTGCCGCAGGCGTATCGCTATCAATGGCTAGCATTCTAAATTGGTGAATTTCAATATCGCGGTCTTCATCAATACCGGTAAGCTCACAAAACTCACTTACAATGCTTTTCATACCTTGAGACTCAAGTAAGCTTTGCTCTAAGTTTTCATAAGTACGCTCAACATTACCTTGAAAAGTATTAATTGAATCGTCTTGAACAAACGCCTTGGTAGCTTGAAGTTTTAGCTCACCATTTTGAAACTTAATTACCGAGTAACGACGCTTACGAAATTCACCATCTGCATAAGGATTAGCAGGTAGGTTATCAAAAGAAGGCTTAACTAAATCAATATTTGCTTGGTTAATAAAACGAAGTTGCAGTAAATTCTGGTTGTTTAATGCAGTCATAAAATCTCGCCTAAAATAATGAGAATATTAAAAGAGATTTTAATGCATATACAGGGGATTTTCTGAGCATAAATTGAGGTATAAAAGATAAAAAGTTAAATTTTAAGATCTTAATTTATACTTTATTGAAAATTTAATTCAAAAAATTGGCTACACAGTGTAGCCAATTTATTAAACTCAATCATCGCTGATGATTATAACGCGGGCCTAGGGAAGCCCATCATTCTAAAAGTTCAAATGCAATATTAATATCGCAGCTTTGTGATAAATAATGAACCGTGTAAATATTTTCTTCTAACACGCCATCACACCCAGTTATAGACTCAAGTTTATACCCTGCATTTGCAAAAATATTAAAGGTTAATGTATCGCCATGAAAACTTGTGTAGTTTTCAACCCCGTTATTTACCACACCATTACCATCTGAATAGACTGTAACATCATACCTTGGCTCAAAAATCGTAAAGGTCATCTTTTCTTGATTTTGACATGCAGTACCTTGTAAATACTCACAAAGCACTATCTCATCGCGATCATTTGAAATAAACTCAATCACCTTGCTTTGACCGTTTTGCTCGTAGGTAAACTTACCTTCGACCAATTCAAGTGATGCAGCTTTAATATCATTTTTCCAAAGCTCGTACCCATCCACATAGTAAACTCCCCATTTTACGAAGCTCTCACCACTGTGCTCGTAAATTTCAAAAGGGATTTCATGCTCATGAAACTTATCAGTACTTGTATTTTCAATATAGTTTTCAAAGTAAAGTGATGCGTAAGAAAAACTTTCTTCTCCCGTATTTGTATCAAAAGCTCTAGATACACGCTCAACTACTTGGTAGTCATCATTGCGATTAATAAGCCTATAATCCATTGTATAGTCATTAAAACACGTCTCTAAAGTCAAATCACAATCGGAGCCGTATGTGTCTGTTAGTTGATCATATTTTCTGCTGCGGCTAAAGCTTCCCTCTTTAAACTCACCTTGAATGGAACTTGTAGAATAAGTGAAGAACACCTGACCATCGTCATATATTTGTATCTCATCCCAGATGTTCTCTAAGCCATGGCCTTCTTTAAATAAGTGACGCCCAGCAAAGTTACTCGGGGTAATTGCTTGCTCTTCTAACCTTATCATAACAGCAACACTTACTTGTTTTTGATCTTCATACTGGCTTTGCATTATTACTTGATAACCAAGGCCTATATTCTTAGTAACATAAATATCTTCAACGCCTTCAGAGGTCGTAATTTGAAGCCCCACTGATGTTTGATGCCAAGTAAAGTCCTCTATCTGCGCTTCATCAAGCGTATCGACAACACTGCCCGTGCCATCATCATTTAGCAGTAATTCCTTAACGGTATCTTCAGATGGGATATCTAACGACCAACGACCAACCAAATCGCTTGAGGTTAAATCAATTTGAGGTGCGACTGAATCAAATAACTTAACATGGCTATCACTGTGCCACTCTGAAACTAGTTCCTCGTTACGAAACTTACTTACACTTTGCGTCATTTGGTACCAGTCGTTACCTAAATCGAAACGTTCCTTTAATACAATACTGGTCATTACATCTTTACGTCTAACTTCTACTTGAGTGCCATTTTCAACTTCATACGCCACACTTTCATTTAATACATACTCATCAGAAAAATAAGCTCTAATTTCGTCAAAATATTTATACCAAGTGATCGCAACTTGGTTATTGCCAGTAAAAGTGCCCTCTTCATTTTCGTTAAGCTCTAATTTGAAAGAGGTAGAGGTAAAATAATCGGGATTATTAATTAAAAACTGCCCTGATAGTGTTTTTGGTTTTTCCACAAATGTTGCATTAATCTCACAGTCTCTGTGTCCACTAAAGGCAATATAATATTCGCCCTCAATATAACCTTCGCAGCCCTCTATTGAATCAACTTCATAACCTTCATTTGGCACTATATTAAAACCAACCAGCTGAGCAAAAGGCACCTCTTGCACTGCTGGCTGTAGTTGACCAAATTCATTAGATAGAGCTGTTAAAGTGACTCGTGGGTTTTTAGATTGATAGACTGTTTTATCGCTCTGTGTACAGCTACTACCTTGTTGGTAATTACAAATAGTGTATGTTTCACCATCACCACTAACAATTTCAAATAGCCATGTTTGCGCATTTTTTTGATATTCGATTACACCTTCATTTAACTGCGCTTCGTACTCTATGCCATCGATTGTTATCGTAAATGAGCCGTCATCGTAATTAACTCTGATTCGATCTTCTATTACTTGCTCACCAGCACTTTTATAAAGATTAAAACTGCTTTGTAATAAGTTAGGTGTAAACTCTGAATAGCTCAGCTCTTTACTAAATTGGTAAATAAGTAAACTTCTCTGAATGTCGTACATGTCCCCTTCTGGAGAGAACCATTTAAACTCTCTTAATAAGTAATAATGGCTATCTTCTACTGCAATGATGTCATGGGTTACTTCTGCGCTTAAGTAACAGGTTTCATTGAACCCTTCACAACTGCTAACGGTGTAACCTTCATACTCATAGCGGCGTCTAATTAGATTGCCATCTTCAAGAACCCCTTGGAAAAACGTCGTCCCTAGACCTAACATTATTGTGCCATCAGCAAATACGTTCATATCATAAAGTTGTGCCGTACCAACAAAACCCTGCCAGCGCCCAACTAAGTCATCATTTGATAAAGACACCGCTTCTCTTTTTATCATCAGGCCATATTGGCTGTCTGCCGGTTCTACTGATGAAGTATCTAATGAAACTAGCTGATAGCCTGCTTTTAAATTTTTGGTAAACCAAAAATGAGTTGTACCAACGCTACCGTCTTCATCATAGGTTACTTGTAATTTATTATTAGCCAGCTCCCACTCAAACGGTGCTGAGTTATCACTTAAAACCGCTCCTGTACCATCTTCATAAAAGGCAATAGTTTCTAGGTGGCTTGTAAAGGCGCGACTTTCAGAGCGCTGCATTTCCCACTCGCCAATGATATCTGCAACGGTCAAATTTAAGGTTTTACTTTTTAGAATAAGGTTAGTGGTTTGTGTCTCTTGCTTGTTTTGTACCTCAACGCTGTTTTCGTAAACCGTAATATCACTTTTAATATCTATTGTTTTAAAAACATCGTTTTCACCGAGTACCTGTAGCGAAAATGATTTTAAATACTCCTCAGAAACAGTTTCAACATCGTCTTCGATTTGGGCATATTTATTAATAAGTACAGGAGACTCTAAGGTTACTACTATTTTTCCACTCACTTCTTGCCATGTTAGTGAGCTACCCGTAACTGCATGATACTGACCAGTGCCGTTTTCATTTAAAGTTAAGTGACTGGCTGAGTTTGCATAGTAGCGCGGAGAATTGATTATATACTCACCTATAAGCATCTCTTTTGAACCTGTAACTAGGTCTTCGTCTTCTTTAATTTCGGCTTTAGTTTGCTCAATTAGGTCGGGGTCTTGCTCATTAACATCCTCTTCAAACTGATCTGCAGCTTCTTCATCGGTGACTAAGTCAAGAGTACTCTCTACACCCTCTGGTAGCTCATAATCAGGGTTATCTACAATAATTTTAATCAGGCTTGCAAGTTGTACTTTTTCATCAGCATCAACATTTAAAAGTGCATTATCTAGCTCATCTTCACTTGTCGGTTCATCACCGTTTCTGACAATCAATGCATACTCAGCTGTTGTCACATTAGTTGTGTTAACGCCAAAGTTCTCATCACTGTCTAAAATGCCATCATCACCAGCCTGGGTAGCCAACTTCTTGACAGAGCTAAGCTGAGAGATAAATTCAACACCAGGGTTTAAGTCATCTCGTCCCTTAGCTTTAACTTTTACTAGTGTTTGCTCTAAAGCTTCATCAACATCTAATACTATCGTGTAAACACCATTTTCATCGGCTGTAGCTGAATAAACTTCATCACCTATGGTTACTTCTACACTTGCAAAACTAATTGTATCGTCAGTGATTAAGCCATTGAGCGTCACTGCTGTTGAGTTACGTTTAATTAATACTTGCTGAGTAGCACTCGTTGTGGCTCCGTCATCATCTTCAGCTGTTACTGTAAAGTTTACGGTTACATCTTCTGTAATATCGGGAGAAAGGTAAGTTACTTCATTTGAGTTTGGGTTTTGTGCGCTGAGATTTAAAGTAGAGTCATGCTGCCAATAATAATTTACTATATGTCCATCTTGGTCTGATGCGCTAGCAGTAAGCGAAAAGCTAGCTTTTTCCTGTACTTTGTCATCACCAGAAATGGTTACAGAGGGAGCTAAGTTAACAGTTTTATCGCTCTCCTCGTCTTTATCAAAACTACACCCTGTTACTAATAAGCATGCGCCTAGTGAGCTCGCTAATAGTTTTGATCGGCAGTTACTTTTATTTTCCATTTTGTGCTCCGATAGTTATTAAATACGGAGCAAGAAAATGCTTATTGATTGCTCCCTCAATCATTAACAATTGTTATCATTGTTCATTTTTTGTTAATTTTCAACCTTATTGATTGATTATTCTTCGAGCCTGCTATTTTTAAGGCTTTAACTATTGAAAATATTAAAGTTTGTTGGAAGCATAAAAAAAAACCCGCCTAAGCGGGTTTTTTAAAACAGATTTAAATTATACAGCTTGCTGAATAATTACGTTGTCTGCTTTTTTAGTGTACTGAGGCATACGGTGGAAATTCAAGTAACGGTATGTATCTGCAGCCGTTGCATTGATTTTCTCTGCGTATTCTTGGTACTCAGCAGGTGTTGGTAGTTTACCTAAAATTGCCGCTACTGCAGCAAGCTCTGCTGATGCTAAGAATACATTTGCACCTGTACCTAAACGGTTAGGGAAGTTACGTGTTGAGGTAGAAACAACTGTTGCTTTATCTGCAACACGTGCTTGGTTACCCATACACAGTGAACACCCTGGCGTTTCGATACGCGCACCAACACGACCAAAGATACCGTAGTAGCCTTCGTCAGTAAGTTGGTCTTTATCCATCTTAGTTGGTGGAGCTACCCAAAGCTGCGTTGGGATACGGCCTGTAAAGCCATCAAGTAGCTTACCTGCTGCACGGAAGTGACCGATGTTAGTCATACAAGAACCGATGAATACTTCATCGATTTTCTCGCCTGTTACATCAGAAAGTAAACGCGCATCGTCTGGGTCATTTGGAGCACAAAGGATTGGCTCTTTGATTTCTGCTAAGTCGATTTCTACAACGTGCTTGTACTCTGCGTCAGCGTCTGCTTCCATAAGCTCTGGATTAGCTAACCACTCTTGCATTGCATTAATACGACGTTCAATTGTACGTACATCGCCGTAACCTTCAGAGATCATCCACTTAAGCATAACAATGTTAGACTCAAGGTACTCGCTGATAGACTCTTTAGAAAGCTTAACAGTACAACCTGCAGCTGATCGCTCTGCTGATGCATCTGATAATTCAAATGCTTGCTCAACCGTTAAGTGCTCAACACCTTCAATTTCTAGTATACGACCAGAGAATTCGTTGATTTTACCTTTTTTCTCTACTGTTAATAAGCCTTGCTTAATACCGTAGTAAGGGATTGCGTGTACTAGGTCACGTAAAGTGATACCCGGTTGCATTTCACCTTTAAAGCGAACCAAAATTGATTCAGGCATATCAAGTGGCATAACACCTGTAGCCGCTGCAAACGCTACTGCACCTGAACCCGCTGGGAACGAAATACCTAATGGGAAACGTGTATGTGAATCACCACCAGTACCTACTGTATCTGGTAATAACATACGGTTTAACCAAGAGTGAATTACACCGTCACCTGGGCGAAGTGAAACACCGCCACGGTTCATTATGAAATCAGGAAGCGTATGGTGTGTGTTTACGTCAATTGGTTTAGGGTAAGCAGAGGTATGACAGAATGACTGCATTGTTAAATCTGCAGAGAAACCTAAACAGGCTAAGTCTTTAAGCTCATCACGTGTCATAGGACCTGTAGTATCTTGCGAACCTACAGTGGTCATTTTTGGCTCACAGTATTGGCCAGGGCGAATACCTGCTACGTTACATGCTTTACCAACCATTTTTTGAGCTAGTGTGAAGCCTTTATCAGACACTTCAGTTACTGCTGGTACTTTAAATACGTCAGTAGCGCCTAAGCCTAAAGAGGTACGAGCTTTGTCTGTTAAACCACGGCCAATGATTAGAGGAATACGGCCACCAGCACGTACTTCATCTAAAATAACGTCTGATTTAAGTTCAAAAGTAGAAATAACTTCATCAGTGCCGTGGCGCTTAACTACACCTTCGTATGGGTAAATATCAATTTGATCACCCATGTTGAATTCATCAACATTTAATTCGATTGGTAATGCACCTGAGTCTTCCATTGTATTGAAGAAAATAGGCGCAATTTTGTTACCTAAACATACACCACCAACGCGCTTATTAGGTACGTATGGAATATCTTCACCCATAAACCAAAGCACAGAGTTAGTCGCTGATTTACGAGAAGAACCTGTACCTACAACATCACCTACATACGCAAGTGGTAAGCCTTTTGTTTTTAGTTCTTCTAACTGTGAAATTGGACCAACTTCACCTGGCTTTTCAGGATTGATACCATCACGCTCATTTTTTAGCATTGCTAAAGCATGAAGTGGAATATCAGGACGTGACCATGCATCTGGTGCAGGTGATAAATCATCGGTATTTGTCTCACCGGTTACTTTGAATACTGTAACAGAGATTTTTTCAGCAACCGCTGGCTTATTAATAAACCATTCTGCATCAGCCCAAGATTGAATGATTTTTTTTGCGTGCTCATTACCCGCTTTAGCTTTTTCTTCTACATCGTAGAATGCATCAAACATTAATAGTGTATTTGATAAACCTTTTACAGCGATCGGTGCAAGCGCTTCGTCATCAAGTAGCTCAATCATCGGAGCGATATTGTAACCACCTAACATTGTACCTAATAATTCTGCTGCTTTTTCTTTAGATACTAATGGAGAGTCTGCTTCGCCTTTAGCAACTGCCGCTAAAAATCCTGCTTTGATGTATGCTGCATCATCAACACCTGGTGGTACACGGTTGATTAATAAATCTAAAATGAACTCTTCTTCACCTGCCGGTGGAGTTTTAATTAGCTCAATAAGATCAGCCGTTTGCTGAGCATCTAATGGCGCTGGTACGATACCTAACGCGGCACGTTCTTCTACGTGTTTACGATATTCTTGTAGCACAATATTGCCCTCTTGGTGACGTGAAAGTATTCGGTAGCGCCTCATGCGCAAAAAAAGTAACCCAATACTTATAGTATTCTAACGCGGGATTATAAAGCTTTTATGTATAGATGAAAATCCATCCAGCTAAGCAACTGATTATACCGACTATAAATATTATGAATAGTGGTAAGCGCAAATTCTATTTTCGTGAATGTTTGTTAAGTAATAATCATTCTTGTTTAAACCCGTTTACCTACTAATACGAGTTTATACCAACTTGCTTTATTAAATTCGCTGTTGAATTGATGTTATTTAACGCCGGTAGCGGCTCATTTAGCCTTGCAAATTAAGTATTATTGCTTATTGGTATAATACTGCGCATGCTGTTCTAAAGGCATAAAAAAACCCAGCTCTAAGCTGGGTTTTTTAAAATAAAGTAAGTAACTATTAACGCTTAACTTTTACACGTTCAATAGATTTTACATGTGCTTCTACACGACGGTTTTCAGCGTGAGCTTCTTTCGTGTTAGCTGGGTTTTTAAGGCGTTCTTCACCTAAACCGACAGTCGTAATGCGATCTTCAGCGATACCATCTTTAATTAGCTCTTTAGCAACGTCATCTGCACGCTTTTTAGAAAGCATCTTGTTGTAGTTAGCATTACCTACCGCTGAGGCATGACCTTCAAGTAGTACAGTAGTGTCTTCATGCTCTTTTAAGAACGCAGAAACAGATGCAATGTCATCAAAGTAACGTTGGCCAACTTCTGCTGAGTCATGCGGGAAAGTAACTAAAAGGCTTGTTGTTACTTCACGATCTTCGTATAAAGTACAACCGTCACCGTCAACTGCATCAGTCATCGGTGTGTTAGGACACTTGTCATCTTTATCTAAGATATTGTCGTTATCGCTATCTTTAGGTTCTACCGGTACTTCTACAACGGTTGTAGGAGCCGGCTCTACAGGCTGTGCTGGCATAGAGTTTTGGCCAAATAAATAGTTGATACCAATTTTAGCACCTACATCTGTGTAACCTTTATCAAGACCTTGATATACCGCAGTTTCAGCGTTTACAAAAAAGCCATCGGTAATAAAGTGTTGGTAACCCACACCTGCGTTTAAAAATGTATTGTCATCTACTACGTCCATTTCTTTAATACCGAACAAGCCGTAGAAAGGACCGCCATCTAAGTGGTAAAGCGCATCAATACCGTAACGCTCGCCGTCGATATTATTTCGGTTGCCCGCAGCTTTATCGAAAGCATTAAAGTCCATGTCAGCATACTCAAGGCGTGCGCTCCAGTAATCGCTAAAACGGTAGCCTGCTTCTACACCCCAGCCAGTAGATTCATTTACATCAAGGCCAGCTTGAGCGCGCATGTTTTCCCACGACGCATCATAGTAGTCACCAAATGCACCAATGTAGAAACCTTCTTCTTTATCGGCAGCGAATGTAGACGCGCTAGTTGCAGCTAACGCAATTGCAATTGTAAGTGATTTTAATTTCATTGTTTTCTTCCCATTTTAACAACTTAGAAAATTGTAGCTAATCAGTACTAGCTCAACCAGTTTTGTACACACTACCCGAGCTTTTGTTAATCGATACTTAACGAAAAATAAAGTTTATAAATTTTTTCAACGATCTACAGGCATTCCAACCACCAATTGTAGGTTAAGTAAAAATTTTTACCTAATCTACAATCAATAAATAATAGTATTTTATAAATAGTTACTTTTTATGAACGTGCACAATACCACCGAGTGTATAACTGCTCAATCATTGTACACTGGATTATGTGAAAATGACTATTTATAATCAAAAACTTACAATTAATTACAATACTTAAGTACCGCAAAAAGTTTGGTAGCTCTTGTCATCTTCACCTGTCTCTTGAAAGCGGGCTAAATTAGCTGTTTTATCATATGGGTTGCTCATCACTGTTAAGAAGTCACTCAACAGCTCGCTCTCGCCATGTTGATTGTATTGCGCAAGTATTTGTTCGACGATGTGATTACGCGGTATAACCCTTGGGTTAGCGGCTCTCATTAGGTTATAGCTGTTTTTATCACATCTTTTTTGCCATAACTGGGCCCATTGCATTAATTCATCAGGCACTTTGCCACCATTTAGTGACTCAGTTAGGGCATCAAAGGTGTTGGTGTAATCGAGCTTGTGCTCTTGAAATAACAATAATAACTTACTTACAAGTTCAACATCATCTTCGTTATGACCTGCTAAGCCCAGTTTTTGCGCCCACATTTGATTGTACCGCTCGTTAAATAACGACGAAAACTGATTAATTAGCGGCGTCATTAAGCTTACAGCTTGCTCGTCGTCATCATTAATAAGCGGTATTAGGCTCTCAGCTAATCGTGCGCAGTTCCAGCTCGCTATGTTAGGTTGATTACCATAAGCATAACGACCTTGCTTATCAATTGAGCTAAACACAGTATCAAAATCAAAGCTATTCATCATTGCACACGGGCCGTAGTCGATAGTTTCGCCGCTTATTAAGGTATTATCAGTATTCATAACGCCATGAATAAAACCCACACGCATCCAGCTAATAACCAGCGCTAGCTGACTATTTATAACGGCTGCTAAAAAGTCTAAATAACGTTGTGCGCCTGTTGATTGAATACTTGGGTAATGACGCTCAATAGCCATATCAGCTAACTTTTTTAACCCCTCTATATCACCTTGAGTTGCTAAATATTGAAACGAGCCAACCCGAATATGGCTACTTGCTAAACGGGTAACAATTGCGCCAGGTTGCGGCGGATTACGATAAACAACTTCGCCAGTGCCTACCACAGCCAAACAACGCGTAGTTTTAACTCCTAAGCCGTGCATAGCCTCGCTCATAATATACTCGCGAATAGCGGGGCCGAGCGCGCATCGGCCATCACCACCTCTAGAATACGGGGTAGCGCCTGAGCCTTTTAACTGAATATCCCACAGCTGATTTTTATCATCGCTGATAGCACCCAGTAAGTGCGCTCGCCCGTCACCTAAGCGTGGCGAAAAATGCCCGAACTGGTGTCCAGAATATCCAAGCGCTACAGCATTTACTGGTTGTGGTTCGTTGCCTGCAAAGGTACTGGCGCGCAGCTGTGGCTCAACATCTAGATTAAACTGCTGTGCCAACGCTTCGTTCCACAAAAATAATTGCGGGGCAGCTACGCTTGATGGCTGATCTTCTATCGCGAAGTTATCTGCTATGTTTGTGTATCTTGGCACTAGTTTCATGGTTAGTCTTCTGTCTGTTGGCTTATGCCTACACGGTTGTCACCCACACTGTAAGCCACAATTAAACTCAGCTCTTGCAGGCTTAAACCACTTTGCTTTTGCATTTCGTTAAAAAATGCTTGTGCCGCAGTGAGTGATTTTTTAGTTTGCAGGCCGCCATCTATAATTTTATGCGCTCGAAGGTAGCTTTCTACATCTCGCGAAAGCAAAAATGTATCTTTACCCAGCGCTCTTAAAGCATACGGGCCAGTATTGCCCCCTAAACGAGCACCGTGCTTTTTTAAATACGCCCATAAGCCAATAATGTCATCGCTTGGCCAGTCAGCAATAAATTTGCTAAAACTGCCATGCTCCTGGGCCACTTCGTGGATCATGTAAGCATTTTCAGGAATCGTTTTTACTTTTTTATAATTACGAATAATGCGCTCATCGGTTGCTTTTTGCTCTAGCATATCAGGTGGCATCATTAATAATTTATCAACACTAAACTGCCAAAAAACCTCTCTAAAGCCAGGCCATTTGCTGTTTATTACCGACCAATAAAAGCCACTTTGAAAAACTTTTCGGGTAAATTCTTCAAGCCAGTCGTCGTCACTTAATGTGTTTAATGCTTTTTTAGATAAGGGTTTTGCGAGTAATAACTTAAGCATTTTTTCAGAGCCTTTTCGCTCTACCGCTCGCTGATAAATATCGCTAAATTTTTCCATACTTATTAAATACCTCGCTGCTCATAGGGTTAGTGTACGAGAAAAGCAGCCAATACGTAACCACCCACATTTTCGATGAGCTAATCAATATTTAGCAGCTTGACACCTAGACGGCTAAAATGTTTTAATCGCCGCAATTACCCTATTTAAATTGTATTTTGTTAAACCTTTTGCGTTTACATGAAATACAAAGGGCTAGAAGAGGTGCGTTATTCAGGTAGCGTATGTTAGGAGCGCAAACTCCAATGAGCATACGTGAGGGGAATACCGCCGAGAGGTAAACGCTTTTGCGAGGCAATTACTTCGGGCGACTAGGTTGAATCCTAGCGACTGTCACCAATAGCTGTTTTAAAACAGCTTATTAGTTTGGTGGAGAGCTTCTGGTCTTAAATAATAAGGCCGTGCGCCCTATTATTTTAAGCCCATTCGCTCTTCGAATACTGTTCGAACGACGTTAATGCGGCTCACATCATAAAGCCTCCTTAATATCTCGAACACCTTATAGGTTCGTAAGAGATGATCAACAACTTCAATTTAGACGACTACGCACTGTGGACAGCGCTTGTTACGCCGTTTGATCAACAAGGTAATGTTGACTACGACACGCTCACCGCTCTTGTTCGCGAACAAGAAGCAGCGCACAACGGTATTTTATTGCTCGGTAGCACAGGTGAAGGCTTAGCGCTAACACTGAAAGAGCAGCAAGGCATTGTTGAGCACGTGTGCCAATTAAAACCCAGTGTACCACTGATGGTTGCCGTGGGCGGTAGTAATTTAGCCCAACAAAAAGAATGGGTTAGCTACTGTAACCAATTACCTATTCACAGCTATTTATTAGGCTCGCCGCTTTATGCTAAGCCAGGGGCTGTAGGTCAAACACATTGGTACGAAAGCTTATTAAACGAAAGCGCGCATCCGTGTATGTTGTACAACGTACCTGGGCGCAGCGGTGTAAGTATTCCTATCGAAGCCATTGAAAACTTAAAAGCGCACCCAAAACTGTGGGCCTTAAAAGAAGCCAGTGGCAACATAACCCAATTTGAAGCATACCGACAAGCCGCGCCTAATTTAGCGCTATATAGCGGCGATGATGCACTGATGCCCTACTTTGCCCAAGCTGGTGCAAAAGGCTTAGTCTCGGTTGCAGCAAACGCGTGGCCCTTGCAAACACACGAATTTGTAAAGCGCAGCCTAAGCGGTCAACACCCCAATTTATTTGCTCAGTGGACAAGCGCTATTAATAGCCTATTTGCTGTAGCAAACCCTATTCCCGTTAAAGTATTAATGCACCAGCAAGGCCGCTTAAGTAGCCCACTGTTGCGTCCTCCTTTAACGCATCATGAGTTAACGCAAACCGATTGCATTACCACTGCAAACGACACCATTTTATCTTGGCATTAAATACAGGTTTTTATAATGAGCTGGTTAGAACTACTAAATAATTTAGAATCGGGCGCTGTTCGCGCAGCATCACAAAACGAAAGCGGCCAATGGGAAGCTAACGTAGAAGTAAAACAAGGCATTTTAGAAGCCTTTAAAAATGGCACAAACACTGAGTTTGCAGGTGGTTTTGTAGATAAACACAACCTTGCACCGCAAGAGTTTAGCGCGGAAGATGGCGTACGTATGGTACCAGGTGGCACCAGTGTTCGCCGTGGTGCATACGTAGCTAAAGGCACCATTATTATGCCCCCAGCGTACGTAAACATTGGTGCATACATCGACGAAGGTACAATGGTTGATAGCCACGCATTAGTAGGCTCGTGTGCTCAAGTTGGTAAAAATGTGCATTTAAGTGCCGCAGTGCAACTTGGCGGTGTACTTGAGCCTATTGGTGCAAGCCCAGTCGTAGTTGAAGACGATGCCTTTATTGGCGCGGGGTGTGTCATTGTTGAAGGCGTAGTTGTTAAAAAAGGTGCAGTACTGGCGCCAGGCGTACGTTTATCTGCAACCATTCCGGTCTACGACTGTGTTAATGAGCGTCAGCTTGATAAAGGCGAGCCAATTCCGGAGTACGCAATTGTAATACCAGGCTCTCGCCCAGCGTCTAATGAATGGGCTCGTGAGCAAGGTTTGAGCATGTCGTGTGCGTTAATTGTTAAATACCGTGACGAACAAAGCGATGCATCATTATTGCTAGAAGAGGTTTTACGATAATGAGCTTTTTGAGCACGCCTATCAAGGCCGCCGTAAATGCACTTACTCAGCAACTTGATACCCCTTTTTTTGTTTACGACTTAGACAAATTAAACGCACACCTTGCTCGTTTAGTTGCACAAACCGATGTAAAACTTTGGTATGCGGTAAAAGCCAATCCGCTCTCTAAGGTAATTCAAAGCTTAGATAGCGCCGGATTTAACTTTGACGTAGCCAGTAAAGGTGAACTTGAACAAGTACTTGCACAAGGTATTAGTTCGCAGCGCGTGCTCAATACAGGACCTGCAAAGAGCCCTAAACAAATTAAACACTTTATTGAGCGCGGCGTGCGTATTTTTGTTGCCGAAAGCCTCAATCAAGTGCGTTGGTTAAACCAACAAGCGCAGCTGCAAAATACGCAGCTGCAAGTATTACTGCGTGTGCAATTACGCTGGCCAGAAGGTGAAAAAAACCCACTAGGTGGCGACAGCCTTACTCCGTTTGGGCTTGGCTGCGATGAATGGCAAGCGCTAAATACTGGCGATTATCCAGCACTTAATTTTGATGGCCTGCATATTTTTCAGTGGGGCAACATGCTTAGCACACAAAAGCTAAGCGAGCTGTGGTCGCAAATGATTGCACCGCTTACCACCCTTGCAAGTAACTTAAATATAAACCTGAAAATTTTAGACTTAGGGGGCGGTTTAGGTATTCCATATACACCAAACGATGCAACACTTGAGTGGGATGACCTTATAGCCGCGCTTGCTAAAATTAAAAAAGAGGCGGGTGTAGATGAGCTTTGGATGGAGCTTGGCCGCTATGCTGTGGGCGAATGCGGCCACTATGCCAACCCAGTCGTTGAGTGCAAACAAAACTACGGTCAACAGCAAGTTATTTTAACCGGTGGCATTAACCACTTATTGCGCCCAGCAGTTACAAGCCAAGATTTTCCTGCGGCGTTACTTCGCGAATCAACCGCGCCTGAACAAGCAATGAGCTTATATGGCCCATTATGTACAGCACTTGACTGCTTAGGCGAGCATGTCCTACCAAGCGATTTAAACGAGCAAGACTGGCTGGTATTTAGCCAATGTGGCGCCTATGGTTTTACCGAAAGCATGCCGTATTTTTTATGCCATGAGCTAGCAGCTGAATACGTTTTACAAAATGGTGAGCTCACGTGTATACGCCAAGCTGAAGATGCCAGCCACTATTTAAGGTAATAAACATGAGCATAACAACACCCATCAGCCAAGATAACATTGTCGTCGGGGAAGTCGCAAACGGCTTACCGCTAACCATTCCTGTATATCGCTTAAAAGGTGATGGCACAGGTCCAAGCGTGTATATTCAAGCCAATATGCACGGTGCTGAAGTGCAAGGTAACGCGGTTATTTTTCAGCTATTAGAGCAATTAAAACAGCTTAATTTAAAAGGCGATATTACCTTAGTCCCTTATGCAAACCCTATTGGCTGTAATCAAAAGTCTGGTGAGTTTACGCTTGGCCGATTCGACCCAATTACAGGCACTAACTGGAACCGCATGTATCACTACAACAGTGATTTAGTCACCCAGTTTGCACACGATCATAGCCAATACGATGATGCAGCTTTAAAAAGTAGCTTTAAACAAGCCCTGATTGATGAAATAGACACTAAACTCAATGGCCCAGCGTATATGCTCAATACGGGTAAGCGCATTGCGCTTAACCTGCAAAAGCTTGCGCACCAAGCCGATATAGTCCTTGATTTACACACAGGGCCTATTTCAAGCAAGCACTTATATTGCCCAAGGTATGCAACTAACAGCGCTCGCTATTTTAATATTGAACACGTACTGCTTATTCCTAGCGACTTTGATGGCGCCATGGATGAAGCCAGCTTTTGCCCATGGTGGCACCTAAGTGATGCACTTGATGCGCAAGGTAGAGACTTCAACGTACAGGTAGAGGCCTTTACAGTTGAGCTTGGTAGCCAAGAAAAAATAGATTTAAAAGAAGCATTTAACGATGCAAACAGCATTTTAAGCTACTTAAATCATAAAAATGTATTGATAGACGCACCACACATGCCTAAGCAGATGACCCGTTATGCGTGTCATTTAGATGACTACTTTGCTTACTACGCGCCTATTGGCGGCATGGTTGAATATGTAGCCCCGCTAGGTGGGCATATCAAAGCAGGCGAGCCAATTGCCCATATTTTGCGTATGGAGCGCTACTTGAGTGAGCAACCATTACAAACATTAACCCTTGATTGCGATGCAATTGCTATTTTGCATTTTGCCTCGGCAAGCGTAAACCAAGGTACTGAGCTTTATAAGTTTTTTACCAACGTATTTGAGTTATAGCGCACTGCGCTATTACTCTCCCTTCTCATTGCGTGAGAGTAAGTTAAATAACTTACACTATAAGCGGCTATATGCCGCTTTTTTTGATCTGTGATAACGGTGTAAACGTAAAGTAATCGAATAAGTGAAAATTCAGTGAAAGTTCACCGTTACATATGTAAAAACACGTTATAATTTATAAATCTACCTTACTCTCAAAGGAATACACAATGCGCTGGCGTTATTGGATTGCACTCACGGCTTTATTAAGCACACCCTCTTTTGCTCAACAAGAAGTTAAAGAAAATGAACAAGATGATGACATTGAACTAGTTAAACAATGTATTTTAAACGAAGTCATTGGTGGTGACGGCAAGCAAACCTTAGATGAGCTGCGAAAAAAGTGTTCAGCACTTGAGGAAAACAAACAACTTACCGCACTTGATAAACGCAAAGCTCGCGAAGAGGTAAGCAAAAAAAATCGTAATGTAATTACGCCACATAAACGCAACTACATTTTACCACTGTCGTATGTATCGCACCCTAACGATCGACCGTTTGATGGCTTTGACGAGCTCACCGATGAGCAAGATGGCGAGCCGCTCGATAATCTTGAAGCTAAATATCAACTTTCTATTAAAGTGCCGCTGTACGATGATTTTGCAGATGACGACCAAGCCATCTTTTTTGGCTTTACACTGCAGTCATACTGGCAAATATATAATTCAGAGATTTCATCGCCGTTTCGTGAAACTAACTACGAGCCAGAAATTTTTTGGGTAAACTACCTAGACCAAGAAAACGTACTTTGGGGCGATGAAATGGCCATTGCGGTGGGTATTTCGCATCAGTCTAATGGCCGTAGCCAACCGAACTCTCGTTCATGGAACCGTATTTATGCCGATTTTATTTGGGAAAATAACGGCTTTGTATTTAGCTTTAAGCCTTGGTATCGAATTGCTGAAGATGAAAAAGAAAATCCACTTGAGGCCGATGGCGATGACAACCCAGATATTTACAAGTACATGGGATACTTTGAATTTGGTGGCGCCTACCGTTATCACGACCACGAGTTTAGCTTTATGGCTCGCAATAATTTAAATTCAGATAACCGTGGTGCAATCCAACTCGATTGGTCATTCCCGCTTTGGGGGCGATTACGTGGTTATGCTCAGTATTTTAACGGCTACGGTGAAAGCTTAATTGATTACAACGCCGATATACAGCGTGTTGGTGTGGGTATTCTGCTAACCGATTTACTCTAATTAACGATTTAAAAAGCCAAGCGCTTTTACAAGTGCTTGGCTTTTTATTGATATGTTAGCCGTTATTTTTTAACGGCAAACACTCCCTCAAACTCAGCAACCACGTCGTTGCCATCAAATATCGTCACAGGTACTACGTAACTCACCTTGCCTTTTGACTCCAGCTCACTGAGCTTACCTTTACATATTTGCACATCAACACAACCACGTGGTTCGGTATTAAGTGGTTTTAAGTATTTGATACTGGCATCGGCTAATACAATATTACCCTCAAGCCCTTCTTCTTTAAGCGCTAAATAGGTTGCTCCCCATCCAGTAAGCGTTGCTAAACTATAAATAGAGCCTGCAAACATAGTGTTATGTAGATTTAAATTTGCGTCTAAATCAGCACGAGTAGTAAATTGCCAATCTGTATAGCTTTCTACTTTTATTCCCATAGCATCACTAATGGGGATAGATTCGCGCCAAATGTTTTGCAGCACTTGCGTCCAATCTGGGTGGCGAAACCAGCCCGGCTCACTTGGCTTTTGCTTAACCATTTTAAAGTGCTGTACATCGCCATACGCTAAGTGGGCTTTTTCTTTTAGCTCGTAGCCGTGGCGCTTATAAAACTCAAGTGCACGTTCTCGAGCAAATAATACCAGTTCACCTGCGTTTTGAGTCCAGGCTATTTTTTCAAGCTCATGCAATAAGCGGCTACCAATATGCTGATTACGATTGCCTTCAGCAACAGCCATATAGCGTACCTGAGCTTGTTCATGGTTGTTAAAATGCAAACGGGCTACACCAAGCACATCACCGTCGTTATTTTTTATAAAGCGATGCTCTGAGTCTTGTTCCATATCGTCTTGCTCAGATCCACGAGGTTCATTCCAAGGTGCACGTAACACCTCCCAACGTAATTGATAATACGCTTGCCAGTCTTCGCTGCTTTGTGGTGTAGTTACTTGAAACATAGATACTCCTGTTGTTTTTGCCGTAAATAATAAAGGCTACGGCACGAAAGTGATTTAACACGGGCATTATTATGGCAATTACCATACTCCATCTTTTAAACACTGCCAATACGACTTTGGTAAGCAAACGCAACAATACTATTTTACCCATCCCTCCTACTGGTTTATGCTTAGTATCATGAGCGATTTTATAAACCCTTTAACGGGTGTAGTTACTAGCCACTTTATTAGCCATAGCCAAGATATTGGACAACTTGTTTACTGGCATAAATATGCAGGTGATCACATACAGGTTCGCCAAGCAAGGCAGCTTCGCTGGCTACTGATTAACGACACGTTGCAGTCGGTGATAGAGCTCAACAATCCACAGCGCCTATTATTTCCGCATTTAACTTATTTGGCTAAGCAATGGTGCACCTTAGCACCACCAAATCAGGTATTAGAACTTGGTCTTGGCGGTGGTGCTATACGCAATTATTTGCAACACACCTACCCACAAGCTCACATAACATCGGTGGAAAAAAATGCCGATATAATTGCCTGCTATAGGGATTTTTTTGCGCTAAAAAAACACAATAATGTGCAGTGTGATGATGCGCAAAATGTACTTAGCAAAGCACATAACAATGACTGGATTATTCTTGATTTATTTAGCCAAATAGACGCACCGCGGTTTTTATTCGAACGGGCTTTTTATCAAAAAATATACGATGCGCTAAATACAGGCGGTACGCTATTTATTAACTTTTTATCGCAACATGAGTCGCAGTTAGTTCAGTTGCAACAACTACTATTAGCTGTATTTGAGGTAAAAGTAAGCCCGCATAAAGTCGCGGGCTTTGTTAATCATATTATTATTGTGACTAAAGCTGGCAGTTAAACCGATAAGTTAAAGGTAACAGGCCCATCGTTACACAAACTTACTTGCATATCAGCGCCAAACTCTCCTGTTGCCACACGTATTCCCAACGTCTTAGCTTGTGCAACAAAATACTCATAAAGCGCGTTGGCTTGGCTAGGTGTCGCAGCTGATGAAAAACTCGGTCGCATGCCTTTTTTGGTATCAGCCGCTAATGTAAATTGTGACACCACGAGTAACTCACCACCTATATCTTTTAGGCTTAAGTTCATTTTATCGTTTTCATCGGTAAAAATTCGGTAATTACTTACCTTATGCAAAAGTTTGTCGGCCGCTTGCTCATCATCTGGTTTTTCGACACCGAGTAATAATAAAATACCTTGCTCTATTTGGCCTATAACTTGATTATTAACTTCTACTTTTGCGTGTTTTACACGTTGTATTAAGCCTTGCATTTAATTGGTTTCCTTTACTTTTGGCTCATCGTCTATGTCAATTTCGGGGGTTTGCGGTACGTGATTAGGGCTTATACAGGCTGTAAATTCAGCACCTAATAACACCACCACCCACGACAAGTATACCCATACAAATAAAATAGGGATGGTGGCAACAGCGCCATAAATTACTTCGTATGACGGAAAGTGGCTAATATACAGCGCAAAGCCTTTCTTAGTCAGCTCAAATAGCACTGCAGCAAAAAGTGCACCCGGTAATGCCGCTCTAATCGACACTGGTGTATTAGGTACCAAAGTGTACAGCATTAAAAAGCCGATCATCGAAAAGCCATAAGGTACTAATTTTAATAAAAAACCACTAAACCCAGGAATGCCCTGATCGGCGAACGATACCAGCGATACGATATACGAAGTAACACCAATACTTGCACCCAGTAGTACCGGCCCTAAACTCAATACCATCCAATAGACCGCAAATGAGATCATCATCGGGCGTTTTTTTTTGATACGCCAAATGCGATTAAGTGTGGCATCAACATTACGTATCAGCAGCAGTGCTATTGCCGCCAAAAAGCCAATCCCTACTGCTGTCATTTGATTTGCATTGCCAGCAAAGGAGCTAATATGCTCTTTAATAACATCAGATGACGTAGGTACAAAGTTGGTAAACAAAAAGCTTTCTATGGCTACACGGGTCGAATCAAACCCCGGAAAGGCCGAAAAGATTGCCACACCCACCGCTATTAAAGGTACTAACGAAAGCAAAGTAACATAGGCAAGGTAACCCGCATTTACGGTAATTTGATCGTCAATACAGCGGTTAACGTACTGCATCCACCAGCCTGGCTGTTGCCTTAGAAAGTAGATAGCTTGCTGTTTATAAAGGGAGAGCTTATCATTCATACAATTGACTTGTGCTAATCGAATTTTGATTATGATAACAATCAGCACCATAATTTACAGCACTTACTGGTAAATAGGGATCCAAATGAAAAAACAAACTTTACTAAGCGCCTCGGTTTTGGCCATTACGCTTACCTTATCGGGCTGTCAGTCAGCTTATTATTCTGCAATGGAAAAAGTAGGTGTACATAAGCGCGATATTCTTATTGACCGCGTAGAAGAAACCAAAGATTCACAACAAGAGTCGCAAGAAGAATTTCAATCAGCGCTTGAGCGCCTAACAACCTTGATTAATTTTGATGGCGGCGAGTTACAAGATGCCTACAGCCAGCTTAACGACGATTACGAGTCGAGTTTAGCGGCAGCTAATGAAGTCTCGAGCAATATAAATAAAGTTGAAGACGTAGCAGAAGCTCTTTTTGATGAGTGGAGCGATGAGCTTGAGCAATACAAAAGCGCCTCATTAAAGCGTGAAAGCAGTAAAAAATTAACTGCCACACAACGCCAATTTAGTCAGTTACTGCGCTCTATGCGCAGCGCCGAGAGCAAGATGGAGCCTGTATTATCATCACTACAAGATAACGTACTGTACTTAAAGCATAACTTAAACGCACAAGCAGTTGCCGCTATTAAAGGTGAGTTCACTAACCTTAAACGCGACATTCAAGTACTGATGAATGACATGAATAAATCAATTGCCGATTCAAATAAGTTTATTGAGCAAATGAATAGCACTGGTTAATTAATCTAAAGCCGTTTACTAAGCCTGCTAAATTGCAGGCTTTTTGTTGTAACGTTTTGTTACCTTTGAACTACTCGTTAGCCTACGGAGGTTGCTATACTCTTAGAAAAATAATAATAGATCACAATAATGAAACTAAACCCTATTGCTCTTATATTCCTATGTGGATTACTCAGCGCTTGCCAAACAGCTAACAACATTGAGGTGATTGCAGGGGAAAATACCATTACCCCGCTACATCAAGATGGCGATCGCAAAGGGCGCTTTCATAACCTTTACCCTGGAAAAAAAACCTACCCAACCACCTGCGAAACCGACTGCTACCCGCCTAGCCCTAAATTACAGTGCGAAAAAGACAGCGAAAGCTGCCAATTTATTGCTGAGCAAAACCCCATTAATTTAAATACGGGCTTTACTGTACGCTGGCTGGGGCACGCTGGGTTTATGGTTCGCACACCGAGTGGGCAACATGTGGTGTTTGACCCTGTTAAAGATCAATTTGACTCTCCTGTTGATTTAGCCTTTAGGTTAGCCTCAGGGTTTTACAGACAACCCGGCGATTGGCTAACACAAAACGAGCTTAAAAATTTAGATGCCGTAATATACTCGCATATTCATTACGATCACTTTAATAAAGCCGACATTGCAAAGCTTGGTAATAAACCTCGCTATTTAGCACCCCTTGGTATGGCCGACAACTTCCCTACTGGCGGATTCAACATTAGCGAAATGGCTTGGTACGCAAAAACACAATTTGATGATTTAACAGTTCATGCCTTACCAGCGCATCACTTTAGTAGCCGCGTATTGGTGCCGTTTATTTATGAAGATAACGATAAAGACCTATGGAATGGCTGGCTACTTGAGCAAAACGGCAATACCTTATTTTTTGCAGGCGACACCGGTTATTCAAAGCACTTTAGCGACATTCAACAAAAATATGGCGATATAGACATATGTTTATTACCCATAGCGTCGTATTACAGTGAAGAGAACCCTAAATGGTATCGTTATGTGCACACCACACCAGAGGATGCACTGAACGCGTCGCAAGATCTTAATTGCAAAGTAATGATCCCTTGGGGTTATGGTAATTCAAGTTGGAAAATGGGCGACCACTCTAGCCATTCCGCCTTACTGCGCTTATTGCATATGGCTGATGAAATGAACACGCAAACGCCACTTTATATTCTCAACGAAGGCGAAAGTATTTCACTGTAACTCATTGCTTAACTGCTTTAGGATGATTGTTATATCAATAAAAGTTTTGAGAAACGCATGAAAAAACATGTTTTAGCATTGAGCTGTTTATTAAGCGCCCCAGTAATGGCCATTGATGTAGAGCACACATCGGCCCCTATTACCATTGATGGCGTATCTGAAAGCGCATGGGATAAAGTAACGTGGCATGACATGCCTCACTTAATGGATGGTACATTGCCGTCATCAGATGCCGACTTTAAAGGCCGCTACCGCCTGCTATGGGATAAAAACTACCTATATTTACAAGCGGATATAACTGACGATGTACTGATAGATACACACCCAGATCCCACCGTAAAATATTGGGATGACGACGCGCTGGAAGTTTTTATCGACAGCGACGCCTCTGGCGGTATTCACCAGTTTAACCATACCGCGTTGGCATATCACATTGGCCTTGATAACCAAGCCGCCGATTACGGTCCTGATAAAAAAGCCCATTTATACACCGACCACCTAATCAGTAACTGGAAGCGTAATACCCAAGCGCCATATAATATCACCTGGGAGGTTGCCATAAAGCTCTACCCTAACGATTATAAAGAAGGCGCGGTAAACATACCTATTACACTTAGCGAAAAAAAAGTGATTGGTTTTATGCTCGCGTATTGTGATAACGATGGCAGCGAAACACGCGAGCACTTTATGGGCTCTCACGAAGTAAAACCAGTTAATGGCGACAGAAACCGTGGGTTTATAGATGCAGACGTATTTGGCAAAATCACCCTGCTGCCTAAAAGTAATTAACCATTAATACCATAATTGAAAAGGTTGGGTCGAGCACAGCGAAATCCAATAAAAAATATCCTAGCAACAATTACAGGTACTTTGGTTATCGATTGTTTTAGCACTAACTCTTTTACTGCTCACTCCCTTCTCTTTGTGAAAATATTTTTAAGTGAATTATTCACAAAGAGGATAAGAGGCGCTGCGCTTTTAGAGGTAAATACATTGTGCCAGTTTCACTATAGAACGGACAATAAACACTGACGTATTTGAAAAAAGCACTCTACCGACAAAAAATAACCACTAATAAATAGTCGAGACGTAGGTTGGGTTGAGCGCAGCGAAACCCAACGAAAAACACTCTACCAAGAATTACAGGTACTTTGCATTACCGATTGTTTTAGCACTAACTCTTTTACTGCTCACTCCCTTCTCTTTGTGAAAATATTTTTAAGTGAATTATTCACAAAGAGGATAAGAGGCGCTGCGCTTTTAGAGCGCTATACTAACAACTAAAAACTGCAAGCTTCTCTACTTTAAAAACAAAAAAGCCGCTGTATTTTGCAATACAGCGGCTTTTATTATGCTTATTCTAAAAACTATTAAGCTTTAGCAGCACGACCCGCACGCTTACGCTCACTTTCAGTTAAGTGACGTTTACGAATACGAATGTTCTCAGGTGTTACTTCTACTAACTCGTCATCATCGATGAACTCAAGCGCTTGCTCAAGTGTGTAGTTCAATGGTGGCGTAAGTGTTTGTGCTTCATCTGTACCAGATGCACGAACGTTAGTAAGCTGCTTACCTTTAAGTGCGTTAACTGTAAGGTCGTTATCACGGCTATGAATACCGATAACCATACCTTCGTAAACTTCAACACCGTGACCGATGAATAATTTACCACGCTCTTGTAAGTTGAATAATGCGTTAGTAAGTGCTTTACCTGTTGCATTTGCAATCATTACACCGTTCTTACGTGCACCAATAGTGCCGCCTTTATGAGGGCCGTAATGATCGAATGTGTGGTACATAAGGCCAGAACCAGAAGTAAGCGTCATGAAATCAGTTTGGAAACCGATTAAACCACGGCTTGGGATCATAAAGTCCATACGCATACGGCCTTTACCATCTGGAGACATATCAGTAAGCTCACCCTTACGAAGACCAATTTGCTCCATAATAGAACCTTGGTGATCTTCTTCACAGTCAATTGTTACTGTTTCGTACGGTTCTTCTAATACACCGTCGACTTCACGCAAAATTACTTCTGGACGTGATACAGCTAGCTCGTAACCTTCACGACGCATGTTTTCGATTAAGATACCAAGGTGTAATTCACCACGGCCCGATACGCGGAAGCTATCTGGGTTATCTGTCTCTTCTACACGAAGTGCAACGTTATGTACAAGCTCGTTTTGTAAACGCTCAAGGATGTTACGCGACGTTACAAATTTACCTTCTTTACCTGCAAATGGTGATGTATTTACAGAGAAAGTCATTGTTACTGTAGGCTCATCAACACTTAGTGGAGGTAGTGCTTCAACATTGTTAGGCGCACATACTGTGTCTGATATTTTCAGCTCACCAATACCTGTTACCGTTACGATATTACCTGCGTAACCACGGTCTGTTTCGATACGCTCAAGACCTAAATAACTTTGTACTGAACCGATTTTACCGTTACGCGTAGAACCATCAGCGCTGATAATAGTTACTTGTTGGTTAGGAGCAACAGAACCACGCTTAATACGACCAACACCGATTACACCTTTATAAGAGTTGTAATCAAGCTGAGAGATTTGCATTTGGAAGTCACCCTCAGGATCAGCTTCTGGTGGTGATACTTCGTCAACGATCATTTGGAACATAGGTTCCATGTTGTCAGACGGCTCATCTAAATCTAATGTAGCCCAACCATTGATTGCTGAAGCGTAGATTACTTTAAAGTCTAACTGTTCGTCAGTTGCGCCAAGGTTATCGAATAAATCAAAGATTTGATCCATAACCCAATCAGGACGTGCACCTGGCTTATCAATCTTATTGATAACTACAATTGGCTTTAAGCCTTGCGCAAATGCTTTTTGCGTTACGAAACGCGTTTGTGGCATTGGACCTTCTTGAGCATCAACAAGTAACAATACTGAGTCAGCCATCGAAAGTACGCGTTCAACTTCACCACCAAAATCGGCGTGTCCCGGGGTATCTACGATATTGATATGGTAATCTTTCCAAGAAATGGCTGTATTTTTAGCCAAAATGGTAATACCACGTTCTTTCTCAATGTCGTTTGAGTCCATCACGCGCTCTTCGTTACCGCCGCGTGTTTCTAATGTACCTGATTGCTCAAGTAGTTTGTCAACCAACGTTGTTTTACCGTGGTCAACGTGCGCGATAATCGCTATATTTCTTAACTGTTCGATGCTCATATTTTTACTCAGAGAAGTTTATTCTCATTGATCCTGCAAGATCTACGCACTCATCTGCGTTTTCACCAGATGTCCCAGCATAGGATTTAAAAGGGCGCATATTATCCCTCATTAATGACATGGATGAAAGTTTATCCAATACAATTTTAAAAACTTTCTTAATACTTTTACTAAGTATCTGTTTTTTATATGACAATTATATGAAATAAATTTTGTAAAATTCTTTAAAACAGTAATTTTTAGCCAATTTGATGAATGCTTTGGCACTATTTACTATTTAAGTTAAGCTGAATCAGACGATTAAAATACGAGCAGAACAGGTGTGAAAATTATGCACTATTATGGATATTTTACGCACCAGTAAGGTGCAAAGGCTGTGTCCATTTCTGTGCGAATATATTTTTTACATTAATAAACATAAACTTAGAATAATGGCATAAAATCGGCTTACTAGTAGCCAAAGCATTTAATGCAGCAATAATAAAACCCAACAGTTGGAGGACACATGTCACAATCGGTTTTAGATTTTATCAAAGAAAATGACGTTAAGTTCATTGATTTACGCTTCACAGATACCAAGGGTAAAGAGCAACATGTTTCTATTCCTCATCACCAAGTAGATGAAGATTTTTTTGAAGACGGCAAAATGTTTGACGGTTCTTCAATTGCAGGTTGGAAAGGCATTAACGAATCAGACATGGTACTTATGCCAGTAGCTGATTCTGTAAAATTAGACCCATTCACAGAAGAAGCGACACTGATTGTGCGTTGTGACGTTGTAGAGCCATCTACACTACAAGGTTACGAGCGTGACCCTCGTTCAGTTGCAAAGCGCGCTGAAGAGTACATGAGATCGACTGGTATTGCAGATACCGTTTTATTTGGCCCTGAGCCAGAGTTTTTCTTATTTGATGACGTTAAATACAAATCAGATATGTCAGGTTCTATGTACAAAATTGATGCTGTTGAAGCAGCATGGAACTCAGATAAAGACTACGAAGGTGGCAACACAGGTCATCGTCCTGGTGTTAAAGGCGGCTACTTTCCCTGTTCACCTGTTGACTCTTCACAAGATTGGCGCTCAGCGACGTGTTTAGTACTTGAAGAACTAGGCCAAGTAGTAGAAGCACATCACCACGAAGTTGCTACAGCGGGTCAAAACGAAATCGCAACTCGCTTCAATACAATGGTATTAAAAGCGGATGAAATCCAAGAGATGAAATATGTTATCCATAACATGGCTCACCTTTATGGAAAAACAGCTACCTTCATGCCTAAGCCTGTTGTAGGCGATAATGGTTCAGGTATGCACTGTCACCAATCGTTAGCAAAAGACGGCGTTAACCTTTTTGCAGGCGACAAGTACGGCGGTCTTTCTGAAGATGCTCTTTACTACATTGGCGGTATTATTAAGCACGCAAAAGCAATTAACGCATTTGCAAATGCTTCAACTAACTCATACAAACGTTTAGTACCAGGCTTTGAGGCGCCGGTAATGCTTGCATACTCTGCACGTAACCGCTCAGCATCAATCCGTATTCCAGTTGTACCATCTGAAAAAGCACGTCGTATCGAAGTACGCTTCCCAGATCCAACTGCTAACCCATACCTTGCTTTCTCTGCAATGCTTATGGCTGGCCTTGATGGTATTAAAAACAAGATCCATCCTGGCGATGCTATGGATAAGGATTTATACGACTTACCAGCAGAAGAAGCGGCAGAAATTCCACAAGTTGCCTCTTCACTAGACGAAGCGCTAGAAGCACTAAGTGCTGACCGTGAATTCTTAACGCAAGGTGGCGTGTTCACTGATGATTTAATCGATGCTTACATTGCACTTAAATCTCAAGAAGTTGAAAAGCTTAACATGACAACTCACCCAGTTGAGTTTGAAATGTACTACAGCGTTTAATACGCTGTAGAGTAAATTATCGATAAGATAATAAATGTGTGTTCTCAAGCCCGCTTAGCGGGCTTTTTTTTATGGTAAATTTAGGTTATCTCCACTAAAGTTATGTAATTACAAAATATGCAGGGTAGCAATGTGATTTACAGGATATTATTACTATTTTTTGCTTTAGGATTAAGCATTTATAGTTATGCAGGCGAAAAGAAAATCTATGCTTGGAAAGACAGAAATGGTGTTTTAGTGTTCTCTGATACACCACGAAACGGTGCGCACGAAATAAACTTGAGCAATCAGAGTATTTCCCTTTCAGATGCCAATAAGCACACCCCGAACTCTGCACAACCTACGCAACTTAATCGCTTTCAGATAATGATATCGTCACCTATTCACAACCAAACAATTCAAGAGAACACCGGCTCAGTCTATGTAACAAGCCGAATAACGCCGCGCTTTGAGGCAGGCTTTACGATACAGCTATTTTTAAATGGCGCACCTTATGGCACCACCAGCGATTTATCTACATTTGCTATTAGGGATGTAGAAAGCGGCGTGCATACTCTGTACCTCAAACTTTATAATAAACAAAATCAAGCCATTGCTATCAGTAAACCTAGTACTTTTGTGATGCAAAGAAAAACCGTGAACTAAATACATATATGTAGTAATAAAGAATAGCGCAGCAGTATTAACTGATAAACCTGCCTGCAAATATTAACGCACTAAAGTGGTGCAAAGATGTCAAACGAACAAAATTTTAGCCCCGAATTACTAAGCGCCATATGGCAAAATCAAGCAACATCTGTGATGTTACTTGATAAAAGTTTTACCCTTGTTTATGCCAATACCAGCACCAGTGAGCTGTTAGGTTTAGGCAAAAAACGCATCATCGGACAACCTTTTAATAATTTATTTAATTATCACTCTGTCGATTTAGAACGCATAGCGCAGTACTCACTAATTGATGGTATAGATTGCAGCCAGCACAGAGCTGACGTGGTTTTCATCGATTCTCGCCATGCCAAAATAGCGGTTACTTCACGCCAAGTTAAGTTTAAAAACGAACGATATATTTTATTAGAATGTCGTAAAACGGATGAAGAAATAAAGCACGACAAAGCATCAAACCAAATGCATCAATACCAAGCTGCGCGTAACTTAATTAGAGGTCTTGCACATGAAATTAAAAATCCTTTAGGGGGAATACGCGGAGCGGCGCAGTTATTGCAATATGAGGTTGATCAACAAGAAAGGGATGAATGCGCAGAGCTCATAATCGAGCAAGCGGACCGGTTACGCGAATTAGTTGATAGGCTGCTTGGGCCAAATCAGCTTCCGCAAAAATCATATGGCAACATTCACCAAACACTTGAGTCAGTAGTTAAATTAAGCACTTTAGATAATTGTAAAAATATTCGCTTAGTAAAAGATTACGACCCAAGTATTCCTGATGTGTTTATTGACCAAGGCAAAGTTCAGCAAGTGGTACTTAATATTGTACGCAATGCTCAGCAGGCGTTGGTCGAAGGCGGTGAAATAAAAATTAAAACCCGAATAAACCATCAGTATAGACGCCCCGGAAAAGCCCCTAAAAAAGCCTTGTTGATTCAGGTTTCTGATAATGGACCAGGCATAGACCCAAGCGTTCGCGAAACATTGTTTTACCCGATGATCACTAACAAAGAAGGTGGCTCAGGCTTAGGACTTTCGATTGCACAAACGCTCATAGATCAGCACGATGGTTACATAGACTGCGATAGCTGGCCTGGCCATACTGAATTTAATATCTATCTGCCTTTTGCAGATTAATGTTTTGGAGTTGCCATGAAAACAGTTTGGCTTGTAGATGATGACGCATCAATTCGTTTTGTATTAGAAAAAGCACTCACACGCGCAGGGTTCGAAGCCGAAAGCTTTGCAAATGCACAAGATGTATTAAGCGCACTAAAATTTAGCCAGCCAACGGTATTGGTCTCTGATGTGAGAATGCCTGGCATGGACGGGATGGCGTTACTTGAGCTCATAGCAGAGCAAAACCCTGGACTGCCAGTGATCATAATGACAGCCCATTCAGACTTAGACTCTGCAGTTAACGCATTTCAAAAAGGCGCGTTTGAGTATTTAGCCAAACCATTTGACTTAAATGAAGCCGTTGCATTAATAGAAAGTGCCTGTAGAGCTAATTCCACTAAAAAAACTAAGCGTAAGCAAACCCCACCAAAAAGCGCCCACATTATTGGTGAAGCCCCTGCTATGCAGGAGGTTTTTAGAGCCATAGGGAAACTATCAGCCTCTAGTATGAGCGTACTCATTAATGGTGAGTCGGGCACCGGTAAAGAGCTTGTAGCCAGCGCTTTACATAATCACAGCCCACGTAAAGAAAACCAGTTTATTGCGTTAAACATGGCCGCCATTCCAAAAGAGTTAGTGGAGTCTGAGCTATTCGGTCACGAAAAAGGCGCATTTACCGGCGCTGATAGCGTACGTAAAGGCCGTTTTGAGCAAGCTAATGGCGGCACGCTGTTTTTAGATGAAATTGGTGATATGCCATTAGATGTACAAACACGTTTGTTACGCGTACTTGCCGATGGTGAATTTTACCGCGTAGGTGGGCATCAAAGTATCAAGGTTGATGTACGGATTATTGCTGCAACCCACCAAAATTTAGAGGATTTAGTAAAACAGGGCAAATTTAGGGATGATTTATTTCATCGCTTAAACGTTGTGCGCCTTCGTTTACCGGCTCTACGCGAACGTACCGAAGACATTGAACGCTTAGCGCAGCACTTTTTGCATAAAAGTGCAAAAGACCTACAGGTAGAAAGTAAAGTGCTCAGCCCTAAGGCCACCGAACAGCTTAGGTTATTTAACTGGCCAGGTAATGTGCGTCAGCTTGAAAACACCTGCCGCTGGTTAACCGTTATGGCGCCCGGAGAGTTGGTTAGCGAACAAGATCTCCCACCTGAGATCATTGATGCGGCGCCTGTTCAGCAAGAAGGTGACTGGCTCGATGCGTTTCAGCAATGGCTTAATCAAGAGCTCAAGCAGGGAAAAGAAAATATTTGGCCCGATATACAAGCCCAGCTTGAAACACGCTTAATAAAAACAGCATTAGCTAATTGTTCTGGCCATAAACAAGATGCAGCAATAAAAATTGGCTGGGGGCGCAACACGTTGACCCGCAAACTAAAAGAGCGCAATATTAGCTAGTGTTAAATTACGACTTGTTGGCTTTAGGATGAAATTAATAGAACACATTCCATTATTTAAACAATTGGAAATAGTGAATAGACTGCATTTTTTTAAAGATTTCACCCTAGCTGAACGCCAAGTATTGTTAGAATCGTTTGGGTTGCTTTATTTAGTAAACCAGCATCAATTTTTATTTAAACAATACGATAACGACAAGCGCCTTTATATTGTATTAAGCGGTGCGCTACTTGTTTTTAAGCATAATCACTTACTTGAGCTTGGCACCATAGAACCCGGTGAGTTTATTGGCGAAGGCGCATTTATTAATAACCGCGAGCGTAGTACCAGCGCTCGTGCTAGAACCGATACCATCGTGCTTGCTATTACACCAGAAGCACTGACTCGCTTACCTAACGTAATACGCGAAAAAATTAAGGATAAAATCATAGAAGGTATGAGCCTGCGCATTGCCAAGCTTAGTGAGCACATAGAAACACACGGTTAGCTCTATCACTCAGTCCATATAAACGACTTGCAATGAGCAATCAAGCCAACCGGGATTATTTACGTGTGCCGTAAATGTGTAAGTATCGGATGGTTTAGCCCCAAAGGGTGTATTTACCAATAGCTGTGAGTGGCTGTATGTTTGCGAATAGGATTTATAATAAATAACAACATAACCATATAAATACTCCCACTTCAGTCTTACCACTGCACCACTGGGTAGCCTAAAATCAACATGCTCATTTACAAATTTGACCACTAAATCATTGTATTTATCGTCGCTGCATTGGGTAGTTCTTAGCTGCTTAGGCATATCAAATTGGCTATTGCTATCTGCATTTTTTAAATAAAAGCCTATATTGCCATCACCATAAAAATGATTTGATCGCGTTGTATAGTTAACCTGTGGCTCGTAACCTAGCCCTTGCATAATAGTAGCTAGTTGCTCTGTCTCTTTTTGGTAGATTTTATCGCTCGATAAAAGCAATGTGGCTTCACCAAAATCCGATGGGATCGCAAGCTCAACATATTCATAAGGAAGCGGTTGTGCACTTAGTGCGGCATCTAACTGTTTGCGCTGCTCCTCTTGCAAGTTTTCGCTAAAAACATAAACCGTTGGTTGTTGGCACGCAGTTAATAAAAGTGCCCACATACAGATTAAAATGCCATTTTTCATAGTTACTCCTAATGATTACAAATGTAGTCTAGTAGAAGTAACCATTGATAGCAATTTAACGTGTTTGGCTATCTAGCCATGCATCAACGCTTTGTCGCGTATATAAAACTTCATTAAATAAACGATGGCGCTCAAACTCCAACTTTGATTTTTTAAGTGGTTCGCCACTAATTAGTCGACTGTGCGTATCGTTAAACTTAGAAATAACCGAAAAGCCGCGTTCATCTTGCTCTTTTTGTGTTTTTACCGAGTTAGCTAAGTGAGCTCTTACATCATCTGCTGTCAGCATATCTGAATTATCTAAGCCCATTAGCTCTTTTTTCATTGCTAATCTTATGCCCATTTACTGCTCCAATTATATGCAGACCTAAACAATTAAAGCGGTGAAATAACTACCATGTTTTAGGTACGAGTTTTTAGTTGCCAAAGCAATAGCAAATAGCAGACCAAATCTTTGCTAAATCATACCCACTAAATACTGCAGTTTTTTTAAAGCTAGCGATGCGTTGCGTAACTGGCGCGTGTTTATCTGCTAAGGGACTGCTTGCTAGGTGCAAAAATCATGGCAAGCCTTTATAATTAATGCCTATACGCCACCTACAGAGAAAAACATGTCAGAAGAATACATAGAAATTGAACTTGAAGAAGAGCCTATAGAGCTTTGTAAATTACTAAAAGTACTCGATTTAGTAGAAGGTGGCGGCCAAGCTAAAAACCTTATCGCTGAAGGTTATGTTGGCGTTAACCATGAAATATGTACAATAAAACGGAAAAAATTATACAGTGGCGATGTACTTGAATTTGATGGCGAAATGTTTCAGCTTACTTTAAGTGAAGATGCAATCCCTGTTGAACGCCCAGCGGTAACAACCCAACCACAACCAGAAAAAGCACCTAATAAATCAACTCAAAAGCCTGCAAAAAATAAAAGAAAACGCACTAAAAAACCAAAGGTTGATGAAAATACTGGACGCCGCCCTATCTCATTTGGCTAGCTATTAGCGCTTTTGGCATTTTTGTTATATGAATAGGCTTGCTTGAACAGTGAGCCTTTATACTCTTTAATTACCTCATAAAATACAATAAAAACAAGGTAATAATATGACAACCTCAGCCACACCCAATTGGTTTAAACCGGCTCTGTGGGCCGCGCTTATCTGGAATTTATTAGGTGTATTTGCATTTATAATGCACCTAATGATGCCCCCCGAAATGATAAGTAAACTTCCGCTAGATCAACAAGCTGCCTACTCAAACGTACCTTTGTGGTCGACCATGGCATTTGCAGTAGCGGTGCTTGGTGGCACCTTGGGTTGCATATTGTTACTTGCTAAAAATACGCTTGCAATTCCTACACTAGCCCTTTCGTTGGTCGCGATTTTTATTCAGCAGTTTTATAATTTCATTGTTATAAATAGCATTAAATTACTGGGGGTAAGCGCTGTGTTTATGCCTATTTTAGTGATTGTTGTTGCGTTTTTACTTTTATATTTAAGTATAAAAAGCAAACAACATGGTTGGTTAAGCTAACCCTACCCTTTTTTACCCCCCTTCATTTTGCTACTTAAAAAGACAACTTTAGGTAGCACTTCTATACTTAAAAATGTCTAAATATTACACATTACAAAACCTGCATTTTAGCTTGGTTAGTCATATTAATTAGCACTGGTACGCACTTTGCAGCGCAGTGATAATAAACACGTTATTTTTTCAAGGAAAAAATCCTAACTATCAAAGGGGCAAAAAATGAATAGTTTCGACACCCAACAACAATTAACGATTAATGGCGAGCAATACCATATTCACTCACTTAAAGGATTAGGCGATAAAGCAAAGCGATTGCCCTTTTCTCTTAAAGTATTATTAGAAAACTTGCTACGTAATGAAGATGGCGTAAATATTAAAGAGCAAGACATTCAAGCCCTTCTTGATTGGGATCCTAAAGCAAAACCCTCGGCTGAGGTAGCCTTCACACCGGCACGAGTTGTAATGCAAGACTTTACAGGTGTGCCTGCTATTGTTGATTTAGCGGCTATGCGTGACGCAATGGAAAAGCTAGGTGGCGATCCTGCAAAAATAAATCCGCTTTCTCCTGCTGAACTTGTCATTGACCACTCAGTACAAGTAGATGGCTACGGTGACGACGGTGCATTTGATTTAAATGCCAAGCTTGAGTACGAGCGAAATAAAGAACGTTACGAATTTTTACGCTGGGGGCAAACCGCTTTCGATAATTTAAAAGTAGTGCCACCTGCTACAGGCATTGTGCACCAAGTAAATTTAGAATTTTTAGCGCGCGTTGTCTTTAATGATTCTAAAAACGGAAAATCTATTGCTTACCCAGACACCCTGGTAGGGACCGATTCGCATACCACCATGATCAATGGTCTAGGCGTGCTAGGCTGGGGTGTTGGTGGCATTGAAGCAGAAGCCGCTATGCTTGGACAACCCATTAGTTTACTTATTCCTCAAGTAGTCGGCTTTAAACTTAATGGCCGCCTACCCGAGGGCACCACTGCTACCGATTTAGTGCTTACCGTAACTGAAATGCTACGTAATCACGGGGTAGTAGGTAAGTTTGTTGAATTTTATGGTGATGGCCTAGCTGATTTACCGCTAGCCGATAGAGCCACCATTGCCAACATGGCGCCAGAGTACGGTGCAACCTGCGGTATTTTCCCAATTGATGATGAAACCATTAACTACCTGCGATTAACAAACCGTGATGAAGACCAGCTTAAATTAATTGAAGACTATGCAAAACACCAAGGCTTATGGCGCCATGAAGGCGACGAAGCGCACTACACAGACACCCTTGAGCTTAAATTAGACGACGTGGTACCTAGCCTTGCAGGCCCTAAACGTCCACAAGATAGAATTACCCTTGATAAAGCGGGTGACGTGATAGGCCAGCACCTAAAAGGTTTCCAAGATGAGCGTATGGCTCGCCGTGATAAAAGCGATATTGAGCAAGCACGCATTGAAAGTGAAGGCCCAACCACCAACCCAGATGAACCGGTAGACGAAGCGCAGTTTATGGGCGCAGCTAAAGTGAAGTTTAAAGGCCAAGAATTTGAGCTCAATGATGGCGCCTGTGTTATTGCCGCTATTACAAGCTGTACGAACACCTCTAATCCGAGTGTTATTTTAGCTGCAGGTTTAGTCGCTAAAAAAGCCAAACAACTTGGTATTAATGTTAAACCGTGGGTTAAAACCTCACTTGCACCGGGTTCGCAAGTGGTCACCGACTACCTAGAAAAAGCAGATTTGATGGATGATTTAGAGAGCTTAGGATTTAATTTAGTTGGTTATGGCTGTACAACCTGTATAGGTAATTCAGGGCCTTTAGCAGATGAAATTAGCGAAGCCATTCAAAAACATAAACTAGTAGTTAGCTCTATTTTATCGGGCAACCGTAATTTTGAAGGGCGCATACACCAAGACGTTAAAATGAACTTTTTAGCCTCGCCTCCACTTGTGGTTGCATATGCCATTGCAGGACGTACAGATATAGATGTTTACAACGAGCCGCTAGCGCAAGATGAAAATGGTAACGATATTTACCTAAAAAATATTTGGCCAAGCGTGAGCGAAGTCAATGAACTAGTACAAAAAACGGTAACCAAAGAAATGTTCGAAAAAAGCTATGCCAACGTATACGAAGGCGACAGCCGTTGGCAAAAAATTCAAATTCCTGATGGTAAGCTTTACGATTGGGACGATGAGTCAACCTACATTAAAAAAGCACCATTTTTTGATGGTATGAGCGTTGAACCACCGGGTGTTCCTACAATTGAAGGCGCACGTTGTTTAGCTAAACTTGGGGATTCGGTAACTACTGACCATATTTCTCCTGCTGGGGCTATTAAAGCCGACGCGCCAGCCGGTATTTACTTACAGGATAAAGGCGTCGAAAAAGCGCAATTTAACTCATACGGCTCACGTCGCGGTAACCATGAGGTAATGATGCGAGGCACATTTGCGAACGTTAGGCTTAAAAACTTACTCGCACCAGGTACAGAAGGCGGTGTTACGCGCACTCAACCTGATGACAAGCTCGCTAGTATTTATGATGCGGCAATGGAGTATGAAAAGAGTAATACACCACTCATTGTGTTAGCGGGTAAAGAATACGGTACTGGTTCATCGCGCGACTGGGCGGCTAAAGGCTCGCTTTTACTAGGTGTAAAAGCTGTTGTTGCACAAAGTTATGAGCGTATTCACCGCTCTAACCTCATTGGTATGGGTGTATTACCCCTACAGTTTAAAGAAAGTGAAAGCCATGAATCACTAGGTTTAACTGGCCAAGAGCAATTTGATATTGAAGGTTTGTATGACAAAACCAATGAAGTAAGCATCATTGCCACCAACGCTGAAGGTAAAAAAGTTAGCTTTAGTGCTGATGTACGTATAGATACCCCTAAAGAGTGGGATTACTACAAACACGGTGGTATCTTGCAATACGTTTTACGTAATATGCTTGATTAATCAAACATTTAAAACTAAAAAGCCTAGCAATTGCTAGGCTTTTTTATGGAAAATAAAATTTAGTACCCACCTATACTTTGCATCTCTTTACTGCGCTGCTCTAATTTCTGCTTTGCCTTTTCGGCATCTTCAAACAGCTTTTGGATAGATTCAGCGTTGTAAACAGTCGGTGTAGGTGGCTGTATACTCTTTTTTGAGGTGCTAGCACTGCTACTTAAAATTGAAGTGTCTTCGGCGGCTACCACGGTTACATCACGGGCATCAAGTTTTACTTCAATACTTTTACCGTCAGCACTGGGCGTATCTGAAAAATGCCATTGACCATTTTTATCTTGCCACTTATAAATTTTGCTACCTGGTTTAATGGTTGCTGCATCACGGTCTACACTCTGCGCAATCTTATCGCCCGCTTGCTTTACACCTTGCACAGCCTGATTAAGCGTATCAGTAGATAACGCGACCATTTTTTCTTTAATGTTTTGTGATCCGGCACTGATTGATGCACTAGAGAGCCACGTTTGACCATCTGGTCTTTTAAGATAAAACAAGGAGATAACAGCAATAATCATGACTGATATTGCTAAATAGCTGAAGTATTTCATAGCGTTCCTGCTTAAAAATGAATCCTTTAAAAACAAGTCTAATAAAAAATACTGAATCAGGCAATTTATTTGCAATAAAAAACGCAACCTAAGTTGCGTTTAAAACATTGTTTAGCATTCGCTTTTTAAATACCATCGCCGTCAATATGCAGCCCGCATTCTCGGTTTAAACCGAAAAAGCGCGTTTCTTCTTCGCTCATACCTGGCTCAAGTTTACGTGTAGTATGTACATCGCCCATCGACACATAACCTTGCTCCCATAATGGGTGGTAAGGTAAATCATGCTTGGTAAGGTATTGATATACATCACGGTTTGTCCATTCAATAATCGGATACACTTTTACCGTACCTCGGCTTATTTCAATAAACTGTTTGTCTGCGCGGCTCGATGATTGATCGCGACGTAGGCCACTAAACCAAGTACCAGCACCAATTTCTTTTAATGCGCGGGTCATTGGCTCAACTTTATTAAGCTGATTATATTGCTTAATACCGTCCTCGCCTTGTTCCCATAATTTACCGTATTTAGCTTCTTGCCATGCGGGGCTTAGCTCAGCTTTATACACCTGCAAGTTAAGTGATAAGCGCGCTGTCATTTGCTCAATAAACTGATACGTTTCTGGAAATAAATAACCCGTATCGGTTAATACCACAGGAATATCAGGACGCTGAGATGTTACTAAATGCAGCATTACCGCCGCTTGAATACCAAAGCTCGATGATAAAAAAGCGGTATCCGGTAAGTTCTCTAGTGCCCATGCAACACGCTGCTCTGCACTCATAGGTGCAAGTATGCCGTTTGCATCTGCAAGTAATGCCGCTTGGCTTTGCTTATCAAGCTGTAATATGTTTTTAAATTCACTCATGGTCAATTTTAAACCTCACCCACACTTAGCGTGGGTATTTAATTAAGCGTGAAAATCGGTTACTGAAACTTTTACTTCAGCAACGATGCCTTTGCGAATTACAAAGTCACCAAAACATTCACCGTCGTTTCGCTCACTTGCCCACTGGCCAATTAGCTTATCAAACGCGTCTAGGTAAACATCTTCACCTACGTTTTCTAAGTACAGTTTAGGAATACGTGTACCTTCTAAATTACCGCCTAGGTAAACGTTGTATTTACCAGGGCCTTTACCGACTAAACCAGCTTCTGCAAGCATTGCGCGGCCACAACCGTTAGGACAACCCACAACACGCATAATAATGCTGTCATCAGGTATGCCATGCTTAGCAAGTAGTGCTTCGGTTTTTTCAATTAAGCTTGGTAAGTAACGCTCAGCCTCAGCCATAGCAAGCGGACACGTTGGCAGTGCTACACACGCCATCGAGTTTTTACGTTGCTCAGTGTCTTTGTCATCAATTAGGCCGTGGTTGCGGGCAATCTCTTCAATAACCGCTTTTTGATCGGCAGGTACGCCGGCAATAATTAAGTTTTGGTTAGCCGTCATGCGCATATCACCTTGGTGCACCTCTGCGATTTTACGACAACCCGTTTTTAATGGCTTACCTGGGTAGTCTAAAATACGACCACTTTGTATAAATAGCGTTAAGTGGTGCTTGCCATCAATGCCTTCTACCCAACCGATACGGTCGCCACGGTGAGTAAACTCATAAGGGCGACTTGGCGCAAAGCTTACCCCGGCACGTTTTTCTACTTCGGCTTTAAATACGTCAGAGCCAACACGGTCTAATGTGTATTTAGTTTTTGCATTTTTACGGTTAGAGCGGTTACCCCAATCGCGCTGCACTGATACAACGTGCTCAGCAATTTTCAATGTGTGCTCAAGTGGTATAAAGCCAAAATCATCAGCTTTACGCGGATACGTTGCTGTATCACCGTGGGTCATAGCAAGGCCACCACCTACAAGTACGTTAAAGCCAACAAGCTTGCCATCTTCAGCAATAGCCACAAAGTTTAAGTCATTCGCATGCACATCAACTTCGTTGTTAGGCGGAATAGTGACCGTGGTTTTAAACTTACGCGGTAAGTAAGTAGAGCCTAAAATTGGCTCTTGCGTGGTTTCTGCCTTTTCGCCATTTAACCAAATTTCAGCGTACGCCTTTGTTTTTGGCAGTAAATGCTCAGAAATTTTTGCAGCCCACTCGTACGCTTCTTGGTGCAGCTCTGACTCAACAGGGTTAGTCGTACATAGTACGTTACGGTTTACATCACCTGCGGTGGCAATAGAGTCAATACCAACGCTATTAAGCATTTGGTGCATGCCTTTAATATTTGGCTTTAATACACCATGAAATTGAAACGTTTGACGTGTTGTTAAACGAATACTGCCGTAGCTTGTTTTTTCATCGGCAAATTTATCTATTGCTAGCCATTGCTCTGGCTTGATAATACCGCCAGGCATACGTGCACGTAGCATTACATTGTGCAGCGGCTCTAGCTTTTGCTTGGCGCGCTCTGGGCGTATATCGCGGTCATCTTGCTGGTACATACCGTGAAAACGTATAAGTTGGAAGTTATCGGCCGTAAAACCACCGGTAATTTCATCTTTTAAGTCTTGCTCTATGGTGCCACGTAAAAAGTTACTTTCTCTTTTCAAACGTTCGTTATCAGAAAGTTTTACGTTTTTATCTTGTTCGCTCATTTTAAATCCTAAATTTGTTACAGTGACGGCTGCTAGCTGTTAATAAAATAAGAAACGTGATTAATACACGTCTTTCTGATAGCGGTTAGCGCTACGTAAGTCTTTTAAATATTGCTCGGCGTCTTCAAAGCTCTTACCAGTGTTTTCGCTGATGATATCAACTAAAGCATTGTGTACATCTTTTGCCATGCGGTTTGCATCACCACATACATAAAAATGCGCACCGGCTTCTAGCCACTCAAAAATTTCTTTTGAGTTTTTGCGTAGTTTGTCTTGTACGTATACTTTTTCGGCTTGGTCACGGCTAAATGCAACGTCAACTTTGCTTAATAGGCCTGATTTTAAATAACCTTGAATTTCTACTTGGTACAAGAAGTCTTGTGTAAAGTGTGGGTTACCGAAAAACAGCCAATTTTTGCCTTGTGCTTCTCGCGAATCACGCTCTTGTAAAAATGCACGGAATGGCGCAATACCGGTACCTGGGCCAACCATAATAATGGGGGTATTATCATCGCTAGGTAAACGGAAGTTATCGTTGTGCTCACTGAAGACTTTAACTTTACACCCTTCTTCGGCACGGCGTGCTAAATAACCAGAGCAGCCACCTAAATGTTCGCTGCCAAAGGCGTCAAACTCAACTAACCCTACCGTTAAGTGCACCTCTTCTTCAACCTCGCTTTGGCTTGAAGCGATTGAGTATAAGCGCGCTTGTAGTTTACGTAAGCAATCTACTAAAGTTTGTGCCTCTATTTTTGCAGGATTTTGTGCCACTACATCAAAGATTTGACGAGGTTCAATGTACTCACGCATAGCTGCTTTATCTTCTACAAGCTTAAGTAGCTCTGGCGTACCCGTTGCAACTGCATATTTTTCTACAAAGCCTGGGTATGACTGAGTAAGCTCTAATTTTTCAATTAATGCATCGCGAACAGTCACAGACTCATCGCCCACTTTAACCTGTGTACTAGCATCGATTTGTGTGTGTGTTAGTAACTCATCTACGCGCACTTCATCATTTAAAAAGTACACGCCTAGTGAATCACCCGGTAAGTAGGTGATGTCTGAGCCTTCAAGCGAAATCTCAACATGGCGTACATCTTTTGTAGAATCGCGCCCTGTAATTTTTTGTACGGTAACAAGCTCTGCCGCAAATGGGTTTTGCTTAGTGTATTGGCTTGCTGCAGCTGTTGGCGCGCCAAATGGCATGGATACAACTTGACCGCCCGCAGCATCTTGCTGGGCTTTTAAATCAGGTTCAAATGCATCAAGCGCACCGGCGATCCATGTAGCTGCTTCATCATCGTAATCAACGTCTAGGTCGGCACGCTGGAAAATGGTTTCTGCGCCAAGCTTGTTTAAACGCTCTTCAAAGTCTTTTGCTGTTTGACAGAAAAACTCATAACTAGAGTCGCCTAAGCCTAATACTGCTACTTTAACGCCAGCGAGCTTAGGCGCTTTTTTGGTGGTTAAAAATTCATACAGTGTTTCAGCATCTTCAGGGGGTTCACCCTCACCATAGGTAGAGACAACAACGGTTAAAAACTTTTCTTTTTTCAGTGCTGTAGGTTTGTAGTCAGCCATGCTCACAAGTTTTACAGCTAAACCGCGCGATTCAGCTTGTTCTTTAAGCTTAGTTGCCACACCTTTTGCGTTACCTGTTTGCGAACCATACAAAATAGTTAGTGGCGCAGCATCGCTTGCAGCCGCAGTGGGAGCTTGTCCACCAAGAGCTGACGCGTTTGCATTCGCAGCTAAGTAACCACTTACCCACGCTTGCTGAATTGGATTAAGTTCTGCCACTAAGCCTTGCAGCTTTTGTACTTGCTCTTGCGATAGCGGGCTTGCCGCTGCGTTAAGTTGACCTAACAACATGAATTTGTTCCCCATAACCCTGAAAATTACTGACAGCCAACATTAAGTGCTGTTCAAAATGAGTTTTACCTCACCCAGAGTAACTCTGCTTGAGGTTTTATTAGTGTGCAGGATAGCGGGCTATGCAGTGATAAAAAAAGAATAGAATCTGCTTTGTTATTCCATTTAGTTATTAATTTATATTAAGACCTTCAAAAACAGCTTAAAGGCTTATTATTGCTATTTTATTAATTTTTAATTTAACAAATTTGTAACTTTATACAGATAGTGTATGTTATTTACTCAACTATAAAAATAGGAACAATCATGTCACACGGGACATACAAAAATAAGTTACTTAGCACAGCATTACTGATTGCCGCTGCTCCTGCAATGGCCAGTGTTACTAATGGTGGCTTTGAGCAGTGGACAGGGAATACCCCTAGCGCGTGGACAACAATTGATAGCGGCATTAGCGTAGCGCGTTCAACCAACACTGTTAAAGTAGGAAGTAGCGCAGCAGCTGTTAATGTAACAACAGGCTCGCAAAGCAATACTGATTTACTACAACAAGTGAGTGTAGAGGCTGGCAAAACATATGATTTTTCAGTGGATGTATATCACACTGAAGGAAATATAAGAGCCCGCCTGTATGTAGATGGCTATCAAGGCTACTCAAATCAAACACTAACAAATCAATGGCAAACAATTAGCCATAGCTATACGCCAAGCAGTAATAAAACAATTAATGTAGGTTTACGTTTTTACGATATGAGCGGCTTTGATGGCAATGAAATCGTTCACGTAGATAACTTTTTACCCAATACAGACGGCGGCGCTTCAGGCAGCTGTAACGATTATAGCCTTACTTTAACACTTAATACCGATAACTACGGCAGCGAAACCAGCTGGGTAGTTAATAACAGCCAAGGTAGCAGCGTAGCCAGTGGTAGTGGTTATGCCTCTAACACTCAATATAATGAGCAACTATGTTTAACTGATGGCGCATACACCCTAGTTATAAGTGACAGCTATGGCGACGGTATGTGCTGTAACGTAGGTAATGGTAATTATGCGCTCACTCAAGGCAGCACCACACTTGCCAGTGGCGCAAGTTTTAATAACACAGAGAGTACAACTTTTGAATTAGGCGACGGTTCTGGCGGTGATACGGGCGGTGGTACTAACCCAACACCAACAGGTTACTACGTAACAACTCAGGGTTTATCTGGTTATGCATTAAAAACTGAGCTTTATAACATTATTAAAAATCACAGCTCGCAAGGGTATTCGGCTATTTGGAACTTTTACGACTCCTCAGCCCGTGATAAGTACTTTGAAAACGATAATAGTATTTTAGATATGTACAGCGAAAAGCCAAACGGCAACGACAGTTATACTTACACCGCGGTGAGCGATCAGTGTGGTACGTATAACAGTGAAGCCGATTGCTATAACCGTGAGCACTCATTCCCTAAAAGCTGGTTTGGTGGCACTGTTGAACCGATGAATTCAGACGTGCACCACATTTATGCAACTGACGGTTATGTAAATTCAAAACGCAGTAACTTCCCATTTGGAGAAGTAGCAAGCGCAACCTTCACATCAACAAACGGCAGTAAGTTAGGTAGTGCGGCTAGCTCTATTAATTACTCAGGTACGGTGTTTGAGCCCATTGATGAGTTTAAAGGTGACTTTGCCCGTGCTTACTTTTACATGGCAACCCGCTACCAAAATGTGATTGGCGCTTGGCAAAATAACACAACTGCCAGTAATGCAGTACTGAATGGTTCGAGCAATCAGGTATTCGAAAACTGGGTTGTAGCTATGCTACTTAATTGGCATAACGCCGATCCTGTTAGCCAAATGGAGCTCGACCGTAACCAAGCAGCTTTTGAGTTTCAAGGTAATCGTAATCCATATATCGATCACCCTGAATTTGTAGAAATGATTTGGTAAAAAATATAGCCTCAGCTCATGCTGAGGCTATTAAAGACTCGCCTGACCAAGCGCAATAGACTCATAGCGTTTCCCCGTTAACTTAATCACCCATACGCTATCTGTAAAAGTGCGACTTAAATACACTGTTTGCCCATTTGGGATTTGTGGCATAAAGGAAGAGATAGACTCCCACTTGCCATCAACCTGCTCTTTTAACTTCAAGCTAGCGTTAAAGTGTGTCCCCTCTGCGTTTGGCTTTACTTCAAGCGCCGTCATTTGAGTATCATCACCAATTTCTATCATTGCACTTTTATTTAATAGCGTGAGTAGCTGAGGCTGATGCGTGGGGCTTAAGTTTTTTAAAGCCTGTTCTATTTTACTATCTACGTTAATCTCATTCTGTAATTTATAGATACTGGCTTTAATTGCAAAAACAGGTTCTGCGTGACTGGGCTTAATAAACAACAGTAAACTGATAAGCACTAAAATAGCGCTAGTAAATTTATTCGACATATTACATCTCCTTATTAAAATCGAATTGAGCATACCTTATATTTTGTTAAATTAAATATAAGCTATTAATATTCATAATATTCTTTATATTAATAAGCATGAATATGCGCTTTAAGGCTATTTATAAATACAAATTTTAGCGATAATAAAGCGCTTAACTAATCAAATAAGAGCAGAGGGTATGCAAGCGTTAGGAATGGAATTAAAGCGCCTTAGAGCAAATAAAAAGTGGACTCAAGCTTATGCAGCGCGTGAAATTGGAATTCAGCAGTCGTACCTTTCAAAGCTTGAAAATGGACAGTTTATCCCCTCAACTGAGGTAATTGAAAAGCTTAAACTTTGCTATGGCGAAGCCTGTTTTGATAAATGCCTACCTATAAACTCAGCTGCACATAAGCCCTTAAACATTACTTTAATTATTAGCCTGACTTTATTTATGTGTGGGTTGGTAGCATGGTTATGTGCAACATATGAAATTTTTTATCCACAAACTTACTTTACCTATCAAGCAAAGCTAGGTGATTTTTTAGCATTTAATGTTACTCAGCAATATCAAGGCGAACGCTTTATTGAAGGGGATGTAACCTACCAAATTGTAGGCGAAAGGCAAGTAAGTCGAATCGAGAACCGCTTCTTAGTAGTAGGCTCTGCCGTATGCATATTCATATCTATTGTTACAGCTATGCTCTCGCAAAGGCATAGGTTTATTAATTTAAAACCCCGATAGTGCGTTATAAGCTATCTTAACATCAGCAGTAGCTGCTCACCCTTGAATTCAGCTAACTATTAATGCAGGTTGGTATTTGGGTTATTGCGTATTAATGGCTCTTTTATTCAGGAAATGACCAAGGCGCAAACCAAACTGCGATGCTCATATTCACTTTGAGCAGCTTACATCTAAAAACTTACCGCTTACAGCTTTTTTCTTTACAAACAAAAAGCCCCGGCTAATGCCAGGGCTTTTTACAAAACTCACTTAATTTAAAAATTAAGCTTGTTTTGGACTAGAAACAACGTCTACTAAAGTCCAAGATTTACTCTTAGAAATTGGCGCGCATTCACGGATAGTAACTACGTCACCCGCTTTTGCTGTGTTGTTTTCGTCATGTACGTGTAGCTTAGTAGTACGTTTGATGAATTTCCCATAGATTGGGTGCTTCACGTAACGTGCGATAGCGATAGTGAAAGATTTTTCCATCTTGTCGCTTACTACACGGCCTTGAAGAGTACGAATTTTATCGCTCATTATTGACCTGCCTTCTGGTTAATAATTGTTTTTACACGCGCGATATCGCGACGTACTGTTCTTAGCGTGTGTGTCTGAGCTAACTGACCAGTGCTTGCTTGCATGCGCAGGTTGAACTGCTCACGAAGAAGTCCTAGAAGTTCAGCATTAAGCTCTTCTACGCTTTTGTCTTTTAGTTCGCTTGCTTTCATCACATTACCGTCCGAGTTACGAAAGTTGTTTTGAATGGCAGTTTACGAGCTGCAAGGTCAAATGCTTCACGAGCAAGCTCTTCAGAAACACCTTCCATTTCGTAAAGTACTTTACCAGGCTGAATTTCAGCAACCCAATATTCAACAGAACCTTTACCTTTACCCATACGAACTTCAAGAGGCTTTTCTGTGATCGGCTTGTCAGGGAAGACACGGATCCAGATTTTACCTTGACGTTTCACGTGACGCGTCATAGCACGACGAGCTGCTTCGATTTGACGAGCAGTCATGCGGCCACGACCAGTAGCTTTCAAACCGAAAGTACCGAAGCTTACTTTGTTACCGTTTTGCGCTAAACCGCGGTTGCGGCCTTTGTGCATTTTACGGAATTTTGTACGTTTTGGCTGTAACATTACTCGCTACCTCT
>Ga0209452_1000035_pt1 | contig 103324 bp, 97 predicted proteins | sample WorMetimpBELIZE1_FD_187388 | JGI IMG/M metagenome (GOLD analysis project Ga0209452, IMG submission 187388) | Marine gutless worms symbiont microbial communities from Max Planck institute for Marine Microbiology, Germany - Olavius imperfectus... | ecosystem: Host-associated > Annelida >... | reverse complement strand
GGCTCATAACCCGAAGGTCGTCGGTTCAAATCCGGCTCCCGCAACCAAATTCAAGACAGTTTGATCGTTATTTATCATAACCCTCAGGCCGTCGACGGATGCGCCGCCCGGATCAAATCCCGGCTCCCGCAACCAATTCTCTTTGAGAATATGCGACACTAGCTCAGTTGGTAGAGCGCAACCTTGCCAAGGTTGAGGTCACGAGTTCGAACCTCGTGTGTCGCTCCAATTTTCTCAAGGTAGAAAGCAATAGCCCTCATTGTGCTTAACAGTGATATGCGACACTAGCTCAGTTGGTAGAGCGCAACCTTGCCAAGGTTGAGGTCACGAGTTCGAACCTCGTGTGTCGCTCCAATTTAATAGTCCTCATTGTGCTTAACAGTGACATGCGACACTAGCTCAGTTGGTAGAGCGCAACCTTGCCAAGGTTGAGGTCACGAGTTCGAACCTCGTGTGTCGCTCCAATTTGATAGCTTTCATTGTGCTTAACAGTGAATTGCGACACTCGCTCGTTTACAGAGCAAACTTACCAAGGTTGAGGTTACGCCTTTCTGTTATGGATAGGGAACTTCGTGTGTCGTTCCAATTCTTATTACTGCTTAAAGCAGTGATACATGGACGCGGGATGGAGCAGCTTGGTAGCTCGTCGGGCTCATAACCCGAAGGTCGTCGGTTCAAATCCGGCTCCCGCAACCAATTCACATCGCTCTTTTCATAATGCTGCGAAGCATGAACCCCCTGAAAATCACATTTTAATCCGCATCAGTTGGTGCCGGACGATTTCGTTTGTGTTTTAAACATGAGACGACTTGTCTGAGCAGCGAATTATCTGGTGTTCGGAGTGCTTTCTGCCCTTTAATTAACAGAGTTATCCACATACATCATTCTGTGGATAAGTTGGTTGATAAAGTGTTTTCAGCTTGGGTTTAAAGGGCTGCAAAGAAAGATCTTTTCTTTATGTGACAACAATAAAAATTTCCCTTTACGGCATAAGTTTATGTTATTTAAGGGGAAAGTGGCTTTTATTGCGGATCGGGTGCGTTAAATCAGGATCATTAATTTGTATTTTTTTGATCCTAATCATTTCTTCAGGTTGTGTTTAACTTTTTTCTCTTCCCTGAAATCTTTCGAGTCTTGACTTTTTTTCCACATTCCAGAATTGAGAACAAGGTCATGAATTGAACATGTAAAAAGTGTTTTCAATCTCTTGCATATGAGCTACGCGTTAGGCGTCTCTTGGAAGGCCTTTTTCGACGATTCTGATTAAGCGTTTCTTCTTCGTCTCGATAGAGTCCGATTCATTGGTAGGAAATTGGCTGAATTGCTGTTCTAGAGCCCAATTGATATGTTCATCTAGTAATTCACTTTCACCACGACGACTCTCTAAGGCGTCAATGGCTTTTTGGCTGTATTCTGCATTACCAAGTGCGACAGAAATATTACGCAACCATTGTAAGTGGCCAATTCGGCGGATCGCAGACCCTTCCATTTGTTTAAGGAACGTTGCTTCATCCCATTTAAACATAGTAACGAGATCTGGGTCTTCAAAACTATCACGGCGGTGAAAGTCTTCTTGAGTGGTGACTTCCGCGTATCGGTTCCATGGACAAACTAACTGACAATCGTCGCATCCGTAGATACGGTTCCCCATCGGTTTGCGGAACTCTTCAGGGATAACACCATCAAATTCGATCGTGAGATAAGAGATACAGCGCCGTGCATCTACGATTTTATCGTCAACTATAGCTTGCGTCGGGCAGGATGTGATACATGCTTTACACTTGTCACATTGATCGACGCTTGGTTCATCCACGGGTAATGGCAAGTCGATAAGCAATTCGCCAAGGAAGAACCATGAGCCACAGTCTTTATCTAAAATGAGTGAGTGCTTGCCTGTCCAGCCTAACCCGGCTTTTTGAGCGAGTGGGCGTTCAAGGATAGGGGCTGAGTCGACAAAGGGGCGATAGCCATATTGTCCGACTTCTTGCTCAATAAGTTTGCCAAGTTTATTAAGCTGCTTTCTCACCAACTTGTGATAATCACGACCAAGCGCATAGCGACTGATGTAAGCATGGTTTTTGTTTGCCAAATTGGAAGCGAACTTAGCTTCAGGTGGCAGATAGTCCATGCGCACGCTGACGACACGTACGGTTCCTGGTAGAAGTTCATTGGGTCTGGCTCTCATCATGCCGTGACGAGCCATCCAATCCATTGAACCGTGATAGCCAGCATCAAGCCATTTTTGCAGAGCCGCTTCATGTTCACTAAGATCAACATCGCAGATACCGACTTTCTGAAAGCCGAGCTCTTTACCCCAAATTTTGATTTGTTGAGCGAGTTGTTCGAAGTTCATGTTTTATCACCGAGATAAAGGGGGGCGGATCTTACCGGATCTTATGAGTTGGTGCTACCAGAAAGTCTAGATAAGTATTTTGAAACAAAGTCAGCAAAAGTTGACGTGGGCATGAGCAATTTTCCTTATGCATTCAATAGAATCAGGTAATTAGGATTTGTCTTTTTTGGTCATTTTTTCGCATATATGACATTTGAGAGCTTGTCTCTCAAAACCAACACAGTTTACTATTCCTGTTCTTTTGATTTTTATATAGTCAACGATCATTAGTTAGAGAAACATCAATGAGCACGAAACAATTTAATCTTAAAGATGAGCATGAAACGGTAGCACTAGGCACCGCATTGGCTCAGCTTTGTTCTCAACAAACCACCATTTATCTGCACGGTGATCTGGGTGCGGGTAAAACAACCTTCAGTCGTGGTTTTGTCCGTGCTCTTGGCCATCAAGGAAATGTAAAAAGCCCGACCTATACTTTGGTTGAACCTTATCAGCTAGATAAGTGGCAAGTTTACCATTTTGATCTTTACCGATTGGCGGATCCGGAAGAGTTGGAATTCATGGGGATTCGAGACTACTTCACGGATGATGCGATTTGTTTGGTGGAATGGCCAGAGAAAGGGCAAGGAATGCTGCCACTACCAGATCTTGATGTGGACATTCGTTACCAAGGCGAGCAGCGTGTAGCCGAACTAACGGCGAACAATGAATATGGTGTGCAGTTACTCAGTCGATTGGAGCTATGTTGAGTCTTCCTAAATTTAGAGTAGTGGCGGCGTTTGTCGCCACTTTTCTCCTTATCATCCCCAATTTAGCATTTGCTAACGTCGTAAAAAGTTTCCGAGTTTGGCCTTCACCAGATGAGACTCGTGTCGTCATCGATTTGAGCTCGGAAGCAGATTATTCCTATTTTTCTCTGTCTGGACCAGACCGCTTAGTCGTGGATATTAAAAACACCACGATGCAAGCCAAATTACCTGTCACCGTAACTGACAGCCCGGTTCTAAAGCGGGTTCGTAAGAGTTCTCCACCGAGCAAAGGTACATACCGTTTGGTATTTGAGCTCAAAAAGAACGTTAAAGCTGAACTCTTCACGCTAAAGCCAACGCCGGCTGGGCAATATGGCCACCGTTTGGTTATTGACTTGCCACATGGCGCGAAGACATCGACAGCAGCAACCAGTACACCGAAACCAAGTACTCCAGCAACACCAAGTAAAGACATGAGCTCGGTGAAGCGCGCACAAGAGATTCTTATCGTCATCGACCCTGGTCATGGTGGTGAAGACCCTGGTTCAATCGGTCCATCGCGTCGTAAATATGAAAAGGATGCGGTGCTGAGCATTTCTCGTAAGATCTCGGCTCAGTTAGATGCGGTTCCAGGTATCAAAACTCGTATGACTCGTAACGGTGACTACTTTGTTAACCTCAACCGTCGTGTGGCGATTGCGCGTGAGAACAATGCGCACCTGCTAATTTCGATTCACGCTGATGCGTTCACCTCTCCAAAACCTCGTGGTGGTTCGGTATTTGTATTGAATACTCGTCGTGCAAACACAGAAATTTCACGTTGGGTTGAAAACCACGAGAGACAATCTGAGTTGCTCGGCGGATCGGGTACGGCGTTTGTTAGCAACACCAATGATCGTAACGTGAACCAAACATTGTTGGATCTTCAGTTTAGCCATTCGCAGAAAGAAGGCTATAAGCTAGCTACCAACATTCTTGGCGAGATGGGTAAAGTTGCTCGTTTGCATAACTCGAAGCCGATCAATACCAGCTTGGCGGTTCTGCGTTCCCCGCAAATCCCTTCAGTTCTGGTTGAAACAGGTTTTATCTCGAACCCAACGGAAGAGAAGTTATTGTTCCAACGTGCGCACCAAGACAAGTTAGCACGAGCTATCACCAAAGCGGTTGTACAATATCTGAAAGACAACCCGCCAGAAGGCACGGTGTTCTCGTCTTCTGCTAAGCCATCGATTCATACTGTGAAACGTGGTGAGTCGTTGTCAGTTATTGCTCAGAAATACGGTACGTCGACCAAAGCCATCATGAGCGCGAACAAGCTTAAATCGAGTGGTTTGGCGGTTGGTCAAAAACTGAAAATTCCTGGTTCTGGTACGGCGTCGGTTTCTATTTCGAACAAGCCAAATACCGTTGAAACTGAGACGATCACACACACGGTTAAGTCCGGAGAGTTCCTTGGCAAGATTGCCAGTCACTATAAAGTGAAAATTGCGGATATTCGCCGTGAGAACAATCTGAAATCAGATACGCTTTGGGTTGGCCAAAAGTTGAAGATCACTGTCGCAGTAAAAGACAAACCAATCCGCAAGCACAAGGTTGCTCGCGGTGAATACCTAGGTAAGATTGCATCGAAGTATGGCGTTAGCGTGTCAAGTATTCGTAAGGCGAACAACTTACGTTCTGATGAACTAGCGGTTGGGCAGGTGCTGATCATTCCAAACAAATAAGTGAGCTGATAACTCATCATGACCATCAAGATTTTGCCAGCTCGACTGGCAAACCAAATCGCGGCAGGAGAGGTAGTCGAAAGACCTGCTTCTGTCGTGAAAGAACTGGTAGAGAACAGTCTCGATTCTGGCGCGACACGTATTGATATTGATATCGAGAAAGGTGGCGCCAAGCTGATCCGCGTACGCGATAACGGCAAAGGGATTGTGAAAGATGAGTTAGGTCTGGCGCTAAGTCGCCATGCCACTTCTAAGATCCACACATTAGACGATCTAGAAGCCATCATGAGTTTGGGATTCCGCGGTGAGGCGTTAGCGAGTATTAGCTCGGTGTCGCGCTTAACCATGACTTCTCGCCCGGCAGCGCAAGAACAAGCGTGGAGTGCCTACTCGGAAGGGCGTGACATGAAGGTTAAGCTCCAGCCGACGGCACACCCAATTGGTACCTCGGTTGAAGTTTTAGATCTGTTCTTTAATACGCCCGCACGCCGTAAATTCCTCCGCACTGAGAAAACCGAATTTGCCCACATTGATGAGCTGCTAAAGCGCATTGCGTTAAGTCGCTTTGATGTCACTATCAATGTGCGCCATAACGGCAAAATGATTCGCCAATACCGTGCGGCAAAGAACCAACTTCAAACTGAAAAGCGCATTGCTGCGGTATGTGGTAACGCCTTTGTGCGTAATATGCTACGTATCGAACTGGAGCATCAAGGTCTCAAGCTGCATGGCTGGATTACCACGCCAGAAGGAGCGAGACAACAGAGTGACTTACAATACTGCTACGTGAATGGGCGTATGATGCGTGACAAGTTGATCAATCACGCGATTCGTCAAAGCTATGAAACCAGCTTAAAGCCGGAGCAATTCGCCGCGTATGTCTTGTTTATTGAGCTCGACCCACACCAAGTGGATGTTAACGTGCACCCTGCTAAGCATGAAGTACGTTTCCATCAAGCCCGCTTAGTGCATGACTTTATCTATCAAGCTCTAGCAGATGCGCTTGCACAAAGCTCGGTGATTGATAAACCCCACGTCAACGAATCCGCGTTCCATCATGCCGACCCTGTTGAATCTTTTGAGGGGAGCACGGCAAATCAAGAACCAGTCAGCGCACCAGAGCCTGTGAATTCTCCTGTGCCAGAGCATGTCTATCAAGCGATTGATAACACTCCAGCTTATCCGGGGCGTTCAGACTATGAAGCGAAACCTCGCGATAGGGCACTAAGTGATTCTTCTGTGCGAGAAGCACGTCCGGCAGACTCTTTCAGACGAACAGATTGGGTTGAGTCAAAACCTGCGCCTAAACCAAGTTCTAACAGAGAACAACGTCATGCTGAGCCTGCGCCAAGTAAACAAGAAGTGCGCGCTTATCATGAATTGCTTCAAACGCCAGATTTTGAGCCTCAAAAAGAAGCTCCAAAAGCGTCAGTTATCACATCGGCAGAAGCTGCTTTACCGCCAGTTACGGCATTAAGTAAAGCGCTGGCTGTGGTCGACGAGCAGTTTGTCTTGATGAGCAGCGATAGTGGTGTGGCTTTGGTTGCACTGCCAAGAGCAGAGTTCTATCGAACCAAAGGTCAGCTCACACCAAGTGACGGAACGTTAAAAGCTCAGCCACTGTTGGTTCCATTATCCGTTAAGTTGGAGCCGGAATTAGTGGAGCTTGCACGCGATTATCAGCAAGATTTTGCGCAGTTGGGCATTCAACTGAAAGCTCGAAATGACAAAGCGCTGATGGTCATGGGCGTGCCATCACCACTGCGTCAACAAAACTTACAAAATTTGATACCAGATCTGTTATCTTACGCGCAAACTCGCGTGAGAGGAGAGGTGGCAACGGTTCAGCTGTTATTAGAGGTGATAGATTGGCTTGCTTTGCAGGTCACTACCGTTAAGAGCCACTATACTCTTTCCGAAGCCATTCAAATTATTGCGGAACTTGAACAGCTAAGACATGGTCAATTGCCATTAGAAGATACAAAATTTGTGTCTGCTGTTGATTTCTCTGCCACGATTGCCAAATTAAGACCATGACAGACAAACTACCTTTGGCGCTATTTTTAATGGGGCCAACAGCATCAGGTAAAACAGAGCTAGCGATTCGACTTCGCCAGAGATACCCAGTTGAGATCATCAGCGTGGACTCGGCGTTGATCTACAAAGACATGAATATCGGCACTGCAAAGCCAGATGAGCGAGAGCTTAGTCTAGCGCCGCATCGTCTCATCGATATTCTTGACCCGAGCGAATCATACTCTGCGGCGGACTTCCGTCGTGATGCACTACAGGCAATGGATGACATTGTTGCAGAAGGAAAAATTCCGTTATTAGTCGGCGGAACAATGCTGTACTACAAAGCGTTACTTGAAGGCTTATCACCTCTTCCTGCTGCAAATCCTGAAATTCGTCAGCAAATTGAGCAAGAGGCATTGACTAAAGGTTGGTCGGTGTTGCACGATGAGCTGAAAGAGATTGATCCTGTATCAGCTGCGAGAATTCATCCAAACGATCCTCAACGTTTATCTAGGGCATTGGAAGTATTCCGCATTTCAGGTAAAACTCTTACTGAGTTGACTCAAACGAAAGGCGACAGCTTGCCTTACCGAGTCAAACAGTTTGCAATAGCTCCCAAGGACAGGGCAGAACTTCACCGTCGAATTGAGCTGCGTTTCGATAAGATGATGGAAGCGGGTTTTGAAGAAGAAATGAAAGCGTTGTATGCGCGCAAAGATCTTCACCCTGATCTTCCTTCTATCCGTTGCGTGGGCTACAGACAGATGTGGGAGTACTTAGATGGGGACTGCACGCGCGACGAAGCCGTTTTTCGTGGCATCTGTGCAACTCGTCAATTGGCCAAGCGTCAAATCACCTGGTTACGCAGCTGGAATGATTTAACTTGGTTGGATAGCGATAACATTGAACAGGCACTTGAAACTATGTCAGAAGCAATAGCATCTGATTGAGATAGCTGTGTATAATGTGATCGTTTTTGCGTGAACGCACTCTCAAAGGATCTGTTATTGGCGGTTTTTATACTATGCTGCTAATTACTTAGGGTGCATTTTGATTCGTTTAGCTCAGATGCAAAAGCAGTATCTTTTGCATTGCACCACTAGCTAAATAATTACAACTACAAATTAAATAAGGAAAATAAAATGGCTAAGGGGCAATCTCTACAAGACCCATTCCTAAATGCGCTACGTCGTGAGCGTATCCCGGTATCTATCTACCTTGTGAACGGTATTAAACTACAAGGTCAGATCGAATCTTTCGATCAATTCGTGATCCTGCTGAAAAACACTGTAAATCAAATGGTGTACAAGCACGCAATCTCTACCGTTGTTCCGGCTCGTCCAGTGAGCCACCACAGTGGTGATCGTCCTCAAGGTGATCGCCCACAAGAGAAATCTGAAGATTAATTCTTCATTTAGTATTGCAAAAATAAGGAGTTGATTGCTTGTTTGACCGTTATGAATCCGGTGAGCGAGCCGTACTTGTTCATATCAACTTCACGCAAGAAGGTGAATGGGAAGATCTGGCTGAATTTGAAATGCTGGTTTCTTCCGCTGGGGTAGAGGCGCTGCAAGTTGTGACTGGCAGTCGTCAATCCCCACACCCGAAATACTATGTCGGAGAGGGTAAGGCACAAGAAATTGCTACTGCGGTACAATTAACTGGTGCTGAAATTGTGATTTTTAATCACTCCCTCTCTCCTGCCCAAGAACGTAACCTCGAAGCGCTGTGCAAATGTCGAGTCCTCGACCGCACCGGTCTCATCCTCGATATCTTTGCTCAACGAGCACGAACACACGAAGGTAAGCTGCAAGTAGAGCTAGCCCAACTTCGTCATATTTCTACTCGTTTAATTCGCGGTTGGACGCACCTTGAAAGGCAGAAAGGCGGCATCGGTCTACGTGGGCCAGGTGAAACCCAGTTAGAAACCGACCGTCGTTTATTGCGTGACAGAATCAAAGCTATCCTTCGTCGTCTTGAAAAAGTCGCGAAGCAGCGTGAACAAGGACGCCGTGCCCGAAACAGAGCAGAGATCCCAACGATTTCTCTCGTGGGCTACACCAACGCGGGTAAGTCGACACTCTTCAACCGTATTACAGAAGCTGGCGTTTACGCGGCAGATCAATTGTTTGCTACTCTTGACCCAACTTTACGTAAGATAGAGTTAGCAGACGTAGGACCTGCGATACTTGCAGATACCGTTGGTTTTATCCGACACCTGCCTCACGATTTGGTTGCGGCCTTCAAAGCAACCTTGCAGGAAACGCAAGAAGCTGACATTTTGTTACATGTTGTTGATGCCAGTGACGAGCGTTTTCGTGAGAATATTCAAGCTGTTCATGAAGTTTTAGAAGAGATCGACGCACATGAAGTGCCGACACTCGTAGTAATGAACAAGATTGACAATCTAGAAGAGCAGAAACCACGTATAGAACGTGATGAGGAAGGCGTGCCTCGTACGGTCTGGGTTTCCGCGATGGACGGATTAGGCATTGATCTTCTGTTTGACGCGCTGACCGAGCGTTTAGCGTCGCAAATGGTTGAGCATCAGTTGCGAATTCCTCCACAGTATCAAGGACGATTCCGTAGTACATTCTTCCAAATGAAGTGTATTCAACGTGAGGAATATGACCAGGAAGGTAACTTGTTGATCAATATTCGAATGCAACAGGTAGATTGGTCTAGACTTGAAAAAAGAGAAGGGGCAGTTTTAGTCGACTTTATAGTCACTTAAAGGACTGCTACAGTATAACGTCATATCAAATGATGGAGCTTTCTAATGGCGTGGAATGAGCCTGGAAATAACAACGGCAACAATGGCCGCGATAATGACCCTTGGGGTAATAATAATCGTGGTGGCCAGCGTCCTGGTGGCCGAGATCAAGGTCCGCCAGATTTAGATGAAGTGTTCAGCAAACTGAGTCAAAAGCTGGGTGGCAAATTTGGTAAAAAAGGCGGCGGTGGTGGTTCACCTATCGGCGGTGGTGGTAGTGCGATTGGCTTTGGTGTCATTGCAGTTATCGCGATTGCGGTGTGGTTCTTCGCTGGCTTTTACACCATCGGTGAAGCAGAGCGCGGTGTTGTGCTGCGTTTAGGTAAATACGACCGTATCGTAGACCCAGGTCTGAACTGGCGTCCTCGTTTTATCGACGAATACGAAGCGGTTAACGTGCAAGCGATTCGTTCGCTACGTGCATCTGGTTTAATGCTGACTAAAGATGAAAACGTAGTAACGGTAGCGATGGACGTTCAATACCGTGTTGCTGACCCATACAAATACCTATATCGCGTAACCAATGCGGACGACAGCTTGCGTCAAGCAACGGATTCTGCGCTACGTGCGGTAATTGGTGACTCACTGATGGATAGCATCCTAACAAGTGGTCGTCAGCAAATCCGTCAAACAACACAAGAAACTCTGAACCAAATCATCGATAGCTACGATATGGGCATCGTGATTGTTGACGTCAACTTCCAGTCTGCACGTCCACCAGAGCAAGTTAAAGATGCGTTTGATGACGCAATCGCAGCACGTGAGGATGAAGAGCGTTTCATCCGTGAAGCAGAAGCTTACAAGAACGAAATCTTGCCTAAAGCAACTGGTCGTGCAGAGCGTTTGAAGAAAGAAGCGCAAGGTTACAACGAGCGTGTAACTAACGAAGCACTTGGTCAAGTAGCTCAGTTTGAAAAACTACTGCCCGAATACCAAGCGGCACCGGGTGTAACTCGTGACCGTCTGTACCTAGACGCGATGGAAGAAGTTTACTCAAGCACATCTAAAGTGCTGATTGACTCTGAATCTAGCGGCAACCTTCTTTACCTTCCAATTGATAAGTTGGCTGGTCAAGATGGTCAAACAGACACTAAACGTAAATCGAAATCGACTTCAACGTACGACCATATCCAATTGGAATCTGAGCGTACGCAAGAAGACACTTCGAGCTCGCAGTCTCGTTCAACTGGTACACGTCAAGGGAGATACTAAGAATGCGTAAGTTAATGATCCCTGTACTGGTAATCGCACTGGCATTAATGCTGATGTCACTGTTTGTGATTCCTGAAGGTGACCGCGGTATTGTGGTTCGATTTGGTCGTGTCTTGAAAGACAACAACGACATCACTCGTATTTACGAGCCGGGCCTGCACTTCAAAATGCCTTTGTTTGACCGCGTGAAAACACTTGATGCGCGTATCCAAACAATGGACGGCCGTGCTGACCGTTTCGTAACGTCTGAGAAAAAAGACGTAATCATCGATACCTACGTGAAGTGGCGTATTGAAGATTTCGGTCGTTACTACCTGGCAACTGGCGGCGGTAACACGCTGACAGCTGAAGCGCTTCTTGAGCGTAAAGTAACAGACGTTTTACGTGCAGAAATCGGTTCTCGCGAAATCAAGCAAATCGTATCTGGTCCACGTAATAACGACGTACTTCCAGAAGACGCAAGCAGTGATGAAGTGAGTACTGAAGCCGCTCGTGAAGCATTGGAAATCGATGGCGAACGTGACCTAATCATGTCTGAAGTGTTGAAAGACACGCGCGACAGCGCAATGAAAGACTTGGGTGTTCGTATCGTTGACTTCCGTATGAAGAAGATCAACCTACCAGATGAGATCAGTGAATCTATCTACCGTCGTATGCGTGCAGAGCGTGAGTCGGTAGCTCGTAAGCACCGTTCTCAAGGTCGTGAGAAAGCAGAAGTAATCCGCGCACAAGCTGAGCTTGAAGTAGCAACGATTCTTGCTGAAGCAGACAAAACAGCTCGTGTAACACGAGGTGAAGCGGATGCAGAAGCAGCGAAGATCTACGCAGATGCGTACAACAAAGATCCTGAGTTCTTCAGCTTCCTACGTTCTCTAAAAGCTTACGAGAAATCGTTCAGCTCTAAGAGTGACATCCTTGTTCTGGATCCGAAGAGCGAATTCTTCCAGTACATGAACAATGCGAAAGGCGCAGAAGCGAAATAAGCTCCGCGTTCAAGCAAATTGAAAAGGCTCCGTTATGGAGCCTTTTTTGTATCTATTTTTTGTTGCGCCGATTGCTAACGGCCTGATAGGTCAGAGTTGGAGCGATAGAGTGATTAACTCATCATGATAGCGATCACAGCGCCGGCTACGACCAAGCAACCGCCAATGCGACGCAGGTGGTTATCGGGTTGCTCGCTCAATTGGGCAACCATGTTGCGCCAGCCATTTGGGGCGACCAAGGGGCCAATCCCTTCAACAATCAATACTAGCCCTATCGCTAGCCAAATTGACTCAGACATTGCGATTCCTTGTGGATTTAAGAAAGGTAAATATTATCAGTGATGTAGTGATTTCGAAATGAACAACATCGGTGATGTTTGCATTCTAGTATCAACTCTGTGAACAAAAATGACTGCAAGAAGAGTGATTCGGTGCTAGAATCCATTTTTAACTAGCAATCAGACTTGGAAAGATGGGAAATAACGTAGTCGTTCTAGGCACCCAATGGGGTGACGAAGGTAAAGGTAAAATTGTAGACCTTTTAACTGAAGATGCAAAATACGTGGTACGCTACCAAGGCGGTCACAACGCAGGTCACACACTTGTAATTGACGGTGAAAAAACCGTTCTTCACTTAATTCCATCAGGTATCCTTCGCGATAACGTAAAATGCGTTATCGGTAACGGTGTAGTACTATCGCCTGAAGCTCTAATTAAAGAAATGAAACCTCTTGAAGAGCGCGGTATTCCAGTACGCGAGCGTCTTTTCATTTCTGAAGCATGTCCTCTAATTCTTCCTTACCACGTTGCTATGGACCAAGCTCGCGAAATCGCTCGCGGTAAAAAAGCTATCGGTACAACTGGCCGTGGTATCGGTCCAGCATACGAAGATAAAGTTGCTCGTCGCGGTCTACGCGTTGGTGACCTATTCGATATGGAAGCTTTCGCAGAGAAACTAAAAGAAGTAATGGAATACCATAACTTCCAACTAGTTAACTTCTACAAAGCTGAACCAGTAAGCTACGAAGAAGTACTTGAGCAAGCTAAAGGCTACGCAGATCTACTAACTTCAATGGTTATCGACGTAACTGACGAACTAGACGCAGCACGTAAGCGCGGCGATAAGATCATGTTCGAAGGTGCACAAGGTACTCTACTTGATATCGACCACGGTACTTACCCGTACGTAACTTCTTCTAACACGACTGCTGGTGGTGTTGCTGCAGGTTCTGGTTTCGGTCCTCGTCACATCGGTTACATCCTTGGTATCGCGAAAGCTTACTGTACTCGTGTTGGTGCAGGTCCATTCCCGACTGAGCTATACGACGGTCTAGACAAGCAAGATCCAGTAGGTAAACACCTAGGTGAAGTTGGTCACGAGTTCGGTGCGACAACAGGTCGTCTACGCCGTACTGGTTGGTTCGATGCTGTTGCTATGCGTCGTGCAATCCAAATCAACTCTGTATCTGGTTTCTGTCTAACTAAACTAGACGTACTAGATGGTCTAGAAGAGCTAAAAATCTGTACTGGTTACAAGATGGAAGATGGCTCTACGCTAGAAGTTTCTCCGATGGCTGCTGAAGCATTCGAAAAAGCAACGCCTATCTACGAAACAATGCCTGGTTGGTCTGAGAACACATTCGGTGCGAAATCAATCGAAGAGCTACCACAAGCTGCTCTAGATTACATCAAGCGCATTGAAGAGCTAACTGGCGTGCCAGTAGACATCATCTCAACAGGTCCTGACCGTAACGAAACTATCATTAAGGTTCACCCATTCGAAGCTTAATCGATACTCGTTAGAGATTATAAAAACCGGCTTTTATAGCCGGTTTTTTTGTATCTGTGAGTTGGGTTCACTATGGAAAAACTGCTGAAAAATGCGACTCGCTGTGGCAAATATTTGCCGTTAAGCTTAAGTAGGAGGCAAAAATTGCCTAAAGCTTAACTGACCTTTGCCGATAAGGTTATCAAGCAGAGGAGATCCTTGGCTGATCTTTGGTTTCTTAGATACCTTAAAGAGTACATTTATGAAGTTACGAACAGTGGCTGCTTCACTGTTATTGATGCTGAGTGCGACATCGGCCAAGGCAAATGTTGCCGATGTAGGGGCGCCTGTCCCCATCTACACCGAAGCAGAGCTTATAAAGCTTATTGAGCAGAATAAGCATCTAGAACGCGTGCGCGCTGATAACTGCCAGTTAGTGGAAGATATCGTGGCACGTGCGACGCGCATTAACTTGCCGTCTTATGAATTCCTTTATGGCGATATGTTGGCGTGGGGCGTTTGTGTTGATCAAGATGTCGAACTTGGTCTTTACTACATGGAAAACGCAGCACACCAAGGTTTGCCTGCTGCACTAGAGCAGCTAGGTCGCTATTACTCTCGTGGTACATTAGTCCAACAAGATAAAGAACGAGCGATCCCATACCTGCGCGAGGCAGCTGCAATGGGTAACTTGAATGCGCGTATTCATCTTGCTGAGCTATTACTACGTGATTACGGTAGTCCGTTGGACTACGAAGATGCTTACCGTTGGTTATATAACTCGGTAACTGCCGACCAAAGAAAGCACAAACGTATTGCGATGCTGAGAAACGGTCTTGAGCAACGCATGCCACAAAACATTATTGCGCGCGCTAAGCGCCGCGACACCTTCTGGTAGGTGTACTTTTAAAATACCAGTAACTTCATAAAGCTCTGCCAATAGATACAACAAAGCCCACATCATGTGGGCTTTGTTGTTTTTCCCGAAGCGTAATCGCAGGTGATTAAACGACTTTGTGTGGACCGAAGCACTCGTAGTGGAACTGCTCTTGCGCTACGCCAAGCTCAAGCAATTGTTTCGCGACGTGCTGCATAAAGCCAACAGGACCACAGAAGTAGACTTGTACGTTGTCTTGCTTAAGGGCCGCTTCAATTTCATTTAGGTTGACGAAACCAGTGAAGTGGAAGTCTTCACCAATCTTGTCTTCTGCTGTTGGTTGGTTGTACCAAACCAATGAATTCATGTTCTCTTTAGCATTCACGATCTGGTTTACGTGCTGTTTGAATGCGTGTTGTTGACCGTTTTCTGCAGCATGCACCCAGGTTACTGGCGCTTGGTGCTCAGAAAGGCTCTCAAGCATCGATAGAGTCGGAGTTAGACCAACACCCGCTGACACCAAAACAACCGGTGTGGTCGCGTCCACATCCATAAAGAAGTCACCCGCAGGTGCCGCAAGTTGCACCTTATCGCCGATGTTCAACTCATCGTGAAGGAAGTTCGATACTTTACCGCCTTCTTCACGTTTCACCGAGATACGATAAGTGTTCTCTTGAACCGCAGAGGATAGGCTATATTGGCGAATCTCTTGGTTTTCGAACTTATCACTGTTGATGTAGATGCCTAGGTATTGACCCGGTTTGTACTCAGAAACCACTTCACCATCGGTTGGTTTGAAAACAAAGCTACAGATGTTTTCACTCTCAAGCTGTTTACCCACCAACTCAAATTCACGCAGACCACGCCATCCACCTTGAAGCGCAGCGTTCTCTTGGTAGATTTGCTCTTCGCGTTGAATAAACACGTTAGCCAGCACACCATAAGCTTCTGCCCATGCATCAATCACTTCCTGGCCCGGAGAGAACAGCTCGTCGATCGTTGCTAGTAGGTGTGTACCAACGATTTGGTACTGATCTTTAGTGATCATAAAGCTGGTGTGTTTATGGGCGATTTTCTCTACAGCACCAAGTAGTGCTGGTAGGTTATCGATGTTGGTTGCGTAAGCGCAGATTGCATTAAATAGAGCTTCACGTTGGTCACCATTACGCTGGTTGCTCATGTTGAAAATGTCTTTCAACTCAGGGTTATGGGTGAACATACGATCGTAAAAGTGCGCCGTTAATTTCGGGCCGGTTTCTGCAAGAAGTGGAGCAGTTGCTTTCACGATATCAATGGTTTGGTTGCTGAGCATAATGGCTTCCTATTTAAAGTTGTATTTGTAATGCATGTTTAAAGTTGTATCTCAAATGTATCTTTCGATCAAGAAAAGAATTACAATTTTGCTACTACAGAGGATAGCAACATGCAGTTAACTAGCTTTACCGATTATGCGCTCAGAACCTTGATTTACTTGGCTTCATTGCCAAAAGATGAGCTAACAAACATTACCGAAGTGACTGATTTATTTGGTGTATCACGTAACCATATGGTGAAAGTGATTAACCGTCTTGGTCAACTTGGTTATGTGCATACGGTACGCGGTAAAAATGGTGGTATTCGATTACTGAAAGCACCTAAAGAAATCACAGTTGGTGGTGTGGTGCGCGATTTAGAGCCATTGGATTTGGTGAATTGCTCCGTAGAATTTTGTCACATCACGCCAGCCTGTCGTCTAAAAGAAAAGTTAGCAAAAGCGAAAATGGCGTTTTTGGCTGAATTGGATGGTTGCACGATTGAAGAGCTGTTAAGTGACAATTCTGAACTGCTGATCTTACTTGCTCGTCCTTAGTCTTCTTAACGCTTTATAAATCTTCTTACTGACACTCTTTTTTAAAGCAATTTCTGTAGCTTATCGAGAGACTCGGATATACTAGCTCTATACCTTCCTTGCTAGATAGGCGTGCCTATGTCAGACAATATTTCAAACGATCCTTTCGCAGATCGTGAATCCAAAAATTACGAAAATCCAATTCCAAGCCGAGAGTTCATCACCGAGTTTCTGCAGCAAGCTGGTGTGCCGATGAATCGCAATGATTTGTTCGAAGCATTAAAGCTAGAAGGTGAAGAACAATACGAAGGTTTACGCCGTCGACTGCGTGCAATGGAGCGTGATGGTCAGCTCGTGTTTACACGCCGTCAATGCTATGCGCTACCAGAAAAACTAGAGATGGTGAAAGGTTACGTAATTGGCCACAAAGATGGTCATGGTTGGGTTCGTCCTGAAGGCAGTGTCGGCAAGGATAATGACATTGTACTGCCACACCATCAGATGAAGCACATCATCCATGGTGATTACGTGTTGGTGCAACCAACTGATAATAGCAAGCGTGGTCGTCGTGAAGGTCGTCTTGTTCGCGTGTTAGAAGAGCGCAACACGCAGATCGTAGGTCGTTTCTTCTTAGAGTACGGCTACTCATACGTTGTGCCTGATGACTCTCGTATCAGCCAAGATATTCTGATCCCAAATGAGCACAAAGCAGGTGCTCGTATGGGCAATGTGGTCGTGATTGAGATTACTGATCGCGGCTCTCGCTCACGTGGCATGATGGGTAAAGTGGTTGAAGTTCTTGGCGAGAACATGGCGCCGGGCATGGAAACGCAAATAGCAATCCGCACCCACCAAATTCCACACGATTGGCCAGCAGCCGTCGATAAACAGATCGAAAATCTGGGCGAAGAAGTTCCGGAAGAAGCAAAAGAAGGTCGTGTCGATCTACGTGACTTGCCGCTAGTAACCATTGATGGCGAAGACGCTCGTGACTTTGATGACGCGGTTTACTGTGAGAAGAAAAAGAGCGGCGGTTGGCGTCTATGGGTCGCAATTGCTGACGTAAGTTACTACGTACGTACAGACTCTGCGCTGGACAAAGAAGCCATCAACCGTGGTAACTCGGTGTACTTCCCATCGCAAGTAGTGCCAATGCTACCTGAAGTACTATCAAACGGCTTATGTTCACTTAACCCACAAGTTGATCGTCTGTGTATGGTGTGTGAAATGACCATCTCAGAGACGGGTAAACTATCGGGCTACAAGCACTACGAAGCCGTGATGAACTCGCACGCTCGTCTGACTTACAACAAAGTGGGCGCGATTCTAGAAGGGGATGAAGAGCTGCGCATGCGTTATCACGCTGTCGTTCCTCACCTTGAAGAGCTGCACGCGATGTACAAAGTACTTAAAGAAGCGCGTGATAACCGTGGTGCGATTGAATTTGAAACCGTTGAAGCTAAGTTCATCTTCAACGCGGAGCGTAAGATTGAAAGCATCGAGCCAGTGATTCGTAACGACGCACATAAGATCATCGAAGAATGTATGATCCTAGCGAACATCGCTTCAGCGTCTTACGTTGAGAAAGCGAAAGAGCCAGCGTTGTACCGTGTTCACGAATCTCCGGGTGAACTGCGCCTGCAAGGTTTCCGTGACTTCCTCAGTGAGCTAGGTCTGGAGCTTAAAGGTGGTCTAGAGCCATCACCAACCGACTACGCTGATTTGGTAAAACAGATCGCAGAACGTCAGGATAAAGAACTGATTCAAACCATGTTGCTGCGCTCAATGAAGCAAGCGGTCTACAACGCAGACAATGCCGGTCACTTTGGTCTAGCGCTGAAACGTTACGCACACTTCACGTCGCCAATTCGTCGTTACCCAGACCTGCTGCTTCACCGCGCAATCAAATACCTGATTGCTAAAGAAGAAGGTCGCAACCAAGATCGTTGGACACCAACTGGCGGTTACCACTACTCGTTTGACGACATGGACTTCTACGGTGAGCAATGTTCGATGACAGAGCGCCGTGCAGATGACGCAACTCGTGAAGTAGCTGATTGGTTGAAGTGTGAATACATGCAAGACCATGTTGGAGACGAGCTGGATGGTGTTATTGCCAACGTGACCAGCTTTGGTTTCTTTGTTCGTCTGACTGAACTACATATCGATGGTTTGGTGCACATTTCGACGCTCGCGAACGACTACTACCAATTTGATCCTATTGGTCAAAGACTTATCGGTGAAAGCTTCGGTAACATCTATCGTCTAGGCGATGCGGTGAAAGTGAAAGTGCTTGCGGTTAACTTAAATGACAAGCAAATTGACTTTGAATTAATCGAGACAAGCCGTAAGCTACGCGGCAAAGGTAAGACTGCGAAGAAACGCGCAGCAGATGCCAAACGCAAAGCAAAAGAGAAAAAACGTGCGGCAACCAAAGGCGGTACTCGCGCGAAGCCGATGATTGAACCGACCAAGCACCCAGAACCTGCGGAAGCAGGCAGTGCTCGCAAAGGTAGCGCGAAACGCGGTGACGCTGAAGGTACGAAAAAGCCGAAGAAAGCACGCAAGAAAAAGCCACACAGTAAGCCGAGAAAGACTAAGCGTACTAAGAGCGACGCTGAGTAGGCTGAAGCGCCAATCTAGTCCGGATTTAAAGGGGTAGATTGGCGAAGGCAAGACGACCAGAACAACAGGTTAAACAATGAGTAACGAATTTATTTACGGCATTCACGCAGTGAAAGCGGTATTAGAACGCGAACCAGAGCGTTTTATCGAAGCATACGTCCTAAAAGGCCGCCAAGACGATCGTTTAATGCCAATCCTGAACGATCTTCAGGTATGTGGTGTGTCGATTCAACAAATGACGCGTAAAACGCTAGACGACAAAGCGCACGGTGCTAACCACCAAGGCATCATTGCTCGTGTTAAAGCTGCGAAACAGCTTAATGAAAATGACATTGATGGCATCCTAGCGCAGCATGAATCACCGCTACTATTGGTATTGGATGGCGTGACGGATCCGCACAACTTAGGTGCTTGCCTACGTAATGCAGACGCAGCTGGCGTAGCAGCGATCATCGTACCGAAAGATCGTTCTGCACCGATGAACGCAACCGTAAGCAAAGTGGCTTGTGGTGCAGCTGAAGTCGTGCCATTGATCCGAGTGACTAACTTGGCTCGTACTATGCGTACACTGCAAGAGCAAGGTATCTGGTTTGTTGGTACGGCGGGCGAAGCAACGCACGACATCTACCAAGCAAAACTGACGGGCCCTCTTGCTATCGTAATGGGTGCAGAAGGTGACGGTATGCGTCGTCTAACTCGCGAAACCTGTGACGATTTGATTAAGATCCCAATGGCTGGCAGCGTTTCAAGTTTGAACGTATCAGTGGCGTCAGGTATTTGTTTGTTTGAAGCGGTTCGTCAGCGTATTGCTGCAAAGTAATTGATAAACCATTATTTTAATAAATAAGACCAATAAACAAACAGTTACTGCAAAGTCAGACATAATGATAAAACAAAGGATGGGGTGCCATCCTTTGTCGTTTTCACCGATTTATAAATAAAAATCTTCAGGGAAGTTATGACTCAACAAGACATTAAATTCATTGCCTTTGACCTAGACGGTACTTTGCTTGATAGCGTGCCGGATCTAGCGGTTGCGGCAGACCAAGCCGTTCAAGCACTTGGCTTTCCATCTGTTTCAGAAGAACAAGTTCGCGACTATGTTGGTAACGGCGCAGACGTGCTGATTGGACGCTCACTAAGCCAAAGCCTGACGATCAACCCAGAGTTGAGCGAAGAGCTTCGTGCAAAAGCGCGCGTACTGTTTGATGATTACTACGAGCAAAGCGGTCACAAGCTAAGTCACCTTTACCCAACGGTAAAAGAGACACTAGCAGAGCTGCACAAAGCGGGTTTTGTTATGGCGTTGGTGACCAACAAACCTTCAAAGTTTGTGCCTGACGTTTTGGAAAAGCACGACATCGCAAAATACTTCGTTGATGTTCTTGGCGGTGATGCATTCCCAGAGAAAAAACCAAACCCAGTCGCACTGAACTGGCTGATGGAAAAACACCAAATCCAACCTAGTGAAATGCTGATGGTTGGCGACTCGAAAAACGACATTCTTGCAGCGAAGAACGCAGGTTGCGCCTCATTTGGTCTGACATATGGTTACAACCACGGTGAACCTATTTCTGCATCAAATCCAGATTTCGTCGCTGACAGTTTGGCAGAATTATTGGACGTTGTAGCGGTTTCTGCATAACGGCTACAAAAGAGCTTCCAAAATACTCGTTAATGAGTACACTGAGTAAACCGTGCACCTATTACTGCACGGTTTTTTTCATTTAATTAGATTAAGAAGTCAAAGGAATCATTCTAATGAGCAAACCCATTGTATTGAGTGGTGTTCAACCTTCAGGTGAACTAAGTATCGGTAACTACTTGGGTGCTCTACGTCAATGGCAGCAGATGCAAGACGATTATGATTGCCAATACTGTGTGGTAGACCTTCACGCGATTACGGTTCGTCAGGACCCTAAAGCGCTGCATGAAGCGACTCTAGACGCACTGGCGATCTGTCTGGCAGTTGGTGTTGACCCGAAGAAGAGCACGCTATTTGTTCAGTCACACGTACCAGAGCATGCTCAACTTGGTTGGCTTCTTAACTGTTACACTCAAATGGGTGAACTGGGTCGTATGACGCAGTTTAAAGACAAATCTGCACGTTACTCAAACGACAGCTCAAGCCAGTTTGGTGATGTAAACGTGGGTCTGTTTGACTACCCAGTACTGATGGCTGCAGACATCCTGCTTTACGGCGCGCACCAAGTGCCTGTAGGTAGCGACCAGAAGCAACATCTAGAACTAGCGCGTGATATTGCTAACCGCTTTAACAACATCTACTCACCAGAGCAGCCAATCTTCCAAGTGCCAGAGCCTTACATTCCGACGGTAAATGCGCGTGTAATGAGCCTTCAAGACGCAACTAAGAAGATGTCTAAATCTGATGACAACCGTAAGAACGTTATCACGCTGTTGGAAGAGCCTAAGTCGATCATTAAGAAGATCAACAAAGCGCAAACTGACACAGAAACACCACCTCGTATCGCTCACGATTGGGACAACAAGGCAGGTATCTCTAACCTAATGGGTCTGTACTCTGCGGCAACAGGCATGAGCTTTGAAGAGATTGAAGCGAAATACCAAGGCGTTGAAATGTACGGTCCATTCAAGAAAGACGTTGGTGAAGCTCTAGTTACTATGCTTGAGCCTATTCAAGCTGAATACCACCGTATCCGTGCTGACCGCGCTTACATGAACGAAGTGATGAAGCAAGGCGCTGAGAAAGCATCGGCACGTGCGGCTGAAACGTTGAAGAAAGCGTACGAAGCAGTAGGTTTTGTTGCTCGCCCATAGTTGCTAAAAAGCATTCAGAATTTAAGAGCTCCACCATCGGTGGAGCTTTTTTTATGCCTAGAGATCTACAAGCTTAAATAACCAGAAAGCTTATTTTGATTCACACGGTAAAAAGGAAGGAAATAATAAGTTTTGTTATTCTAAATTAGCATTGATTAATGTTTAGTTTGGGTTACTAGAATCAAGTGAATTCAAAATAAATATCCAGATATTCACATAACATGTTGAGAAATATAAAACTGAGTAATAAGTCTAATTCTAGCCCTTTATTGGTTTAGTTACTGTATTTGTTACAAAAACTGTTTAAATGAACAGCCCTGGCATAATTTTACGTATCCACATGTGATTTATTTCACGGCTTTTACTGGTCTTTCTTATTTATTTCATAAATAAACCTGATAGTAGGCGCAAATGGTGGGCTCTGCTTAGGGCTTAGTTTGCATTTAAATAAATATCAGGTACGACAATGGATACGTTAATCAAACCCTCTTTACTGGCACTGACGATTGCTAGCGCACTTAGTGCTAACGCTAACGCAGAAATTATCATCTCTCAGTATGTAGAAGGTGGTTCATACAACAAAGCAGTAGAGATCGCGAACACAGGCGATGCAGCGGTAACGCTAACTGGTTACGAGCTAGCGAAATCATCAAACGGTGGTGGTACTTGGGGTAGCACACTCGATCTTAGCCAAGTGACGCTACAAGCTAACCAAGTGTATGTACTGGCGCATGGTGACGCGAGCGATGCCATCAAAGCTGTCGCGGATATCACAGATAAAAGCGTTGCGAACTTTAACGGTGACGACCCGATCGCACTGCTTAAAGATGGTGAAGTGCACGACATCATCGGTGTGATGGGTGACGTAGATTTTGGTAAAGACACCACATTAGTTCGTAACAGTGATGCACTAACCCCTTCTGCTACTTATGATGCATCTCAGTGGACGGCATTTGAGAAAGACAACATTAACGGCCTTGGTGAGCTAAATGCGACTGAGCCACCAGCACCATTCGCTTGTGAAGTAGACGGTCAGCAACCTAACTTCACTACCATCCAAGATATTCAAGGTGAAGGCGATACGTCTCCATTCATTGATGGTTACCCATACATTACCGACGAAGATCATTTCGTAACTGGTGTCGTGACTGCTGTTACCACTGGCCTAACCAAAGGTTTCTACCTACAAGCACTAGAAAGTGATAACAACGACAAGACCTCAGAAGGTTTGTTCATTCATACCGATGCGGCAGACACGGAGCTAAAAGCTGGTGACGTTGTTTGTGTTAAAGGTAAAGTTCAAGAGTACTACAGCAATACTCAGCTAGCTTCTGATGCTAACAGCTATGTGAAAACAGGCACATCGGATATTCCTCGAGTTACCGATCTTGTCATCAAAGAAGGTGAAACACTACGTGATGCGCTAGAGCGTCATGAAGGCATGCAAGTTGAACTAACTTCGGCAAGTGACCTGTTTGTAACTCGCAACTTCTCTTATGACTACGATTCACGTCGTAACAACATGATGCTGTCTCATGAAGCGCCACTGTTTAAGCCGACTCAATTGCACGCTGCAGAGAGTGATGCTGCCGTTGAGCTTGCAAAAGACAACGCAGCGAACCGCGTATACCTAGAATCTGATGGCAAAGCACCAAACGGCCAAATCCCTTACTACCCAGATTTTGCGAAAGATGCAGACCAAGATGGCTCTTCTGAGCAGCACATTCGCCTTGGTTCGCGAGTAGAGGGTCTGCAGGGCGTGGTGGCTTACAGCTACAACGAATACCGCCTGATTGCGACCAATGAAGTTGATAACACCAACTTCGTGACTTCAGGTGAAGGCTTCGACGTGGCTCGTAAAGATGCTCCAGCAATTGCGGATTCAGATTTGCGTATCGCCAGCTTCAACGTCCTGAACTACTTCAACTCTGTGGCTGACAGTGGCCATGAAAACCCAACCGGACAAAACCGCGGTGCGACTAACCTAGACGAGTTCCTGATCCAACAAGCGAAAATCGTTGCGGCGATGAACAAGATGGACGCTGACATCATTGGTTTGATGGAAGTCGAGAACAACGGCTTTGGTGATATCAGTGCGGTGAAGAATTTGGTTGACGCATTGAACGCTGAAATCGAAGACACAGAAGATCATTACACTTACGTTGAAATCGCGGATCAAGACAAATACCAAGATGAATACTTTGGTAGCGATGCGATCATGGTGGCGATCCTATACCGTGCAAACGAAGTGACGCCAAAAGAAGCGGCGAAAGTGATTGTGACGCCAGAGCAGCACATCGAAGAAAACACCATTACGCGTGGTGACGATGCGGAAGGCAACCCAGCTTACGACAAATACCAACGTCATAGCTTGCTACAAACCTTCACGGTGAAAGAGACAGGTAAAGATCTGTCTGTTGTTGTTAACCACTTCAAATCGAAAGGTTCTGAATGTATTGAAGAGTGGATTGCGGGCGTAGAAGACTCTGAGCCGGCGGATCTACAAGGCAACTGTAACAACTTCCGTGTTTCTGCAGCCAACGTTGTGGGTGACGCTCTGAAAGGCATTGAAGGTGATGTGCTAGTAATGGGTGACCTAAACGCCTACGGCATGGAAGATCCTCTGCTTACACTGACTGATTACTCGAAAGAGAAATACGGCCGTGACATTTACACAGCAGCTTACACAACCATTGGTGGTGGTGAGCTTCAAGTCGAGAAGACCAAAATTGAAAAAGGTTACGGTTATCATAACCTAAACACGGTACTTCACGGCGCAGACACCTTCTCATACACCTACTCTGGTGAGCTAGGCAACCTAGACCACGCGTTAGCGAGCAACAGCTTGGCACAAAAAGTGGTGGCGATTGAAGATTGGCACATCAACTCACTAGAAAGTAACTTGTTCGAATACAGCAGCAAGTACACCGGTGATATGCCGAAGTACAAAGATGCGTTCTCGGCGTCTGACCACGATCCTGTGATCATCGCGATTGATTTCCCAGATACAGACATCGATCTACCAAGCTCAGGTGAAAACCTAGCAGTGGAAGTACGTTTACCACCAAACGCAGTTGTCGGTGATATCGTGACAGTAAGCCTAACGGAAGCAACTCAAGCGGCGTCGTCAACGTCTGATGCTGATGGTTACGAAGCGAGTGCAACTCTGACACAAACGGACATTGATGCTCGTAGCGTGAGTGTGGAGTTCGACAAAGCACCAACGGAAGGCCAGTACGTTCTAGAAGAGAAAGTGACTGACTCTACAGGTAACACGGTTAAGTTCAGTGATTCTCGCGATGTTACGTTAGAGGCGTCGAGCACTACCCCATCAGACGATGATGATGGTGGTTCATTTGGCTTTGGCGCGCTCATTGCGCTGCTAGGTCTAGGCTTATTCCGCCGTCGCCGCTAAGCGAATTTATTTCCTGACAAACAGTTCCTAAATAGCTGTAAAGACCAAAGGCCAGCCTATGCTGGCCTTTTTATTCAGCAAAAACTTGCCTTTCTTGCTTGGTATAGCAAAATACCGCCCTTGATTGTCACGAAAGTGGCGATTCACTACGTAAGCATTGCCAAAACGGATTGGAGCAACCGACCCTTTATGTTGTTGATCATCGATAACTACGACTCTTTTACCTACAACCTTTACCAATACTTCTGCGAGCTTGGTGCAGACGTAAAGGTGGTGCGTAACGATGAAATCGACATCCAAGGCATTGAGGCGCTCAACCCAACTCACTTGGTGATATCTCCAGGGCCATGTACCCCTAACGAAGCAGGTATCTCTCTACAAGCCATTGAACACTTTGCTGGTAAGTTACCTATCTTGGGCGTTTGCCTTGGTCATCAGGCGATTGCACAAGTGTTTGGAGGGGAAGTGGTACGTGCTCGACAAGTGATGCACGGTAAGACCTCACCAATTCGTCACAACGGTCGCAGTGTGTTTAAAAATCTTAATAACCCACTGACGGTAACCCGCTACCACTCTCTCGTGGTGAAAAACGGCACATTACCTGATGTGTTTGAATTGACCGCTTGGACTGAACTGCCTGACGAATCCATGGACGAAATCATGGGTTATCAGCATAAAACCCTGCCAATTGACGCGGTACAGTTTCATCCTGAGTCGATTAAGACAGAACAAGGTCACGAGCTGCTTGCGAACTTTCTTGCGCGCAAAGCGATCTGATCGCGATCACCTTTCTTAACAAATTCTTCATGTTTTTCGCCTAAGAATGGGAATGCAAAACTATGCGTTCCGTCTATTTGGTGGCGGCTATTCATTTTTCTCCTTTCTTTCTAACCCTTGTCATACATAACTTTTATAAAAAACCGCTTCTCTATTTGCGTTTTTTGATGCATAAATAATCATAGATAGTGAGTATGGGTGGTTGCGCTCCAAAGCGAAAAGAATAAATCACTATTGAAATGGTTAATTAAATGTAAATACAATGCCGCAATAGCTTAAATGCAAAACATTATTTGCTGGCAAAGAGTGCCGGTTAAATTCGCTTATCTGCTAGGCATGCGGTATCAAGAAGGAATGTGCAATGACAACGGAAAACAAAGTAGAGCGCGGTTTATTCGATGAGGTAATGGTACCTTGCTATAACCCGATGGAAATGATCCCTGTAAAAGGTGAAGGTTCACGCATTTGGGATCAGAACGGAAATGAATACATCGACTTTGCTGGTGGTATTGCGGTGAGCTGTCTTGGTCATTGTCACCCAGTTATGGTGAACGCATTGACTGAGCAAGGTAACAAGCTTTGGCACCTAAGTAATGTTATGACTAACGAGCCGGCACTGCGATTGGCGAAGAAGCTAACAGAAGTCAGCTTTGCTGAGCGCGTGTTCTTTGCTAACTCTGGCGCAGAAGCAAACGAAGCGGCACTAAAGCTAGCACGTCGTTACGCAGCAGACGTTCATGGTACTGAGAAATCTGAAATCATCGCATTCAAACAAGGTTTCCACGGTCGTACTTTCTTCACGGTAACGGTTGGCGGTCAAGCGGCTTACTCAGACGGTTTCGGCCCTAAGCCAGGCGATGTGACACACCTTCCTTACAACGATATCGAAGCACTACAAGCACACATGTCGGATCGCACTTGTGCGGTAATGATGGAGCCTCTGCAAGGTGAGGGCGGCATCATTCCACCAACACCTGAGTTCGCTCAAGCGGTTCGCGAACTATGTGACAAGCACAACGCACTGCTGATCTTCGATGAAGTGCAAACTGGTAACGGTCGTACGGGTCACTTCTACGCATACCAAGGTCTAGGCATCACGCCAGATATTCTAAGCACAGCGAAATCACTGGGTGGCGGTTTCCCTATCGGTGCCATGCTAACGACGGCAAAACTGGCTGAGCACATGAAAGTGGGCACGCACGGTTCAACTTACGGCGGTAACCCGCTAGCGTGTGCGGTTGCAGAAGCGGTTGTTGAAGAAGTGACAAAACCAGAAGTATTGGCTGGCGTACTAGAGCGTGAAGCCATGTTCCGTGAAGGTCTGGAGAAGATTAACGCGAAATACAACATCTTCTCTGAAGTGCGCGGCAAAGGTCTACTGCTTGGTGCTGCACTGAATGAAGAGTGGCAAGGACGTGCGCGTGACGTACTGGTTGCTGCAGGTAAACAAGGTCTCATGGTATTGGTTGCGGGTGCCAATGTCGTACGTTTCACACCATCACTCGTTATCACACAACAAGAAATCGAAGAAGGTTTGGCGAAGCTAGATAAAGCGATCGCAACGCTGGTTTAAGCGCGATCTCCGCTTATCGTCAACCTAGAAACCCCCATCAAGGATCTCTGATGGGGGTATTGTTCCTACAATATAGTTAGGATCTTCTTGCATCTGGAGGGAGTATTGATGCTAGTAGTTCGCCCTATCGCAATGTCGGATTATGACGCGCTGCACACCTGTGCGGTTGAGTCAGGTCATGGATTTACATCTCTACCGGTTAACGAAGAACTGTTAACCAATCGAATCAAACACTCAGAATACAGTTTTGGCAAACCTGACGTGAAGGAAGCCGGTGATGAAGGCTACCTAATGGTGGGGTTTGAATCTGAAACTGGTGAAGTGGCAGGTACCACAGGAATTGAAGCTTCGATCGGCTGGGATGTGCCTTTTTATTCTTACCACATCAGTAAAGTGGTGCACTCGTCACCAAAGCTTGGCGTAAATAACGTGGTGAAGTTGCTGACGTTTGGTAACAACTACACGGGTAACAGCGAAATCTGTACCTTGTTCCTACGTGAGAAATTCCGTGGTGGTTTGAACGGGCGTCTGATGTCCAAGTGTCGTTTTTTAATGATGGCAGAGCACCCAGAACGTTTCTCGGAAACCATATTTGCTGAAATGCGTGGTGTTTCAGACGAGGAAGGTAATTCACCATTCTGGCAGTGGCTTCAAGAGCATTTCTTCTCTATCGATTTTACGCTTGCGGATTACCTTACTGGTATCGGCAAGAAAGGCTTTATCGCCGACTTGATGCCGAAGTTGCCAATCTACATCAACCTACTGAGCCCAGAGGCACAAGCCGTGATTGGCAAAGTGCACGACAACACGCGTCCAGCATTGAAGCTGCTTGAGCGTGAGGGTTTTACCAACCGTGGCTACGTTGACATTTTCGATGGTGGTCCAACGGTAGAGTGTGACTTACGTAATATCGAATCGGTACGCCACTCATTCCGCGCGCAAGTCAAAATCTCGGAGCACACCAGCACACAAGACTTCTTGATGTGTAATTCATCATTCGAGAACTTCCGTGCTGCAGCTGCAAAAGCGGCTTACGACGCAGAAACGCAAAGCGTAGTGCTTGCACCAGAATTGGCGGATGCACTCTTGGTTGAGGAAGGGGATTTTGTTCGCCTTCTTCCGCAGTAACTGACGACAGAATTTAAGGATAGAAACAATGACACATTGGATTGCAGGTGAATGGGTACAAGGTCAGGGTGAAGCATTTACGTCTCTGTCGCCTTACAACCAAGAAGTGATCTGGCAAGGCAACGGCGCAACAGCAGAGCAGGTTAACCAAGCGGTATCTGCGGCGCGTGAAGCGTTTGTTGATTGGAAGAAGCGCCCATTTGCAGAGCGCGAAGCGATCGTGTTGGCTTTTGCTGAGAAATTAAAAGAGAACAGCGAAAAAATCGCTGAAGTGATTGCCAAAGAAACCGGCAAGCCAATCTGGGAAACACGCACTGAAGCGGCTGCAATGGCAGGTAAAATCGCGATTTCTATTCGTGCTTACCACGACCGTACGGGTGAAGCGACACGTGAAGCCGCGGGCAACCAAATTGTATTGCGTCATCGCCCACTAGGTGTGATGGCGGTGTTTGGCCCTTATAACTTCCCAGGTCACTTGCCAAATGGTCACATCGTGCCAGCACTACTGGCTGGTAACACCGTAGTCTTCAAACCGTCTGAGCAAACGCCATGGACGGGTGAACTCGCTATGAAGTTGTGGGAAGAAGTCGGTCTACCAAAAGGTGTGATTAACCTAGTCCAAGGCGCGAAAGAGACAGGTATTGCGCTGGCGGATGCGAAAGGCATTGATGGCGTGCTGTTCACCGGTAGTGCAAATACAGGTCATGTTCTCCATCGTCAGTTTGCTGGTCAGCCAGGCAAAATGCTGGCGCTTGAAATGGGTGGCAACAACCCGATGGTTATCTCGGATAACTACGGCGACCTAGATGCGACGGTTTACACCATTATCCAATCTGCCTTCATCGGTGCAGGACAACGCTGTACCTGTGCTCGTCGTCTATACATTCCATTTGGCGACAAGGGTGATGCAGTCATTACTAAGCTGGTGGAAGCGACACTCAATATTCGCGTAGACCAACCATTTGCAGAGCCTGCGCCATTCATGGGACCGCAAATTTCGGTAGCGGCAGCTAAGTTCATTCTCGATGCACAAGCGAACTTGCAAGCACTGGGTGGTGAAAGCTTGATTGAAGCAAAAGCGGGCGAAGCGGCATTTGTTTCTCCAGGCATCATCGATGTGACGAACATTGCTGAGTTGCCAGATGAAGAGTACTTCGGCCCACTTCTGCAAGTGGTGCGCTACGAAGGGCTAGAGAAAGCGGTAGAACTGGCGAACGATACGCGCTTTGGTCTTTCTGCAGGTCTGGTTTCAACCGACGATCAAGAGTGGGAATACTTCGTTGACCACATTCGTGCTGGCATCGTGAACCGTAACCGTCAGCTAACAGGCGCAAGTGGTGATGCACCATTTGGTGGTCCGGGTGCGTCGGGTAACCTACGTCCAAGTGCTTACTACGCAGCAGACTACTGTGCGTACCCAATGGCATCAATGGAAGGACAAGAGACGGTCTTACCTGCCACATTGAGCCCGGGTGTAAGCCTGTAATAGAGCAATACGAAGCGGTGACAAAGTATCGCCGCTTCTCTCTGCCGGAGCCATTTACCAAGTTAGGATTCTGGTAAGCGCGCTGGCAAACGCCAAAGGCGAGCTTAAGACTCTCCAGAGCGTGTTGACTGACTGGCACTTATGCCACACATACCGTCACAGGTTGATGGCCGCTCGTTCGTGATTCTGGACAGCCTCCGGGCTGTGAACGAGCGGTCAACTTCCTCTTACCCCTAACTCTACATTTCATAACAAGGAGTCGTTATGACGCCCGATGTGTTATTTGAATCGCTATGGCAAGACTACATTCAACGTCTTTGCCCTTCCGCTGCTAAAGTCCATCAACTTCTTCAAGAAGATGAGCCTCTGATTAATGATCATATTGCGCTACGTACGTTTAATGTCGCTCCCCTAGGCATTGAAACGTTAGCGAAGCCATTCCTAGCGGTGGGTTACAAAGCCTGTGGTGACTACGTATTTGAAAGCAAAAAGCTGGTGGCAAAACATTTTGAGCACCCAGATCCGAAACAACCAAAAGTCTTCATCAGTGAATTGAAAGTGGATGAGTGCTCACCAGAGCTAAAAGCCATTGTTCATAAACTGGTAGAGCAGGTTGATGCTTCTAAACTGACCGGCAGTGACTTCTTGTACGGCGGACGTTTGTGGGACCTTAGCTATGCTGATTTCCAAACTTTGGCGAAAGAGAGTGAATACGCTTCTTGGCTTGCCGCGCACGGTTACGGAGCGAACCACTTCACAGTGAGTGTGAATCAACTCAATCAGCATGAAGAAGTAAAGCAAGTGAACGACCACCTACGCACCGTAGGCTTTACCATCAACGAGAATGGCGGTGAAGTAAAAGGTACGCCAGAGGTGTTACTAGAGCAATCATCGACCATGGCAGACAAAGTGCCAGTGACCTTTACTGAAGGCGTTGAGGTGATTCCTGGAGGCTTCTACGAGTTTGCTAAGCGCTACCCAATGGATAATGGTGAGTTGTACCCAGGATTTGTGGCTGCATCGGCAGATAAGATCTTCGAGAGTACTAACGGTTAAAGAAGAGGCGAGAACGGGCTACGCCCTCTAGATGCGGGAACGCTTCGCTGCGGGAGGTTTTAACCCTCGAAATCTGAGAGGGCTCAATCCCGAAGGACGAAGTCCGATCCTGAAGCGCAGCGTTCCCGATTCTCGGCTCTTTGTCTTTTCATCTCGTAGGACGAAGTCCGCTCTCGGAACGCAGTGTTCACGGTTCTCGTCTCTTAAAAACAAAAAAGCCACCAAACTTACATTTGGTGGCTTTTAAATTTTTTAAACGTTAATCGAGATTAACGAGTCCCGTAAACAACGATAGTTTTACCGTGCGCAGAAATTAGGTTCTGCTCTTCTAGCATCTTCAAGATACGACCTACTGTCTCACGAGAACAGCCAACGATTTGACCGATTTCTTGACGAGTGATCTTGATTTGCATGCCGTCTGGGTGCGTCATCGCATCTGGCTGTTTAGCAAGGTTCAGAAGAGTCTGAGCGATACGACCAGTTACGTCTAGGAACGCTAGGTCACCCACTTTTTGGCTAGTAACTTGTAGACGACGAGCCATCTGCGCAGAAAGGCGCATTAGGATGTCTGGGTTAACTTGGATAAGTTGACGGAATTTCTTGAAAGAAATCTCAGCCACTTCACAAGGAGATTTAGCGCGAACCCAAGCTGTACGCTCTTGGTCTTCTTCGAATAGACCAAGTTCACCAATGAAGTCGCCCTGGTTTAGGTAAGAAAGGATCATTTCCTTACCTTCTTCGTCTTTGATAAGAACCGCAACAGAACCTTTAACAATGTAGTACAAAGTCTCTGCTTTTTCGCCCGCGTGAATTAGCGTGCTTTTTGATGGGTACTTATGAATATGACAGTGTGAAAGAAACCACTCTAATGTTGGGTCGGTTTGAGGTTTACCTAGAACCATAATATCTCACTTCCTCTGCAGGGTACGCTTGCGCTATCCATATTTTAGCTAAGCCTGAATTGGCCTACTAGAATAAGAGCACTTTTTATATGCTGCAAGCTCTCTTGTGTTTCGGTTAGAAATAGTATCCTTTTTCGAAAACGATTTCTTGATTTTAATCGTGCCATGATTGAGATTTTGTAAGCAAAACTGTGCACATGATCACGGTATGAAAAGTAAACACTCCGGTAGGGAGGTTTTTAGCCAATTTTCCCTGTTTCGATGAGTTGTTGCAGAATCGGCCTTACTATGAGCTCCATTGCAAAGCTCATCTTGCCGCCAGGAACCACAATGGTGTTATGGCGAGACATGAATGAGCCATCAATCATCGCCAGCAAATACGGGAAGTCGACATTCTTGATGCCGCGTAGACGGATCACCACAAAACTCTCATCCAAACTTGGGATGCCTTTGGCGTTAAGTGGGTTAGAAGTATCGACGGTCGGTACGCGCTGGAAGTTGATATGTGTGCGAGAAAATTGCGGTGTAATGTAGTTTAGGTAATCGTCCATCGAGCGCACGATCGAATCCATCACAGCTTCTCTTGAGTGACCACGATCGCGTGTGTCACGCACGAACTTTTGGATCCATTCCAAGTTTACAATCGGCACCATGCCAATTAGAAAATCGACGTGACGCGCCACATTGACATCACCATCTACCACGCCACCGTGTAAACCTTCATAGAACAGCACATCGCTGTTTTCTGGTAGATCCTGCCAAGGCGTAAAGGTGCCCGGCATTTGGTTGTATGGAACGGCTTCATCAAAAGTGTGCAGATAGCGGCGCACACTGCCAGTGCCATCTTCACCGAACTTACGGAAGAACTCTTCTAGCCCCGGAAAGTCATTGGCTTGCGGACCAAAGTAGCTGATGTGTTTGCCTTGCTCACGCGCTTTGCGGATTTCGACATCCATCTCTGGACGTGTAAAGCGGTGGAAGCTGTCGCCTTCAACCCATGCTGGTTTGACGTTCATCATATTGAACATCTTACGGAAGGCTTCAGAAGTGGTGGTTGTGCCGGCACCGGACGAACCAGTAACCGCAATGATTGGGTGTTTCGCTGACATGACAAACCTTGTCGAAAATTACTTACCTGTAAAGTGCAGCACACGTATGCTGCACGGTCGATAACCCACTATAGCACGTAACAAGCCCTTGTCATCGAGTGGGATACGGTAAAATGTGAAGGGTCTAAAACTTTGCTTTTAGTTGGATATCAACCGTTTCATGAAGCTCAGAAAATACGATGACCGCTTCGCCTTTCTCTAATTGGGATTTGACCTGATCGATCTTACTCTGCAATGAAACTTCGACTGAGCCGTAGTCGGTGCCTTCACGTAGCACGAATTCGCGGATCAGGTTTTCTAATGTCTCTGGCGCAATGTCTTGCCATGGAATGATCATAAATACCTCAAACTTTTATGATGTTTAGTGCGTGCAGAAGCCTTATGTCTGGCACGCCCAGTAGTTTACTGTGTTCGCGGTACGGATACAGCAGAAAGGTAGTCAGCGGCGATACTTTCGTAATATGAAGGCAAGGCTTCTTCCAACCAGAACTTAGGTTTTAATGCCGTGCCTGTCAGGAAGCCAACGTGACCACCGTGCTCATAAAGTCGGTAATCGATGTTGTCTGGCAACACGAATTTCGGGATCACCTCTTCGGTCATAAACGGATCGTCTTTGGCGTGAATGATCAAGGTTGGTAAGGTGATCTGTTGCAGCTTGCTTAAGCCTGAACACTGGTCGTAATAATCTTGCGCGTCTTTAAAACCATGCAAAGGGGCAGTGATCAGATCGTCGAATTCGTATAAGCGCGTTACGCGTTTGATCGAGTTGTACGACAGGGCTAATTCGCCTTGGATTAAGTCGTGTTTTTGCAGCGCATTGCGTTTGAGCGAAGAGAGTAGGTAGCGCTTGTAGACCTTGGAGAAGCCTTGTTCAATACGGTTAGCACACGCAGCCAAATCCAGTGGTGCTGACACAATGGTTGCGGCGCTCAAGATTGGATCGTCTTTGTACTGAGCTAAGTAGTTCGCCAACATATTCCCGCCAAGAGAAATGCCTACCGCGACTTTTGGGTTATTGGGAAACTGCTGATTGAGCTGCTCAAGGAAGAAGCGAGCATCGGTCACTTCGCCAGAATGATAAGCGCGGGCTTTTTTGTTTGGCTTACCGCTGCAACCACGAAAGTGCATCATCACTGACAGCCAACCCGATTTAGAGAAGGCGTTCATCAAACCGTTCGCATACGGGCTATAGAAGCAGCCCTCCAAGCCATGGAATAGGACGAAGATAGGTTTGTTGCGTGCGGCTTCTGAATCTGGCTGTTGCGACCATGCCAAATCGAGGAAGTCACCATCTGGTGTATCGAGTGTTTGCCAAATAGGCGTAAACAACGCTTTTTTGCGGATAAAGCGCGGTAATAGCGTCTGAAGATGCGGGTTCTTAATCCCGGCGGCTGCGAAAAATTGTGTCATACCTAACTGCTCTTATATGGTCCTTCAATGTTCGCTGAAGAACTTATTAATATAATCCTTTATAGCTTTAGTATAGATATTTTACTGGTTTATGACGGATTTATGGATGGTGAATGTTCGGTACGGGAATTGAGAACGCCTGTTGCAAATGCTCTCCACCCAATTGGCGGCAATATCTCAGCGTCAGTGGGTCACCATCGTTTTTGACTAATTGAAGTGAGTTAACACAGTCAACTAAGTCTGATTGCTGCTGCTTTTCGAGCTGCAATTCGAACTGTAATGCTTCACGATAAAGTGCGTCGTTGACTTGCGCTTTGAGGTGGCGACGAAGTTCGCGGTAAGAGTGGAGTAGGGTTTCGCTTCGACCAAGACAGCCTTGCACCAAGTGCCAGTCTTGCTCTTGGAAAATCACCTGCTGCTCATCGAGCCATCTGAGCAGCAGTAATAAGTTCACGTTGCCGTGGTAGTTGTTTTGCAATGATAAGCACGCTTCCTTCACTTCTCGCACACCATAAAATTGCAGACTGAACTGCCAAAGGTGTTCTAGGGTAAGAGTGTATTCTGCGTGCTCGTTTGTCATTGATTAAACTCTAGTTCCATCTGCTCGAGTGTTTCTTGGGCAGACATCCATTCCATTTCTACTTCTTCAAGATCTGCTTTGCTAGATGCTTGAAGCGCCAACACTTCGTTAAGTTTAGCCTTGTTTTCGGCTTCATACAGCGAGTTATCCGCTAATTGCTCTTCTGCTTTCGCTAGAGCTTCACCTAACTTATCCATTTTGCTTTCTAACTGTGTCAGCGTTTTGCGAATTGGTGCGGTCTGCTTACGAAATTCTGCTTCGCGTCGCTTTTGCTCTTTTTTCGCCGCTGCACTGTTGGCGTTATCTTTAACTGGCTGAGCCGCTTGTGCTTCTTTACGCTCGGCTTTTTGTTGCTCGGTCAACCACTTGTAGTAATCGCTCAAGTCACCGTCGAATGGTGCCACTTGGCGATCGTGCACAAGGTACAAATCATCTGTGGTTGCACGCAATAGGTAGCGGTCGTGCGAAACAATCACCATCGCACCTTCGAACGTTTGCAGTGCCATGGTCAGTGCTTGGCGCATGTCCAAGTCCAAGTGGTTGGTCGGTTCATCGAGTAGCAACAGGTTTGGTTTCTGCCACACAATTAGTGCCAATACCAAACGTGCTTTCTCACCACCAGAAAACGGTGCAACTTTCTCAAGTGCTTTATCACCTTGGAAACCAAAGCTACCTAGGTAATCACGTAGCTGCTGCTCGGTTTGATCTGGTGCGATTTGCATCATGTGCTGCAGCGGTGTTTCTTCTGGGTGCAGTGTTTCTAGTTGGTGCTGAGCGAAGTAACCGATCTTCACGCCTTGTGAATAAGTGAGATCGCCGCCTTGCGCTTTGAGCTCACCAGACAGCAATTTGATCAAGGTTGATTTACCCGCGCCGTTACGACCAAGTAGACCAATACGGCTGCCCGGCACTAAGTTAAGGCGGATCTTCTCTAAGATCAGGTTGTCACCGTAGCCTGCCGATACTTCATCCATCATCATGATTGGGTTTGGTAGGGCTGCAGGATCGCGGAACTGGAAACTAAATGGGTTATCGAACTGCGCTGGCAGTACCTTCTCCATACGCTCCAGCGCTTTAATACGGCTTTGTGCTTGGCGCGCTTTTGATGCTTTGTAACGGAAGCGGTCAATGTAGCTTTGCATGTGCGACATCTGTTTCTGTTGCTTCTCGAACATCGCCTGTTGCAGCACCATCTTTTGTGCGCGTTGGTTTTCGAATGACGAGTAGTTACCCGTGTATTCGTTCAGCTGTTGGTTCTCGATGTGAATGATGCGACCAACGATCGGGTCCAAGAAGTCACGGTCGTGCGAGATCAGAATCAGCGTACCAGGGTAGTTTTGTAGCCAGCGCTCTAGCCACATTACCGCGTCCAAATCCAAGTGGTTGGTTGGTTCGTCGAGTAACAGTAGATCAGAACGACACAATAGCGCTTGAGCCAAGTTAAGGCGCATACGCCAACCACCCGAGAACTGAGTCAGGTTCCAACTCATTTGCTCTTGGCTAAAGCCCAGACCATCAAGCAGTTCGGCAGCACGTGCGCGAATGCTGTAACCGCCAATGGTTTCAATTTTGCCGTGGATCTCCGCAACTAGGGTGCCGTTGTCTTTCTCTTCGGCGATCGCCAGTTGAGCTTCAAGATCGCGGAACTCACGATCACCATCAATCACGTATTCCAGTGCACTACGGTCGAGTGCTGGCGTTTCCTGTGCAACCCAAGCCAACTCCCAATGCTGCGGCTGACTGAATGAGCCCGCATCAATCGACAATTCGTCTTTCAGTAGTGCGAATAGAGTCGATTTACCACAGCCATTTTTACCAACCAGACCCACTTTATCGCCTGGGTGAATGGTTGCAGAAGCTTGGTCTAAAAGAGGTTTACCGCCACGCAGTAACTGAATATCAGAGAAGGTAATCATAGAGTTTTAATTCACTTTGCGCAGTGCGCGTTTCTTGGTCGTTGATCTCGCGATGAATAGTAGGGGTATTGGCGGGAAAAGTCGATCTCTGAGCTTTAATTGCATTATGCTATACAAAAAAGTATAACAATCTGATAACGATAATTTTTACTAGGAAATCAACACAAGGACGACCATTTGGCTGTTGCAGCGTCTATTCCCCCAAGAGTTCTGGTTATTTATGCTCACCCAGAGCCGCAAAACTCCATTGCTAATCAAGTGATGATTAAAAAAATCGAATCGCTTGATCATGTCACGGTGCACGATCTTTATGGTGCGTACCCTGATTTCTTTATCGATGTTAACTATGAACACCACTTGTTGGCGGAACACGATGTGATCGTTTTTCATCATCCCCTCTATATGTATTCCTGCCCAGCGTTGCTAAAAGAGTGGATGGATCGCGTGTTAGGCAAAGGCTTTGCGTTTGGCGATGGTTGCGCATTAGAGGGTAAATATTGGCGCAGTGTGATTACTACTGGCGGTAAAGAGGATGCGTTCAGTCCTATGGGTTACAACAAGTACCCACTTGAGCAAATTCTACAACCGTTTGAGTTGACCGCGGCACTATGTCAGATGCACTGGATGGAACCTTTAGTGTTGTACTGGTCGCGTAATGTCTCGGATATCGAACGTTATCAGCATGCAGAGCAGTATCGTCAGTGGCTCAATCATCCCCTGAGAGAGTGGGGAGAGCAAGGAGGCCAACATGGCGATGACCAGTGAGTTTCTTCAAAGTAGCGTCGTTTTTCTTTCTGCCGCCGTTGTTGCCGTACCGATTGCTCAGCGACTTGGTTTGGGATCGGTACTCGGTTACCTGATTGCAGGTGTTTTAATTGGCCCTTGGGGGTTGGGGTTGATCAGCGATGTGGATGCGATTCTCCATTTCGCAGAACTCGGGGTGGTGTTGCTGCTGTTCTTAATTGGCTTGGAACTGAACCCCAAAAAATTATGGCAAATGCGTGGGCCGATACTCGGCTTAGGTGGCGCTCAAGTTATTGTCACCACGGCTGTGATCGGCAGTATCGTCAGCTTGTTTGGGTTGAGCATGCAAGTCAGCCTCGTCATTGGTATGGGTTTGGCGCTCTCGTCCACCGCGATTGCACTAAAAGTGATAGAAGAGCAGGGGCAAGCCGGCACAGAAACCGGGCAGTCAGGTTTTGCGGTGCTGTTGTTCCAAGACATTGCCGTGATCCCTATGCTCGCTATGTTGCCATTACTTGCTGGTGGGCAAGGTGGTGGCGATTGGTTAGATGCCATTTGGGTACTAGGCAGTGTGGCTGCGTTATTAGTGGGCGGCCATTTCCTTTTACGTCCTCTGTTCCGTTTTGTTGTGATGAGTGGCGTGCGTGAACTCTTCACCGTTGCCGCTCTTCTAGTGGTACTTGGTATCTCTGTTGCGATGCAGAAACTGGGGTTATCGATGGCACTTGGCACTTTCCTTGCGGGCGTGTTACTGGCAGAAAGTGAATACCGTCATGAGCTAGAAATCGCGATTGAACCTTTTAAAGGTCTGCTGCTTGGCTTGTTCTTTATTGCGGTTGGTATGGCGGTGAATTTAGGCTTATTAGCACTCCAACCGTTCGCGATAATTAGTGCCGTGATTGCCCTTGTTGTTGTCAAAGGTTTGGTGCTGTACGTCTTGGCTCGCACTGCTCGAGTCCGTGCAAAATCGCGTAGTCGTATGGCGGCGATTTTGAGCCAAGGTGGTGAGTTTGCGTTTGTGATTTTCACCGCAGCAAGCCAAGAAGGTATCTTAACTAAAGAGCAAGTTTCCTTCTTATTGGTTGTGGTGAGTTTGTCGATGGTGACGACACCACTGCTGCTCATGGGACAGAAAAAATGGTTTGCTCATACGCTGAACCAAGAAGAAGAGAGTGTGGCCAGCAATGTTGTTGATCGTCGACCTCGAGTGATCATCGCAGGCTTTGGCCGTTTTGGTCAGATTGTCGGACGCTTGATGTACGCCAACAAGATCAAAGTAACGGTACTAGAAAGTGACGCGAGCCAAATCCACTTGCTGCGTAAATACGGCTACAAGGTGTTTTATGGTGATGCGACTCAGATTGATTTGTTACGTGCCGCAGGTGCCGATAAAGCGGAAGCCTTAGTGATCTGTACCGACTCACCAGATGAGGTCATGGCGATTGTTGACATTTGCCGTGAATACTTCCCGAAATTAAAAATCCTCGCCCGTGCTCGCAGCCGTGTAGAAGCGTATCAGCTGATGAATCACGGCGTGCAGAACTACTCGCGTGAAACCTTTTTAGGCGCCTTAGATCTAGGTCGCCAAGCGCTCGTAGAATTAGGCATGCACCCGTATCAAGCAAAGCGGGCAGAAGCACATTTTCGTAAGTTAGATAATGCTATGCTCAAGGACTTGTTACCTCAGCACAATGAGGACAAAGAACTTGCTCAGCGCTCGAAAGAAGCACGTAAAGAACTAGAAGAAATCTTTGGTCGCGAAATGGAAAGCGACCAACAGTCGCCAAATCATTGGAAGTAGTACCCGCGCAGCATCAAGCGGGAAAAGGAATAAAAGTGAAAGCCAAGAAACGTTTTATCGCGGGTGCAAGCTGCCCGAAATGCAGCCAGCAGGATACCTTACGCTGGTGGATCGAGAACAACATCGAACTGGTTGAGTGTGTTGACTGTGATTTTACCGAGCAGCGTAAACCGCAATCTGTAGAAAAAAATAAACACTCAGAACAAGAAATGATTGGGATTTTTAAGCCTGAGTAATTGAACTTCGTTAATTGATCCCCATAATACTACCATCTCGGTACTTAACCCCATTCTGGTTAGGTCAATTAATCTCCCTGGAGTTAGTATGAAAATTGAAAAGAACGTTGTTGCAAGCCTTGCATACAAAGTAATGTTGGAAGACGGTGTTGTTGTTGATCAATCAACAGCTGACGCGCCTCTTGATTACCTACACGGTCACAACAACCTGATCACTGGTCTTGAAAACGAACTAGAAGGCAAAGTGGCTGGCGACAAGTTCTCAGTAACAGTAGCTCCTGAAGATGCGTACGGCGACCACAACGATGCACTAGTGCAACGTGTTCCTGCAGACGTATTCCAAGGCGTTGACCAAATCGAAGTTGGCATGCGTTTCCTAGCAGATACAGACCAAGGTCCAATCCCTGTAGAAGTAACTGAAGTAGACGGCGACGAAGTTGTTGTAGATGGCAACCACATGCTAGCTGGCCAAACTCTAACTTTCGAAGTAGAAGTAATGGCTACTCGTGAAGCAACAGCTGAAGAGATCGAGCACGGTCACATCCACCAAGGTGGTGGCTGCTGTGGCGGTGACGACAAAGAAGGCGGCTGCTGTGGTGGCGAAGAGAAAGGCGACGACCACGAATGTTGTGGCGGCGGCGGTTGCGGTTCTCACTAATCGCACGCTCTTCACTAGATAACCTAATCTAGAAAAGCTTTGAAAAGCGCAAGTTGAGGTTTCAACTTGCGCTTTTTGTTTATCTAGGGTGTAGTGCAAATCATACAAGGAATAACAGTTGGACAAAGTGATGACGAAACCCTTCTCGATTGCGATTCATGGTGGTGCGGGCACTATCTTACGTGAACAGATGAGTGATGAACTGCAACAATCCATCTTGGCGGATTTAGAAGCTGCGGTAAAAGCGGGCCATCAAATTCTAGAAAAAGGCGGCGAAGCGTTGGATGCTGTGGTTGCTGCGGTTAAAGTTCTTGAAGACTCCCCTAATTTCAATGCAGGCAAAGGCTCGGTTCTTACCCATAATGAAATGGTAGAAATGGACGCCTCTGTAATGGATGGTAGAAACCAAGCGGCAGGTGCTGTTGCCGGTGTTCGTCATATTAAGAACCCCATCGAGCTCGCTCGTGATGTAATGAAAAACAGCAACCATGTGCTGTTAGTCGGCGAGGGCGCTGAGAAATTTGCTTTCGAACAAGGCCATGAGTACACCGAGCAAGATTACTTCTTCACTGATCGTCGTTATGAACAACTGATTTCTATGCGTGAGAAAGGCTTGTTTGCTCTTTCCGAGTCCCGTTACCCAGATGATCGTAAACACGGTACCGTCGGCGCTGTGGCATTGGATCAACACGGTAACTTAGCGGCAGCGACCAGTACTGGCGGTGTGACCAACAAGAAATACGGACGAGTGGGAGATTCCGCTCTGATTGGGTGCGGCACGGTGGCAGAGAATGGCGTTGTTGCGGTTTCCACTACAGGTGTCGGCGAGTTCTTTATTCGTAAACGAGTGGCGGAAGATGTCGCAGCGCGCATGCGTTATTTACAAGAAAACGTCCACACGGCTTGTGAACATATCATCCAAGGTGAACTTAAAGAGATGGGCGGAGAGGGCGGTCTAATCGCCATTGATGCACAAGGTGAGTTGCACTTTGCGATGAACAGTTCTGGTATGTATCGAGCAGGGATCAACACTCAAGGTGAGTTGAGCGTAAACATTTACTCGGACGAGTAGCGTTCGCTTATTAAAGACAACAAAGCCCAGATAAGAGTCTGGGCTTTGTGTTATTTACTGCACTGAGATTCGGATGAATCAGTAGTGCGGTGGCGGTGTTTCTTTTGATGGATCGGCCAAATTCGACGAATCCATATTCTTCACTTTACCTACCACGTATTTCATCTGATCGAGCATCTTGGTGATTTGCAGTTGCTGCTGTGACAAGGCACCGTTCAGATCTTCAATCGTCTGTTCTTGGAACGCAAGCTGACATTCTAAGTCATTAATGCGTGCTTCCAATTGCTGAATGATTTTCTCTGTCATGATCCGTTCTCTAGCTGCCAAGCTTGGGCAATGCCCGCAGAAGTGGCAGTAATTACACGTTGCTTGGAATCAAAGGCTGCATCATACACGACCGCACGAGGAGGGCGAGTATCTTTTTTCGGCTCGACTTCAAATCTATCCACTCGTTTACCCGTGTGAGTATTCCATACCATCACACGACCGGAAGGCGTGCCAGTTACTAACCAGTTACCATCATCGGAGAATCGAGCCGTCGAGAAGATCAACTGACGAGACCAACTGCTCAGTTGCGTGACTTCTTCACCCGTCTCTAAATTCCAGATAATGGCTTGGTTGCCACCGTCTGAAGTCATGGCCAGTTTTCCATCTCTCTGCAAGGCAACTCGAACAACGCGCTGGTCGTGTTCAAAGGTACGCAATACTAGCCCGGTTTCGGTATCCCAAAGATACGCTTTGTAGTCATTACCACCCGTTAAGGCGAAGCGACCGTTGGGAGAGATAGCGACAGAATTGACTTTTTCTTGGTGCGCAAGGAACTCTAGCCTGCGACCAGTGACTAAGTTGACGTGAATCGCTTTACCGTTGGACAAGCCTAGCAATACTTGTTCTCCGTTACTGGTGATATCAACGTCTCGAATCAGCGCGTCATCGATAGACCAAAGTCCTTCGGCTTGAGTCCATCCGAGATCCCACACAGCGAAGTTCATTTGGCTCGCTGTGACTGCATAACGACCATTGTCCGAAATGCGAATATGGGAGACCACATTGGCGGCTTGATCGAGTTCACCCAGCTTTGCGAGTTGTTTGTTTTGCTCCAAATCCCAAAGAACCAACTGGTGCTCTTTGGAGTACAGCAGCGCGAATCGACCATCTCGACTGAGCGCAAAGCTGGTGGAACCTTGTGGTTCGAGTGACCAACGTTGAACATCGCGATCGGTAAAAAAGCATCCATTTAACGTGGTGATGACAATTAAATATAGGAATAAATGAGAAATTCTTTGCATCACATCTAATAATCCGGTTTGTGTCTTAAGACATATAGCTAGTATATTGGTATAACGATTGTCTTCACTAGTCTCATAGAAGATTTGTGCACAACAACCAGTGGCTAAGCCATTATTGGGAGAATTTAATGAAATCAGTTTTAAAAGTGTCGCTACTTGCTGCAACAGTAATGCTAGCGGTAGGTTGTCAAAAAGAAGAAACAAAACCAGAAGCAGCACCTCAAGCAGAACAAGTTCAAGCAGAAACTGGTAAAGCAGTTCACTTTAAAAACGACGATGACAAAGCGGCTTACGCAATCGGTGTTTCATTTGCTAACTACCTAAGCACTAGCATTGAGAAACCAAGCGAGATTGGCATCGACCTAAACAAAGACCTAGTTCTTAAAGGTATCGAAGACGTATTTAAAGACAAAGCAGCGCTAAACGAAGAAGAAACTCGTGCAGCTCTAGAATCTCTAGACAAACGCGTTGCTGAAACTATGCAAAAGCAAGCGGCTGAAAAAGCAGCTGAAGCGAAGAAAGCTGGCGATGACTTCCGTGCAGAGTTCGAGAAGCAAGAAGGCGTAGTGAAGACAGATTCTGGCCTTCTATACCAAGTTGAGACTCCAGCTGAAGGCGAGAAGCCAAAAGATACTGACACAGTTCAAGTACACTACAAAGGTACTCTGATCGACGGTACTCAGTTCGACAGCTCATATGATCGTGGTGAACCTGCAACATTCCCACTAAACCGCGTAATCCCAGGTTGGACTGAAGGTGTTCAGCTAATGCCTGTGGGTTCTAAGTTCAAATTCGTTATCCCGCCAGAGCTAGCATACGGTGATCAAGACACACCAAGCATCCCAGCTAACTCAACGCTAGTATTCGAAGTTGAGCTACTAAAAATTGAGAACGACAACGCTGCTCAATAATTACAGTTAGTTATAACTTGATGAAAAAAGGTCCGTTTTACGGACCTTTTTTGTTCTAGGTCACTAGTTGGTGAGTTTGCTAGGTTGCCTTTCAAATTTTCTGATAAACTTACACCAATTTGTTGATTTTTCGCTCGAAGGCTTATGACAACTACAGAAACAATAAATGCGGAAATGTTGCTCGAAATGGAATCTGTCAACGTGATGCCATTTACCGAGCACGATAAAATCATCTTGAGATCCTACGAGGCGGTCGTGGACGGCATTGCCAGCCTGATCGGTCCTTTCTGTGAAATCGTTCTTCACTCACTCGAAGATCTCAATACCTCTGCAATCAAAATCGCTAACGGCGAGAACACTGGTCGTCAGGTGGGCTCTCCTATCACAGATTTAGCGCTTAAGATGTTGAAAGACATCGAAGGCTCTGAGCGTAACTTCTCGCGTTCGTACTTTACCCGCGCAAAAGGCGGCGTATTGATGAAGTCGATCACCGTTGCTATTCGTAACGGCGAAAACCGCGTGATTGGTCTGCTTTGTATCAACGTCAACCTTGATGCGCCTTTCTCTCAAGTGCTGCAATCGTTCATGCCAACGCAAGAAGCGAAAGAAGCGGCGTCTTCTGTTAACTTCGCAAGCGATGTTGAAGAGCTCGTAGACCAAACGGTTGAGCGCACGATTGAAGAGATCAACGCCGACAAATCCGTATCGAACAACACCAAAAACCGTCAGATCGTGATGGAGTTGTACGACAAAGGCATCTTCGACATCAAAGACGCCATCAACCGCGTCGCAGACCGTCTGAACATTTCTAAACACACCGTTTACCTTTACATTCGTCAGCGTAAAACTGAGGACGAATAAGCGTGAGTGGATTAACTTACACGCTGGTCGTGAATGGTCCAGTTTACGGCAGTCAATCGGCACGCAGCGCATACCAATTCGCTCAAGCGGTAATTGAACAAGGACATACTCTGGTGAGTGTGTTCTTTTACCAAGATGGCGTCACCAATGGTACGGCTCTGAGTGTGCCTGCCAACGACGAGTTTGACCTAACCAAAGCATGGCAATCACTCGCACAGCAGCACGATGTTCGTTTGGAAACGTGCGTGGCAGCGGCATTGCGTCGCGGTATCATCAGCGAAGATGAAGCGAATCAACACGGTCTTGAACAGAACAACCTAGCTAAAGGGTTCGAGCAAGCCGGTTTGGGGAGCTTAGCCGAAGCCATGTTAACCCAAGATAGAGTGGTGCAGTTTTGAGTCAGTTAACTTACCTATTTCGTAGCGCGCCTCATGGTAGCAATGCAGGACGTGAAGGTGTGGATGCGCTGCTAGCTGCCTCTGCGTACTGTGAAGACATCACCGTCCTATTTGTTGGCGATGGTGTTTATCAGTTACTGCTTGGACAAGAGCCTAACGGCATCTTAAGCAAAGACTACGCACCAATGCTGAAGTTGTTCGACTTGTACGACATTGAGCAAGTGTTTGTTTGCGCCGATTCGCTTGCCGAGCGTGGCTTGGCTCAAGCCGATTTAGTCATTGATGCAGAGGCTCTAAATAATGAGCAACTAAAAGCTAAACTGCAACAAGCGGGCAAACTGCTGTCATTCTGAGGAAGTCATGTTACATATCATCAAATCCGTAGCTGCATTAGACGATGCAATGGCACTATACAGTGAGCAAGATGATGTCTTGTTGATTGAAGATGCCGTGTACGCTGCGAACCCTCAGCATAAGGCGTTCAGCAAGGTAAAAGGTCCATCAGTGTTTGCGCTGCAAAGTGATATTGAAGCCCGTGGTATGAGCAATCGTATCAGCCCATCTATTGAGGTGATTGGCTATGCTGGCTTTGTTGAACTAACAGCAAAACAAGCCAAATCTCTGACTTGGGATTAACCCTTCTTTCCTGTCGATTGAGCTTTACGGACTAATTACCCTAATTGAACAAAAAAGATCCGTATATTTCTTGACACACCTCTCACTGCTGCATAGAATTTTGCGTCCCTAACTGCCAACCGCTGTTAGGGATAGATTTTTCACAAAGCTTACTTTCAAGTAAATCAGGAGCTAGTTAATGGCAACTATTAACCAGTTGGTACGTAAGCCACGTGCAAAGCAAGTTGTTAAAAGCAACGTGCCTGCACTAGAAGCGTGCCCACAAAAACGTGGTGTATGTACTCGTGTTTACACTACTACACCTAAAAAACCTAACTCAGCACTTCGTAAAGTTTGTCGTGTACGTCTGACAAACGGCTTCGAAGTTACATCGTACATCGGCGGTGAAGGTCACAACCTTCAAGAGCACAGTGTTGTACTAATCCGTGGCGGTCGTGTAAAAGACCTTCCGGGTGTACGTTACCACACTGTTCGCGGTGCACTTGACTGTGCTGGCGTTAACGACCGTAAACAAGGTCGTTCTAAGTACGGTGTGAAGCGTCCTAAGTCTTAATGGATTCCGTTAAGTAAGGCCAAACACTAAATTATTTTTAATTTTTTGAAAAAACTGAAAAGTTTTGGATAAAACCTGAAGAAGACAACGGAGAAAATCCATGCCACGTCGTCGCGTCATTGGTCAGCGTAAGATCCTTCCAGATCCAAAGTTCAAATCTGAACTGCTGGCAAAATTCGTTAACATCCTAATGGTTGACGGTAAAAAATCTACTGCAGAGAAAATTGTTTACACTGCACTAGATTCTATGGCTGAAAAGTCTGGTAAAGACCACTTAGCTATTTTTGAAGAAGCTCTTGAAAATGTTCGCCCAGCGGTAGAAGTTAAATCTCGCCGTGTAGGTGGTTCAACTTACCAAGTACCTGTAGAAGTACGTCCGGTTCGCCGTAACGCACTTGCTATGCGTTGGTTGGTTGAAGCTGCGCGTAAGCGTGGTGAAAAATCTATGGCTCAACGCCTAGCTGCTGAAATGCTAGACGCGTCTGAGAACAAAGGTACTGCGGTTAAGAAACGTGAAGACGTTCACCGCATGGCTGACGCAAACAAAGCGTTCGCTCATTACCGTTGGTAATACCTTTTCAGTGCTGCAAGGTTCCTTGCAGCACTTCTTTAGTTCCTATGCATATGCTAGGAACTATTGCTATATCTAGGGGATAGCATTTTTTAGCTATAGCAATAGTCCCTATCTCTAAGTAAGAGGATTCAATCGTGGCTCGCAAAACTCCTATTGAGCGCTACCGTAACATCGGTATCTGTGCTCACGTAGATGCAGGTAAAACAACCACTACTGAACGTATTCTGTTCTACACTGGTCTGTCTCATAAAATCGGTGAAGTTCACGATGGCGCAGCAACCATGGACTGGATGGAGCAGGAGCAAGAACGTGGTATCACAATCACGTCTGCGGCGACTACTACCTTCTGGCGTGGTATGGAAGCACAATTCCAAGAGCACCGCGTTAACATCATCGACACCCCTGGACACGTTGACTTTACTATCGAAGTAGAGCGTTCTCTGCGCGTACTTGATGGTGCAGTTGTTGTGTTCTGTGGTTCATCTGGTGTTGAACCTCAGTCTGAAACTGTATGGCGTCAAGCTGACAAGTACCACGTTCCACGTATGGTATTTGTAAACAAGATGGACCGTGCAGGTGCAGACTTCCTACGCGTTGTGGACCAAATTAAAAACCGTCTTGGTGCGAATCCTGTTCCAATCCAACTGAACGTTGGTGCAGAAGATGATTTCCGTGGTGTTATCGACCTTATCAAGATGAAAATGATCAACTGGAATGAAGCCGACCAAGGCATGTCGTTCACATACGACGAAATTCCAGCAGACATGCAAGAGCTTGCTGAAGAATGGCGCAACAACCTAGTTGAAGCGGCAGCGGAAGCAACTGAAGAGCTAATGGACAAGTACCTTGAAGAAGGTGAACTGTCTGAAGCTGAGATCAAACAAGCTCTACGTACTCGTACACTAAACAACGAAATCGTACTGGCTACTTGTGGTAGTGCGTTCAAAAACAAAGGTGTTCAAGCAGTACTAGACGCAGTGATCGAATTCTTGCCGTCGCCAGTTGATGTTCCTGCAATTAAAGGCATCGACGAAAGAGAGAACGAAGTTGAGCGTCACGCAGACGACAACGAACCGTTCTCAGCACTAGCATTCAAGATCGCGACTGACCCATTCGTGGGCACGCTAACTTTCATGCGCGTTTACTCAGGTGTTGTGAACTCAGGTGATGCTGTTTACAACTCAGTAAAAGACAAGAAAGAGCGTTTCGGTCGTATCGTACAGATGCATGCGAACAAGCGTGAAGAAGTAAAAGAAGTTCGCGCTGGTGATATCGCAGCTGCTATCGGTCTGAAAGACGTTACAACAGGTGACACGCTATGTGACCAGAACCACAAAGTGATTCTAGAGCGCATGGAGTTCCCTGAACCGGTAATTCAGATCGCGGTAGAGCCTCGCTCTGTTGCCGATCAAGAGAAGATGGGTATTGCACTGGGTAAACTAGCGGCAGAAGATCCATCATTCCGCGTAAAAACGGACGACGAAACAGGTCAGACACTGATCTCTGGTATGGGTGAGCTTCACCTAGATATCATCGTTGATCGTATGAAACGTGAATTCAGCGTTGACTGTAATGTTGGTAAACCTCAGGTTGCGTACCGTGAAACAATCCGTGGCAACGCGGAAGTTGAAGGTAAATTTGTACGTCAATCTGGTGGTCGTGGTCAGTATGGTCACGTATGGATCAAACTGGAGCCATCTGAACCTGGTGAAGGTTTTGTCTTTGTTGACGAAATTGTGGGTGGTGTTGTTCCTAAGGAATACATCAACTCGGTAGCGAAAGGTATCGAAGAGCAAATGAACAGCGGTGTTCTAGCGGGTTATCCTGTATTAGATATTAAAGCCACTCTGTTTGATGGTTCTTACCACGATGTTGACTCTAACGAGATGGCGTTTAAGATCGCTGGCTCGATGGCATTCAAGAAGGGTTCATTAGAAGCACAGCCTGTTCTTCTTGAGCCAATGATGAATGTTGAAGTAACTACTCCTGAAGATTGGATGGGTGATGTTGTTGGTGACCTTAACCGCCGTCGCGGTATGATCGAAGGTATGGACGATGGTGTGGCTGGTATTAAGATCATCCGCGCTCAAGTACCACTATCTGAGATGTTTGGTTACGCAACGGACCTACGTTCTGCAACTCAAGGCCGTGCGTCTTACTCTATGGAGTTTAACGAGTACGCTGAAGTACCGAAAAACTTCGCAGATAAAATCATTGCAGACCGTGGTTACTAATTAAAACGCTTTGAGCTGAAAAAAAGTCCAGCTTTTTTTAAAGATCAATGCGTCCAAATATTGCGCTAACTGGCGTTGGCGCATAAAATAACAATTTCTGGCGCGTCGGGATCAATAATGATCACGGCGAATCATAACTAGGAAGGAACACGATTGTGTCTAAAGAAAAATTTGAACGTGTAAAACCGCACGTAAACGTTGGTACTATCGGCCACGTTGACCACGGTAAAACTACTCTAACTGCAGCTATCTGTACAACACTTGCTAAAGTATACGGCGGTGCTGCTCGTGACTTCGCATCTATCGATAACGCTCCAGAAGAGCGTGAGCGCGGTATCACAATCGCTACTTCTCACGTAGAGTACGACACTCCAACTCGCCACTACGCGCACGTTGACTGTCCAGGACACGCGGATTACGTTAAAAACATGATCACTGGTGCTGCACAGATGGACGGCGGTATCCTTGTAGTTGCTGCTACAGATGGTCCAATGCCACAAACTCGTGAGCACATCCTACTAGGCCGTCAGGTTGGTATCCCATACATCATCGTATTCATGAACAAATGTGACATGGTTGACGATGAAGAGCTACTAGAACTAGTAGAAATGGAAGTTCGTGAACTTCTATCTGAGTACGATTTCCCAGGTGATGACCTACCAGTTATCCAGGGTTCAGCTCTAGGCGCACTAAACGGCGAAGAGCAATGGGAAGCTAAGATTGTTGAACTAGCAGAAGCGCTAGATTCATACATCCCTGAGCCAGAGCGTGCAGTAGATATGCCATTCCTAATGCCTATCGAAGACGTATTCTCAATCCAAGGCCGTGGTACAGTAGTAACTGGCCGTATCGAACGTGGTATCCTAAACGTAGGTGACGAAGTTGCTATCGTGGGTATCAAAGACACTACTACTACTACATGTACTGGTGTTGAAATGTTCCGTAAGCTTCTTGACGAAGGTCGCGCTGGTGAGAACGTTGGTGCACTTCTACGTGGTACTAAGCGTGACGAAGTTGAACGTGGTCAAGTACTAGCTAAGCCTGGTTCAATCACTCCACACACTAAGTTCGAGTCAGAAGTATACGTACTTTCTAAAGATGAAGGTGGTCGTCACACTCCATTCTTCAAAGGCTACCGTCCACAGTTCTACTTCCGTACAACTGACGTAACTGGTGACATCTCTCTACCAGAAGGCGTAGAAATGGTAATGCCAGGCGACAACATCCAAATGCAAGTTGAGCTAATCGCTCCAATCGCTATGGACGAAGGTCTACGTTTCGCTATCCGTGAAGGTGGCCGTACTGTAGGTGCTGGTGTTGTTGCTAAGATCTTCGACTAATTCTTACTGAATTAATCGTAATCTTGCACTCTTCTTCTTTTTGAAGAAAGCGCTAGAAAAAGGGAAGCTAAGGCTTCCCTTTTTTATACCTGCTATTCCTCTTTTCAATATGGTTATAAGCCCGTCATTCTTAATCATGCTTTTTGTTCCTTAAAAACATGAGCTTAGTTCTACTCGATTTTCTCTTCTTTTTAGCTATCTGCTAAGTCACTGAAAACTGCCAAAACGGTCCAGACCGTTATAACAAAACGTTCTGTAATTCGCCTTAATACAACTGGTAACAAGAACGATTCTTGTTTATATTTCATACCAAAGTAAAATTTAAAGGTTTTGAATATGTACGTTTGTCTTTGCCATGGTGTCTCTGACAAGAAAATTAGGAAGTTGGCGATAGATGAAGGCGTAACCGACATTAAAGGAATCAAACGATGTACTGCTCTAGGTAGCCAATGTGGCAAGTGCATCAAGCAAGCAAAAGAAATTTTAGCTGAAACGGAATACTTAACACTGAAACAAGCTAGCTAATTATTAGTTAGGGCTTTTTGACACCTTCTCATTTGCTTCTACATTTAAATGAAGCCAAAGAGGAGGGCTTTGTCATGAAAGGCGATCCAATCATAATCCAACATCTCAATAAAGTGCTCGGCAACGAGCTCGTCGCTATTAATCAATATTTCCTTCATGCTCGAATGTATAAAGACTGGGGCTTAAAGCATCTTGCTGACAAGGAGTACCACGAATCGATTGATGAAATGAAGCACGCTGATCATCTGATCGAACGTATCTTGTTTTTAGAAGGGCTACCTAACTTACAGGATCTCGGTAAGCTAATGATTGGAGAAGATACCAAAGAAATGCTTGAGTGTGACTTAAAGCTCGAGATGGCCGCGATTCCCGATTTAAAAGATGCGATTGCTTATGCTGAAGACGTTCGTGATTACGTATCTCGAGATCTTTTCCAAGAGATCTTAGAGGATGAAGAAGAGCATGTTGATTGGCTTGAGACACAACTTGGCTTGATCGAAATGTCCGGTATAGAGAATTATCTGCAAGCACAGTACGTTGATGAGGAGTGAGAAGATAACGCTGTTTTCTCATCTGAACGAAGTGATTCAAAGAGCACCTGACCTGTAAACTAGGTGCTCATCACTAATATCTGGTCTAATCTCTTTTATTATCGGCCTTTTTAAGGATATCGCTCGCAATCTAGCCTATGAAGATTGACTTCTATCCTTTAGAATTTATTCCCCCTTACCGAAAAAATAACAAAAGAGAAACGATCCATGTCTGAAGACAATCGCCAAGAAGTCACCCCAGAAGAAGAACGCCGCCAACAAGCATTGGATTACCATGCATACCCAACTCCAGGAAAAATTGCAGTAGAGCTGACTAAGCCTGCTGAAACTGCAAATGACCTTGCTCTTGCATACAGCCCTGGTGTTGCAGAGCCTGTACGCGAAATCGCACAGAACGCTGACAACGTGTATAAGTACACAGCGAAGGGCAACATGGTTGCGGTTATTTCTAACGGAACGGCTATTCTTGGTCTTGGTAACCTTGGCCCGCTAGCTTCTAAACCAGTAATGGAAGGTAAAGCGCTATTGTTCAAACGCTTTGCTGGTTTAGATTCAATTGATATCGAAGTAAAACACCGCACGATCGACGAATTTGTCGACACAGTAGCAAACATTGCTGATACATTCGGTGGTATTAACTTAGAAGATATCAAAGCACCAGATTGTTTTGAGATTGAAAAGCGTCTGATTGAACGTTGTGACGTACCAGTATTCCACGACGATCAACACGGTACAGCGATCGTAACGGCAGCAGGTATGTTGAATGCAATCGAGCTGCAAGGTAAGAAGTTAGAAGAATCAACCATCGTTTGTCTTGGTGCGGGTGCTGCGGCTGTGGCATGTATGGAGCTGTTGATCAAATGTGGCGCTATGCGCGAGAAGATCTACATGCTGGATCGTAAAGGGGTGATCCATACACGTCGTGACGACCTAAACGAATACAAACAATTATTCGCAAACAATACGGATAAGCGCACGCTAGAAGATGTGATTGAAGGTGCGGATCTGTTCTTGGGTGTATCGGGTCCAAACCTACTACCTGCAGAAGCACTGAAGTTAATGGCAGACAAGCCAGTGGTGTTCGCATGTTCAAACCCAGATCCAGAAATCAAACCAGAATTGGCTCACGAAGTGCGTGATGACTTGATCATGGGCACGGGCCGTAGTGATTACCCGAACCAAGTAAACAACGTGCTTTGCTTCCCATTCATTTTCCGCGGTGCGTTAGATGTACGTGCAAGCGAGATTAATGATGAAATGAAGCTAGCGGCAGTTGATGCGATTCGTGAATTGGCAAAAGAGCCAGTTCCAGAAGCGGTATTGAAGGCGGCAGGTGTAGACAAGCTAGAGTTTGGCTCTGACTACATCATTCCAAAGCCAATGGACCCACGTCTATTACCACGCGTAGCAAAAGCAGTAGCACAAGCTGCAGTTGATTCAGGTGTGGCGCGTATTGAAATGCCTGAAAACTACATGGCTGAGTAATTAATAGAGTCGACGCTTCAGATAAACAAAAGGGACGCCTGTGCGTCCCTTTTTCGTTTGGTTTGAAACTGCCCCCGGTGCAGGTTCTCATCTTGATGAATTTGTAAGCAATTATTCTTCGTCAAACGCTTCGAATTCGATGCCCATTGCTGTCATCAGTGCTTTCGCTTCCGTCGGAATATCATCTGGACGGTCTTTACGAAGGTCTTCATCTGTTGGCAGTGGTTGACCTGTGTAAGCATGTAGGAACGCTTCACATAGTAGTTCACTGTTAGTCGCATGGCGTAAGTTGTTGATCTGGCGGCGAGTTCGCTCATCAGTCAGCACTTTTAAAACTTTTAGCGGGATAGAGACGGTAATTTTTTTTACTTGTTCGCTTTTTTTACCGTGCTCAGCATACGGGCTAATGTATTCGCCATTCCAGTCAGCCATTGCGCACCTTCATTAATGTAATAAGTTAGAGAAATAAATATAGGTGCTGATTTTAGCTGCATTTACTGCCATAAGCAAAGACATATAGACGTCTAGAAGTGTTGACGTCTCATTTTTAGACAAGTAAAGTGAGGTTAATAGTTAGGGAAGAGTGTTAATCAATTGAGCAATACAAGCTAGATATAGCGCATTCCCATTTAGATGTCACCACCCGTGAAAGGATACACCCATGAGCACCCGTAAGCCTGCGACCATTGCTGTACGCACTGGTATCGAGTCAGACAGTCAATATCACGCTGTTGTACCACCAATCTACCTTTCTACTAACTACGGCTTCCCTGCGTTTGGTGAAGTTCCACAATACGATTACACCCGTTCAGGTAACCCAAACCGAGGCTTGTTAGAAAGAGCACTGTACGAGCTTGAATCAGGCAAAGGAGCGGTTGTCACTAACTGCGGGACTTCTGCATTGAACCTTTGGGTATCGGCGTTTCTTGGACCTGATGACTTAATTGTCGCGCCACATGATTGCTACGGCGGTACTTACCGTTTGTTCAATACTCGCGCCAACAAAGGCGACTTTAAAGTGCAGTTTGTTGACCAGTCGAATCAGCAAGCGTTGGATGCGGCGATTGTGAAAAAACCAAAGCTTATCTTGCTAGAAACACCGTCAAACCCGCTCGTACGCGTTGTTGATATTGCGGTTGTGTGTGAGAAGGCAAAACAAGTCGGCGCTTTAGTCGCAGTGGACAATACCTTTTTGACACCTGTGTACCAAAAGCCTTTGGAGCTTGGTGCGGATTTTGTTATCCACTCAACAACGAAATACATTAATGGTCACTCTGATGTGATTGGTGGTGTGGTGATCACCAAGAGCGAAGAGCATGCTGAAGAATTAGCATGGTGGGGGAACTGCATTGGCGCTACGGGTACGCCATTCGACAGTTATATGACGCTCCGTGGAATTCGCACGCTGGGTGCGCGAATGCGAGTCCATGAAGAAAGCTCTCAGCAAGTGTTGGCTTATCTGCAAACGCAATCATTGGTAGCGAAGATTTATCATCCGAGTCTGCCAGAGCATCCGGGTCATGACATCGCGAAAAAACAACAATCAGGCTTTGGCTCTATGCTGAGCTTTGAATTTGCCGGTTCGTTTGAGCAATTAAAAGTGTTCGTTAAAGAGCTAGAACTGTTCTCCCTTGCTGAGTCGCTAGGTGGTGTAGAAAGCTTGATTTGTCACCCTGCTTCAATGACACATCGTGCTATGGGTGAAGAAGCACTGGCTGAAGCAGGTGTTTCTCAACAGTTACTGCGTTTATCAGTTGGCTTAGAAGATGCTCAAGATCTGATTGCCGATCTTGAGCAAGCATTCGCGAAAGCAGCACAGTAATTGGGAGAGAAAAGGTCATGAGTGTACAACGTCAGCTGCATAAATTTGGTGGTAGCAGCTTAGCAAACCCAGAGTGTTACCAACGCGTCGTGGGGATCCTTAAAGAGTATTCATCAGAAAATGATTTAGTGGTGGTGTCCGCAGCAGGCAAAACCACTAACCGCTTGATTGAATTTTTGGAAGGGTTGGATAAAGACGGTCGCATCGCACACGAAGCGCTGCAAAGCTTACGTCAGTTCCAGACAGAGTTAGTTGAAGCTTTGTTAGAAGGAGAAGCCCAAGCGCAGGTGCTTGCTTCTCTTCAAGATGAATTCAGTACCTTGGCTGAGTTAACGGCTCCGCTAACAGAAGCACAAAAAGCCGCAGTGCTGGGGCATGGTGAAGTCTGGTCTTCACGTTTGCTAGCCGCATTGCTATCTCAGCAAGACTTGCCAGCAGTCGCTCAAGACTCACGTGCCTTTTTGCGCGCAGAAGCAGGCACGCAGCCAGAAGTCGATCGTGCTCGTTCATATGCACTCATTAAAGAAGCGTTAACTCAACATAACCATAAGCGCGTCATCATTACGGGTTTCATGGCACAGAATAATGCAGGTGAAACCGTTCTGTTAGGTCGCAATGGTTCAGATTACTCAGCCACTGTGATTGGTGCATTGGCAGAAGTAAACACCGTCACTATCTGGAGTGATGTCGCTGGTGTGTATAGCGCAGACCCGCGTTTGGTGTCGGATGCATGCTTGTTACCTCTGCTGCGTTTAGATGAGGCGAGTGAGCTTGCTCGTTTAGCCGCTCCTGTTTTGCACAGTCGTACGCTTCAACCTGTTGCTCAAAGTGCGATGGATTTGAACCTAAAGTGCAGCTATCAACCAGAATCTGGCTCAACGCGTATTGAACGTGTATTAGCCTCGGGTCGTGGTGCGAAGATCATTACTTCCCTTGATGAAGTGCTACTCGTGCAACTGTCATTTTTGCATGGCCATGATTTTGAGCGAGCACAGAAAGAAGTGCTGCAAGCGTTAAAGCGCGCTCAATTGGAGCCACTAGCATTTGAAGCGCAAGAGGATCAGCAAACCTTGCGTTTGGCGTACACGGCAGAGATTGCTGGCGGCGCGTTAACTTATCTACAAGAGCTTGCCGTTGAAGCGGAAATCAAACTGAAAGAAGGGTATTCGTTGCTAGCTGCCGTTGGTGCTGGTGTGACGAAAAATGCAAACCACTGCTTTGGTTTTTACCAACAACTTAAGCATGCGCCTGTTGAGTTTATTTCAGAGACGGAATCTGGCTTGAGCTTGGTCGCTGTACTACGCCGCGCAGAAGTCGAAGAGTTAGTTCAACGTATTCATAGCCAGCTGTTTCAAGCGCAGAAGCGCGTAGCAGTGGCCTTGTGTGGTAAAGGTAACATTGGTTCAAGTTGGTTATCGTTGTTTGCAGAGCAAAAAGAAGAGCTCGAAAAACGCCACGGCATGAGCTTTGATTTAGTGGCCGTTGTAGACAGCCAGACTTACTGGTTCGATGAAAACGGTATTGATGCAGCAACGGTTGCCCAACGCTTCGATGATGAAAGCATTGAAAATGACGGTCACTGGCTCAATAAACTGGGTGCTCTACAAAATTACGATGAAGCGGTCGTGCTTGATGTCACGGCAAGCAAGGAGCTCGCTGCCCGCTATGTAGACATTGCACAGCAAGGTATTCACCTGATCTCTGCAAACAAAGTGGCGGGTTCAGCAGACAGCCAGTACTACCATCAAGTGCAAGATGCTTTTGCGAAGATCGGTCGTCATTGGCTTTACAACGCGACAGTGGGGGCTGGGCTACCGATAAACCATACCGTTAGAGATTTACGTGAAAGTGGCGATGATATTGTCGCACTATCAGGCATTTTCTCCGGTACGCTATCTTGGTTATTCCAACAGTTTGACGGTTCGGTACCTTTTGCGGAGCTTGTCGATTTGGCATGGCAACAAGGTTTGACTGAGCCTGATCCTCGCTCCGATTTAGATGGTTCTGATGTTATGCGCAAGCTGGTTATCTTAGCCCGTGAGTCTGGTTTAAATATTGAGCCTGAGAGCGTGAAGGTTGAGTCACTCGTTCCTGAGGAATTACGTGATTTGAGCATTGATGCTTTCTTCGACCAAGGTGATATTCTCAGCGAGATTCTTCAAGAACGTTTGACCAAGGCGCAGAGAAACGACCAAGTGCTACGTTACGTCGCGCGCCTAGAGCGTAATGGTAAAGCAACGGTGGGTGTAGAAGCGTTGTCACGTGAGCACGCATTAGCGAACTTGTTGCCGTGTGACAACATCTTTGCTATTGAGAGTAAGTGGTACAAAGACAATCCTTTGGTGATTCGTGGTCCGGGTGCGGGGCGCGAAGTAACGGCTGGTGCGATTCAGTCGGACCTTAACCGCCTAGCGGGCTTGTTCTAAATCTCGCTGAAGCAATTTTTGCGAACGACAACAAAACCTCGGACTGTCTCCGGGGTTTTTTATTATTTGGATAATGCCATACTGAATCGGAAAGCGAGGCTAGGGAATAAGCCTCTAAGCAACTTGAACTATCCTCATTATGAACTTGAGAAAAATTCATAATCACAAGGTTGACATTAAATCGCATTCAATACATTCTGTAGACATATAGACGTCTAAACGGCGACTTAAGGAATTTTGATTTCGTGGTGGAGTTGCCACAGGGAGAGTAAGATGGGATACACGCATGCAGGGCACATCGATGCCTTAAACCAGAATATCGCTGAACTATCAGACAATATCAACGTCTCATTTGAGTTTTTTCCACCAAGCAGTGAAAAGATGGAAGAAACACTGTGGAACTCAGTACATCGCCTTAAAACTCTTCAACCAAAATTTGTATCTGTTACGTACGGTGCCAACTCAGGTGAACGTGATAGAACCCATTCCATCATTAAAGAAATCAAAGCGGCGACAGGTCTTGTGGCTGCGCCTCACTTAACTTGTATCGATGCATCTCGTGATGAACTCATCAACATTGCAGATGACTATTGGAATAACGGTATCAAGAACATTGTTGCCCTACGTGGTGACATTCCACCAAGTGGCGGTGCGCCAGATATGTACGCTTCGGACTTGGTAGAGTTGCTTAAAGCGCGCCATGATTTCGATATCTCAGTAGCCGCTTTCCCAGAAGTTCACCCAGAAGCAAAAAGTGCTCAATCAGATCTGCTTAACCTAAAGCGTAAGGTAGATGCAGGTGCAAACCGTGCAATTACCCAATTCTTCTTCGATGTGGAGTCTTACCTACGCTTCCGTGACCGCTGTGTCGCGGCAGGAATCGACGTTGAAATTGTCCCAGGTATTTTGCCAGTCTCTAACTTCAAACAAGCTTCTCGCTTTGCGGCGCAGAACAATGTGAAAGTACCGGGCTGGATGAGTAAGCAGTTTGAAGGCCTAGATGATGATCCAGTGACGCGTCAGCTGGTTGGTGCAAGCCAAGCAATTGATATGGTTCGTGTATTAAGCCGTGAAGGTGTAAAAGATTTTCACTTCTACACATTGAACCGTGCAGAGATGACTTATGCACTTTGCCACACTCTAGGTGTACGTCCACAAGTTGCAGTAGGCGCTTAATACGCTTTCCCTTGATAAACAAAAGGCTTGCCCATCGGCAAGCCTTTTTCGTTTCATTTAAAGTGACGAATTAGCCGATCACTTCAAGTTCTGTTAGCACTTCTTCTGCCCAGTTAATCCAAGCTTCACGTAGCATTAAGTTGCGACGAAGTGTTAGACGCTCAAGACGTGCTTGTTTGTCTAGTGTTGATGGCGTTGCGTAGTACGCTGCTTCGATTTCTTTGTAGTGAGAAACCAGTTTGCGAGACTCTTCTACAAGCTCAGAAAGTTGGTCGCGGAACGGCGTTGCTGGTTGCACTGCGCAAGCCATTAGCTTTGCAGAGAACTCATCACGTACTGTTGGGTGTGCAGTTGGTTGATCAAACCACTCGCCCAGAGCGCTGCGACCAGCGTCAGTGATTGAGTATACCTTACGGTCTGGTTTGCCTTCTTGAGGTTCTAATACGCAAGTAACCAGTTCTTTCTCAGCCATTTTATTAAGTTCACGATAAACTTGTTGGTGGCTTGCTTTCCAGAAGTAACCGATGCTAGCTGAGAATTCTTTAGTGATGTCGTAACCGGTAGCGTCGCGAGTGCTAAGTACAGTTAAAATTACGTGTGGTAATGACATGTCTTCAATCCAAATGGTCAATAAACTTGTAAACAAGCTATCTACACTTTCAGTTGCGCTCTTATTGGCGCTTGAGTTTTTTATGTGTAAATAGCACCAACAATGTTGGTCCTGTCACCTTAAAGCCGTTTATCACCTAGAGTGATGGATGTTTCCATCGAGCTGGAGCTTATTTGATTGGACTTGTGAGCTTCCAGCAGGCAAGTAGTATATAAATAATAAGCATGAAGTGGAATAGTAGGACAAAATTACCCAAAAAAACTAATAAAATACTCAATAGCGTTTTTGTGTAGTGATTTATTTTGTTTTTAAGAGACTTTTTGTTTTCTTTTTGGATTAATGAGCTGGTTGCGTATTGCTCAAATAGTAGAAGTGATTGGTGATTAGTAATAAAGGCTGAGCAAGAGCTCAGCCTTTTAATGCTTTTAGCGTAGCTAAGTTAACCTGTGTTACGCATACCTGCGGCAATACCAGCAATCGTCACCATCAATGCTTCTTCAAGATTTGCAGAAGCTTCTTCTGTTTGACGAGTACGGTATAGCAACTCTGCTTGAAGCATGTTCAATGGCTCTACGTAGATGTTACGTAGGCGGATTGATTCTTGCCCCCAAGGGTCGCTTTGCATCAGGTTCTCGTTGTTCTCTACGTTCAGTACGGACTTAATATCACGTTGAAGCTGTTCACGCAGTCGGTCACCCAATGGCTGAAGTGGCGTCTCAACTAAGCGTTGATCATAGTAACGAGAGATTTCCATGTTGCACTTGGTGTACACCATCTCAAGCATGCCTAGGCGAGTTGAGAAGAATGGCCATTCACGACACATTTCTTCCAGTAGCGCCTGATGACCTTTATCTACTGAGTATTGAATTGCTTCACCAGCACCTAGCCATGCAGGTAGAACCAAGCGGTTTTGGCTCCAAGAGAAGATCCATGGAATCGCACGCAAGCTTTCTACGCCACCGTTTGGATTACGTTTTGCAGGGCGAGAGCCTAGAGGCAGTTTACCTAGCTCAAGCTCAGGTGTTGCTTGGCGGAAGTAAGGCACGAAGTCTGGTTCGCCACGAACGACGCTACGGTAAGCTTCACAGCTCACTTCAGACAACACGTCCATTAGGTCGCGCCACTCTTGTTTAGGCTCTGGTGGTGGCAGTAGGTTCGCTTCAAGGATTGCACTCGCGTACAGGTTGAAACTGTTAACGGCAACATCAGGTAGACCTAGTTTAAAGCGGATCATCTCACCTTGCTCTGTTACGCGCAGGCCGCCTTTCAGACTCTTAGGTGGTTGAGACAGTAGTGCCGCATGAGCAGGCGCACCACCACGACCAATCGTACCGCCACGACCGTGGAATAGTGTGAGTTCTACGCCTTCTTCTTCTGCAACCTTAACCAGTGAATCCATCGCGTGGTATTGAGCCCAGCCTGCTGACATTACGCCTGCATCTTTTGCAGAGTCAGAGTAGCCGATCATCACCATTTGGTGGTTTTGGATAAAGCCACGATATAGGTCGATGCCCATCAGCTGTTTGATTACCGCTTCCGCGTTGTTCAAATCGTCTAGCGTTTCGAACAGAGGACATACGTCCATGCGGTAAGGACAGCCTGCTTCTTGCAACAGTAGGTGCACGGCAAGTACATCAGAAGCGGTACGTGCCATTGAGATAACGTAAGCACCGAATGCTTCGCGAGGTTGTGCAGCAACAATCTTACAGGTATCCAAAACCTCTTTAACTGGTTCCGATGGTTCCCAGTCACGAGGTAGAAGAGGGCGCTTAGAGGCAAGTTCGTTAGTTAGGAAAGCTACCTTATCTTGCTCGCTCCACTGCTCGTAGTCACCAATACCTAGATAACGAGTCAGTTCAGATAGAACGTCGGCATGACGAGTACTTTCTTGACGGATATCGAGACGAACTAGGTGAATACCAAACGCTTTAACACGGCGTAGCGTATCCAGTAGTGAACCGTTGGCAATTACGCCCATGCCACATTCGTTTAGTGATTGGTAACACGCGTAAAGTGGTTCCCAAAGCTGCTCTACTTTTTGCAGTGGCGCTTTGACTGCCAGTTTCTGGCCATGAACTTTTGCGTCGAGAATGTCTTTCGTTTCGTTCAATAGTGAACGAAGCTGTTTTAGGATCGCACGGTATGGTTCGTGCTGATCATCACCGGCAAGTTCACGAACTTTGTCGTTGCACACTGTCATCGACAGTTCGCTGATCAGTTCGTTGATGTCATTGAGGTATAGGTCTGCCGCTTTCCAGCGAGACAGAAGCAGTACTTCACGAGTCACGCTGTGGGTTACAAATGGGTTACCGTCACGGTCACCACCCATCCAAGATGAGAAGTGCACAGGGCGGGCATCAATTGGTAGACCTTCGCCAAGGTAAGATTTCAGGCGGTCGTTCATTTCACGTAGGAAGTCAGGTACGGCTTCCCATAGTGAGTTCTCTACAACCGCGAAGCCCCACTTGGCTTCATCAAGAGGCGTTGGACGTTGCTGACGAATAACGTCAGAGTGCCAGCTTTGAACGATAAGTTGCTCAAGGCGACGCTCAGTTTTCTTACGCTCTTTGAAAGAGAGATCGCTCAGCTCTAGCTTGGATAAACACTCGTTGATCTTCACCAGTTTGTTGATCATGGTGCGACGAGTGATTTCGGTTGGGTGCGCAGTTAGAACCAATTCAATGTTCAGGTCGCGAACCGCTTGCGCCGTGTCTAGCTTGCTCACATCATTTTGCACTAGCTTTGAGAACAGCGAGTTAATTGCGTCAGGTTCGCAGATGTGCTCTTCACAATGGCGTGAAATGGTGTGGTATTGCTCAGCAATATTGGTCAGGTTTAGAAATTGGTTGAACGCACGGGTCACGGGCGTTAATTGCTCATCTGGTAGGCTTTTAATTTCTTCTATTAAGCTGTCTCTGTCAGCATTATTCCCAGCTTGAGCCGATTTGGATAATTTACGAATGGTTTCCACTTTCTCGAAGATTTCTTCGCCATGAGCATCACGAATTGTGTTACCCAGAAGGTGGCCCAACATGCGCACATTACTTTTGAGTGCGGCGTATTTCTCGTTCATTGTCATCCTGCCTCGTAAAAAAACTACATCCATTGTCCTTGTTAAGACTCCAATCTAGCGAAAACCACCAGTTCTAGTCAAATAAAGCAGAGTAAGTTTGCAATTATTCCACTGCTCTCCTGATTTAGAGCAAAATTAGGTCAGCTTATACCGCTTGAAGTGAAAATTAATTACAAAATCGCTCACTAAAAGAAGGATATAGCGTGCTAGAAGATGAGTGGCGTAGATAACAAAATGCAGCCCAATCGAGCTGCATTGTCAGGAAAGTACAGAATGCGACTAACAACAATATTTCACCATCGCACGTGACAGCACATCGATAGTTGGGTCAATAAAGTCGAAAGAGAGGAATTCATCTGGTTGGTGGGCTTGGTCAATAGAGCCAGGACCAAGAACTAAGGTTGGGCACAACTGTTGAAGAAATGGTGCTTCAGTACAGTAGTTAACGGTTTCTGAACTGGTTTGGCAGATCTCTTCAACACCACCTATAAATGGGTGATCGTGTTGACATTCGTAACCCGGAATTGGCTCGTGCAGGGGAATAATTTCTAATCGCCCTGGCCATTTCGCCTCGACTTCTTTCAAGGCTCCGCGCAGCATGTTCTCTAAACCATCAAGGCTAATACCAGGAAGAGGACGCACGTCATAATGTAGTTCACAACAACCGCAAATACGGTTTGCACTGTCACCGCCATGAATATGACCAAGGTTTAGGGTAGGGCTCGGAATGGCAAAACCCGGATGGTGGTACTCTTTTACTAGCTTGTCACGCAGTTGCATCATGGCAAACATGACCTCATGCATGATTTCAATGGCGTTGACACCAAGTGCTGGATCTGATGAGTGACCAGATTTACCCGTTACGCGAATAGCATTTGCCACATGTCCTTTGTGACCACGAATAGGCACTAGGCTAGTAGGTTCACCAATGATGCAGTAATCCGGTTTAAAAGGCGCGTTCTCAGTGAAATGACGCGCACCTAGCATAGTGGTTTCTTCATCACAGGTCGCCAACACATAAAGCGGCTTGGTCTGCTTACTCCAGTCGACTTTCTTTACCGCTTCATAAATAAAGGCAAAGAAGCCTTTCATATCCGCCGTACCTAAACCGTAAAAGCGGTTGTCTTTCTCGGTCAGCTTATGTGGATCAAAACTCCAGCGCCCTTCATCAAATGGCACGGTATCACTGTGGCCTGCGAGAAGTAAGCCGCCTTCACCGTCACCCATACGTGCGATCATATTGTGTTTGCCTGGTTCCACTTCGATCACTTCAACACTAAAGCCAAGATCTTTAAACCAAGATGCCAGCTTCTCGATCACTTTGGCATTGCCTTGATCCCAACTTGGATCGGTTGAGCTTATCGAAGAGGTACTGATCAGTCCTTCATAGACCTCTAGAAAACTTGGTAATTGCATGGATTCTTCAATTCTCCTGTTGACAGACAGAGCACAAAAATGTAAAACACATATTAAATCATATTTATTGAATAAAAAATCAAAATAAAGCAAAAATTAAATATGAATAATCACTTTGAGCCTTAAGTATATGGATGTCATGTAATGCTAAAAACCACGATTATCGGAGCCAGCGGCTACACCGGCGCAGAGTTGGCTTTAATGGTCAACAAACACCCTGAACTCAAGCTATCAGGTTTATACGTTTCCGCCAATAGCGTAGATGCAGGAAAGAATATTGCTCAATTGCACGGCAAGTTAGCGGGTGTGATTGATATGCCAGTTTCGCCACTGACTGACCCTGAGCAAGTTGCTAAAGCGTCAGATGTGGTCTTTCTGGCTACAGCACATGAAGTGAGCCACGACTTAGCCCCAATTTTCTTAGAGGCGGGCTGTCAGGTATTCGATTTATCCGGTGCATTCCGTGTGAAAAGCGAAGGCTTCTACAACACCTTTTATGGCTTCGAACATCAATATAACAACTGGCTAGATAAAGCAGCATACGGCTTAGCGGAGTGGAACCAAGAATCAATAAAAACCACTCCTTTGATTGCAGTGGCAGGTTGCTACCCGACCGCTTCACAGCTTGCAATCAAACCTTTATTAGAACACGCATTACTGGATACCAACCAATGGCCTGTGATTAACGCAACCAGTGGTGTATCAGGTGCAGGGCGTAAAGCCTCCATGGTTAACAGCTTCTGCGAAGTGAGCTTGCAACCTTACGGTGTCTTTAACCATCGTCACCAACCAGAGATTGCTCAGCATTTGGGTTGCGATGTGATTTTTACTCCACACCTAGGCAACTTTAAGCGCGGCATTCTTGCCACTATCACGATGAAGTTGGCGCAAGGCGTGACGGAAGCACAGGTGGCGAAAGCGTTTGAACAAGCTTACCAAGGCAAGCCTGCGGTTCGTCTTAAAGGTGATGGTATTCCACGTATTCAGGATGTCGAAAATACCCCTTTCTGTGATATCGGCTGGAAGGTTCAAGGCGAACACATCATTGTGATTTCGGCGATCGACAACCTACTTAAAGGTGCATCGAGTCAAGCGATGCAATGTCTCAATATTCATTACGGTTACCCAGAACTGACAGCGTTGCTGTAGTCGTTGAAAGAGGGAAATGCGATGACGCAAACCAATCAAGCTCCTTTAGTCATTAAGCTCGGTGGTGCAGCTCTATCTTGCACCCAAACCTTAAGCCAACTGTTTGGCGCCATTGCGGCTTACCAAAAGTCGGCACAGCGACAAATCGCCATCGTTCATGGCGGTGGCTACCTAGTTGATGAGTTGATGGCAAAGCTTCAGCTTGAAACCGTAAAGAAAAACGGTCTTCGCGTGACGCCTTATGAGCAAATTCCTGTTATTGCAGGCGCGCTTGCAGGCACCGCAAACAAGTTGCTTCAAGGTCAAGCTATTGCGGATGGTCTGAATGCAGTAGGTCTTAGTCTCGCCGATGGTGGATTATGTCATGTTGAAGAACTTGACCCAGAGTTAGGCGCTGTAGGCAAAGCATCACCAGGTGATTCAACCCTTTTACAAGCAGTGCTAAACACAGGTGCACTGCCGATCATCAGCTCAATTGGTCTGACTGAAAAAGGTCAGATGATGAATGTGAATGCTGACCAAGCTGCGGTTGCTGTGGCCGGAACATTGGATGCGGAGTTAGTGCTTCTGTCTGATGTGAGCGGTGTACTCGATGGCAAAGGGCATTTGATCAAAACACTATCTGAGCAAGAAGCGTATGCGTTGATCAAAGGGCAAGTGATCACCGACGGCATGATCGTCAAAGTTAAAGCCGCTTTGGAGGCCGCCAATGATCTTGGTCGTCCTATCGAAGTTGCGACATGGCGTTACCCAGAAAAACTGACCCAGCTATTCGCGGGTGAAAGTATTGGAACGCAGTTTCTGCCGCAATAAAGCAGAAGCAAAACAGTTAAAGAATTCAACATTAGGAAGTGGTTGGCACTGACCGCCGAGAGCAGCGCCAGTTAAGTTTGGAGAAAAAACATGAGCAAAGTGAACGTAAATAAAGTGGTAGTCGCATACTCAGGCGGTCTAGATACTTCAGTAATCATCCCGTGGCTAAAAGAGAATTACGACTGTGAAGTGGTGGCTTTCGTTGCCGATGTTGGTCAAGGTGCCGAAGAACTAGAAGGTATTGAAGCGAAAGCAAAAGCTTCTGGTGCTTCTGAGTGCTACATCGCTGACCTGAAAGAAGAAATGGTCGCAGACTACATTTACCCGACACTAAAAACGGGCGCTTACTACGAATGTAAATACCTACTAGGTACGTCAATGGCGCGTCCAATCATTGCCAAAGCGCAGGTTGAAGTCGCACGTAAAGTTGGCGCAGACGCTCTGTGTCATGGCTGTACAGGTAAAGGTAACGACCAAGTACGTTTTGAAGGTGCATTTGCAGCGCTAGCACCAGATCTGCATGTTATTGCGCCTTGGCGTGAGTGGGATCTCGTGAGCCGTGAAGAATGTCTGGATTACCTAGCAGAGCGCAATATCCCTTGTACGGCTTCTCTTACTAAGATCTACTCGCGTGATGCGAACGCATGGCACATTTCTACTGAAGGTGGTGTTCTAGAAGATACATGGAATGCGCCAAATGAAGATTGCTGGGCTTGGACTGTAGATCCAGAGCAAGCACCGAATGAAGCTGAAACCGTGACGCTGAAAGTAGCGAAAGGTGAAGTTGTTGAGGTAGACGGTGAAGCGATGACACCATACAACGCGTTGGTTTACCTAAACGAAAAAGGTGCGAAGCACGGCGTTGGTCGTATCGATATTGTCGAAAACCGTCTAGTAGGTATGAAGTCTCGTGGTTGCTACGAAACTCCGGGGGGCACCATCATGATGGAAGCGCTGCGTGCCGTAGAGCAACTGGTGCTGGACAAAGCGTCATTTGAATTCCGCGAGGAGCTTGGTCTGAAAGCATCACACCTTGTTTATGATGGTCGTTGGTTCACACCGCTATGTAAGTCAATCCTTGCTGCTTCTGAAGAGCTCGCGCAAGACGTGAATGGCGAAGTGGTTGTGAAGCTTTATAAAGGCCACGCAACGGTAACGCAAAAACGTTCGGATAACAGTCTGTACTCTGAAGAGTTTGCTACTTTTGGTGAAGATGAAGTTTATGACCAAAGCCATGCTGAAGGCTTTATCCGTCTTTACTCGCTATCAAGCCGTATTCGTGCGCTGAACAGCCAGAAAAAATAAGCCAATTTAAAACCTTATAAGATAAAAGACCTGCCACTATTGGCAGGTCTTTTTCGTTTTTGCTGACCTCATTGGCATAAAGATAAAATAACCATGAATAAATATGTAAAAATATTGAATTTCTACTTTATTTTTGTCCGTGATTATCGTAACGTTGAGACATAAGAAAAAGTGAGCAAATGACCACCGATTTGGTCAACACTTAATGAAGAACACGTTAGCGTAAGCAATAGTCATCAGGAGAGACGCAATGGCATTATGGGGCGGAAGATTTACCCAAGCGGCAGACACCAGATTTAAAGACTTCAACGATTCATTGCGTTTCGATTACCGATTGGCTGAGCAAGACATCGTAGGCTCAATTGCGTGGTCTAAAGCATTGCTTTCTGTTGACGTGTTATCTGCAGAAGAACAACAAAAGCTTGAGCTGGCACTGAATGAACTCAAGCTGGAAGTGATGGAAGACCCACATCAAATCTTGCGCTCAGATGCGGAAGATATCCACTCTTGGGTAGAGCAGCAACTGATTAACAAGGTCGGCGACCTAGGTAAAAAACTACACACGGGGCGTTCACGTAACGACCAAGTGGCAACCGACCTTAAACTTTGGTGTCGCCAGCAAGGTCAGCAATTGTTAATTGCGCTTGATCGCCTACAAACTCAGATGGTTGGCGTTGCCAAGCAACATCAAGGTACCGTGCTTCCTGGTTACACTCACTTGCAACGCGCTCAACCTGTGACGTTTGCGCACTGGTGTTTGGCTTACGTGGAAATGTTTGAACGTGATTACTCACGTTTGAGTGATGCCCTTAAGCGTTTGGATACTTGTCCGCTTGGATCGGGTGCGCTTGCTGGTACCGCTTATCCAATCGATCGTGAAGAGTTGGCTCATAACCTTGGTTTCCATCGTGCAACGCGTAACTCGTTGGACTCGGTTTCTGACCGTGACCACGTGATGGAGTTGATGTCTGTGGCGTCTATCTCGATGTTGCACCTGTCTCGTTTGGCAGAAGATATGATCTTCTACAACTCGGGTGAATCTAACTTTATTGAACTAGCCGATACCGTGACGTCAGGTTCTTCTCTGATGCCACAGAAGAAAAACCCAGATGCCCTAGAGCTTATTCGTGGTAAGACAGGCCGTGTATATGGTGCACTTGCTGGCATGATGATGACAGTGAAAGCGCTGCCACTGGCTTACAACAAAGACATGCAGGAAGACAAAGAAGGCCTGTTCGATGCGCTTGATACATGGAACGACTGCATGGAAATGGCAGCACTGTGTTTTGATGGCATCAAGGTTAATGGTGAGCGTACGTTAGAAGCGGCGAAACAAGGTTACGCAAACTCGACTGAGCTTGCTGATTACCTAGTAGCGAAAGGTATCCCATTCCGTGAAGCGCACCATATCGTTGGCGTTGCCGTCGTTGGTGCGATTGCCAAAGGCTGTGCTCTAGAAGAGCTGTCGATTGATGAGCTGAAAGCTTTCTCTGAAGTGATTGAAGCGGATGTGTATGACATCTTAACCATCGACTCGTGTCTTGAGAAACGTTGTGCACTAGGTGGTGTGTCTCCTCAACAAGTGGCTTACGCTGTTGACCAAGCAGACAAGCGTCTGTCTCAACGCGATACATCAGCAGTCAACGTTCGCCCTGCTCGTTTAACGGACATCGAAACACTAGAAGGCATGGTGGCATACTGGGCAAACATGGGTGAAAACTTACCGCGCTCACGCAATGAGTTGGTACGTGATATTGGCTCCTTCGCGGTTGCCGAGCACCACGGAGAAGTAACCGGATGTGCATCTTTGTATGTCTATGACTCAGGGTTGGCAGAGATTCGCTCTCTAGGTATTGAAGCCGGTTGGCAAGGCCAAGGGCAGGGCAGTGCGATTGTGAACTATCTGGTTGAGAAAGCGCGCCAAATGGCCATCAAAAAAGTCTTTGTGCTGACACGTACGCCAGAATTCTTTATGAAGCAGAGCTTCTTGCCAACGTCGAAGTCATTGTTGCCTGAGAAAGTCCTGAAAGATTGCGATCAGTGTCCGCGTCAGCATGCGTGTGATGAAGTTGCACTAGAGATCAACTTGTTCGAACAATTGATCCAGAAAAGTAACGTAGCCTAGGTTGATGATTCTATTAGTATTTAAGAAAATACTAAAAAAATTGGAAAAAAACTTGGAACCTTTGAGAGGAAGCCCGGTCTATTAAAGTACCACTGCTTTTTCTTAGAAGAATCTAAGAGAGCCCCAAGACCGGTATTGGTTTTGGGGCTTTTTTCTATCTATCATCTGAGTGATGATCATCCTTACTTTCTTTTCCACGACGGCGCTGCCACGGCAAAACCACAAAGCGCATCCATAGGTGCAAAAACAGTAAGCCGTTAAATGCAAATCCGGCAAAGATCAGTGCGATCGATTCAATACTTTGCGGATCATCTTTAAACGCAAACCACCACACGATCCAACATAAAACAGAAAGTACCGTCAGTTGATCCATGCATCGTTGGCAACGTCCGATCTTTTTCCAAAACCAGTGCTCTTGGCAACTTCGACAAGCCATTGTTCTATCCACACTATCTATTTGTCCCTGATTATAACGGCTAACTCATGTTTGAGTTTCTCTTTGTCAGGATTCTATGTCGTGTCTATCGAACCAAAAATGGAAAATTAACTTGGTTAAAAATGTGTAGCACGTAATTGGTGTATGGTGCGCTGTCAGCCTGACAATAGGAAAAATTATAATGTCGACAGAACTTAAAGTAGCACTAGGCCTTGCTGGTGGTTTCTTCACAATTGGTTTTACTGCCATTGTGCTTGTTAGCCGTTACGCAATGATGACTGCTTAAACAACCACTTTGCTCAGTTTTGAACTGATAGAGTTGGAATGAGAAAGCCTCGTCTATGACGAGGCTTTTGTTTTTTTGTGAGAGCTAAAGAGAGTGAGTATTAGCAGCCAGGACCGCAATCTAGGCAGTGCTTAATCGTCTCTGGACCTAAGTGAAGTTTCGCATTCAGGTCACGTAGCGCAGTACGAACGCCTTCTTCAATAACAGGGTGGTAAAACGGCATATCCAACATGTCAGAAACCGTCATTTTATTCTGATGCGCCCAAGCAAGTAGGTGGGCTAAGTGCTCGGCGTTTGGCCCCATCATTTCTGCACCCAAGAAGCGACCTGTACCTTGTTCACCGTAGACGTGCAGAATGCCTTTGTTTCGAAGCATCACGCGTGAACGCCCTTGATTTTCAAACGATACTTGACCGGTTGCAAAGCAGCCGCAAGTACCTAGACGAGCTTCCAACTGCTTAAAGGTTTCGCCTACCATTGCAATCTGCGGGTCTGAGAACACAGCAGAGATTGGTGAGCGACGTAGACCCGCACGAATATCTGGGAAACGGCCTGCGTTGTCACCAGCAATACGACCTTGGTCTGCCGCTTCGTGCAGCAATGGAATTTGGTTACTTGCATCACCTGCGATGAAGATGCTCTCGACTGAAGTTTGCAATGTATAGTGATCCGCCGTTGGTACGCCGCGCTCATCTAATGCCACATTGGTGTTTTCAATGGCGAGTTTATCCACATTCGGGCGACGACCGGTTGCTGCCAATACGTAATCGACAATAAAGGTTTCTAATTCACCATCGTGGTTGACGAATTGGATTTCGACCTTATCTTCGCCGTCATTTTCTGGCGAAGTAATACGCTTCATGCTTTCAACTTTTACATCGGCATCAAGGTAAAACTCTTCTTTGAAGGCTTTATCGGCGTACGCCATCACTTCAGGATCGGTCAATGGCCCTACTTGACCACCAAGACCAAATAGCTTCACATTTACACCTAAACGATGCAGCGCTTGACCCAATTCAAGACCAATCACACCAGGGCCAAATACGGCAACGGATTCTGGCAAGTCATCCCAATCGAACACATCATCGTTAATCACCAAGCGGTCGCCGAGCTCATTCCATACCGCAGGGTAAGCAGGACGAGAACCTGTTGCGATCACAATACGCTTAGCTGTGATTTGAGTGTGGTCATCAACGATTAACGTGTTGTCGTTGGCAAACTTAGCGTAACCCGAGACTTTATCTTCAGCAGGAATCTCATCGACGCCTTCCAACACAAAGCCTACAAAGCGGTCACGTTCACGCTTTACTCGATCCATTACTTCACGACCGTTAATGTAAATCTCGCCTTGTGGGTATACACCAAAGCCCGGTGCTTTCTCGATTTGATGTACGCTTTCTGCTGCGGCGATTAATAGCTTCGATGGCATGCATCCGACACGAGCACATGTTGTGCCGTAAGGGCCACTTTCAATCATCACAACACTGTCTGTGTGTGCTTTTGCTGCGCGGTATGCGCCAAGACCTGCTGTACCACCACCAATAATTGCTACGTCGACATTTAACTGTTTCATAATGGATTCTCGTTTTTCCCAAACGTAGTTGAAGTGACTAAGTCTGGATGAGTGAATTTGAGTTCATTAATCTTGATAACTGGTCGAACGGTGAAGACGACCAGTTATCAAGACTAAGCATAGGAAGTGATTGAGAGGGATGGTCTCCCAGGCGAGGGATGCTCCGGGAGACCTAGGGCTGAGTTCTGGACAGCGAGATTGCCAACCCAAGCCCATTAGGCAAACTATTAACCTAGGTACGCTTCTAGCTCTTCGCTACCACCGATGTGTTTACCACCGATAAATACTTGAGGTACCGTTGTGCGACCAGAGATTGCACGTAGACTTACTGTTGTTGCGTCTTTACCCAGAATCACTTCTTCATATTGAAGACCGTGGTCAATCAGATTTTGTTTCGCCTTCATGCAGAAAGGACAGCCTGGTTTGGTGAACACAGTGATAGATTCTTGAGTTTTGTACTCAGGTGCCACGTAGTTCATCATTGTGTCTGCATCTGAAACTTTGAACGGGTCGCCTGGCTCGTTTGGTTCGATGAACATTTTCTCAACCACGCCGTTTTTCACTAGCATGCTGTAACGCCATGAACGCTTACCAAAGCCGATGTCGTTTTTGTCTACAAGCATACCCATTCCGTCTGTGAACTCACCGTTACCATCTGGGATAAAGGTAATGTTTTCTGCTTCTTGGTCAGCTTTCCATGCGTTCATTACAAACGTATCGTTAACTGATACACATAGAATTTCATCCACACCGTGTTCTTTAAATACTGAGAACAATTCGTTGTAACGCGGTAGGTGGCTTGATGAACACGTCGGAGTAAACGCACCTGGTAAGCTGAATACGATAACCGTTCTGTCTTTAAACAGTTCTTCCGTGGTTACGTTCACCCATGCGTCACCTTTACGAGTCGGAAAAGTAACTTGTGGTACAGCTTGACCTTCTTTTGATGCAAACATGATGATTTCCTTTTTAAATTTATGAAATAATTCGTTTTCGAGCTTAGCGTTATTTGGCGCTCAGTTTCGTTTTGTTGAGCTCATTATTGAAAAAAAACTTTGATAGCTCTAATCGTTTAATGCTATGGTTTTGATAGATTATTTCTATCGCCAAACAAGAAGCGAATCGTACGTTATGAATATCCGAGATTTTGAGTACTTGGTGGCGCTTGCGGAGCACAAGCATTTTCGAAAAGCAGCGGAAGCCTGTTTTGTCAGCCAACCGACTTTAAGTGGCCAAATTCGTAAACTAGAAGACGAATTAGGTACGGCATTGCTGGAGCGCAGCAGTCGTCGTGTTTTGTTTACCGATTCAGGTTTGCAATTGGTGGAGCAAGCAAAACGTATCTTAAGTGAAGTTAAAACCTTTAAAGATATGGCGAGTGGTCAAAGTGGTGCTATGACTGGCCCGATGCACATCGGCTTTATTCCGACTGTTGGTCCTTATCTCTTACCTAAAATCGTTCCTCGACTAAAAGAAGAGTTTCCTGAATTGGAACTGTTTCTACATGAGGCGCAGACCCATCAGTTGGTTCGTCAGCTAGAAGAGGGCAAACTGGATTGCCTAGTATTAGCTTCAGTGGATGAGACGGCTCCATTTAAAGAGATTGAAGTCTACAACGAACCATTGAGTGTGGCGGTTCCTTGCGACCATGAATGGGCTGGACTAGATCATATCGATATGCTCGATTTGAACGGTAGAACAGTATTAGCTCTGGGTGATGGTCACTGCTTACGCGACCAAGCACTTGGATTCTGTTTTGCGGCAGGTGCGAAAGATGATGAACGTTTTAAAGCAACGAGCTTAGAGACGCTGCGCAACATGGTAGCTGCGGGCGCGGGGATTACTTTGTTGCCTCAGTTGTCCGTACCTCATGAGAAGAAAAAAGACGGCGTGTGTTACGTTCCTGCAATTAACCCAACGCCTTCTCGCAGTATCGTACTGGTTTATCGTCCGGGTTCACCATTGCGTACTCGCTTTGAAACATTGGCCGCAATGATCAAAGGTGTGCTTGAGGCGAGAGAAGACTCTATCGCTGCTTGATAGCCTAAAAGCCAAATAAACAAAAGGGAGCTCAATGGCTCCCTTTTTAGTCTCTCAATGATGAGGTTAGAACAGTTCTTCTGAACCGCTGCCACCACCTGAGTAGATGCTATCTTCAAGGCTGTTACCTACGTACTCCGTTGGTTCAGTTCCCTTCTCGAAATATTCAAACATCGATGAACCATCGACTTTGTGTGTCAGTAGGCCGCTATCACGGTCGATACGAACACGTACGATGTCACCTGGGATGTTCTTGCCTTGTTGTGGAGTACCTTCAAGAGCAACGCGCATGAAGTCAATCCATGCAGGCTCAGCCGTTTTAGCACCAGATTCTGCACCAGAGATTTGGCCTTTACCTAGATTGCTGTTCACGGTTGTGCGACCAAGCGTACGAGAGTGATCATCGAAGCCAACCCATGCAATCGCAACGATGCCAGGGCCGTAACCGTTGTACCAAGTATCTTTCGAATCGTTGGTTGTACCGGTTTTACCACCAATGTCACGACGCTCAAGCTTTTGTGCACGCCAGCCAGTACCGTTCCAACCCGTACCATCACGCCAGCTACCGCCACCCCAGATGTTGCTGTACATCATTTCACGCATCAGGAATGCGTTTTGCGCTGAGATAACTTGCTTCGCGTATTGCGGCGTGTCGTTTTCAAGTGCGTTGTCTGGAGCGATGTTCTCTGTCGCGACGTCTTGCTCGCCAAATTCAGCGGCAAACTTATCTTCTGCAGGAACATGTTGTTCCATTTGAGGACAATCTTGTTGGCAGATGACTTTCGGGTTGGCCTTAAACAACACTTCACCAAACGAGTCTTCAACATGGTCAATGTAGAACGGTTCTACATAGTAACCGCCATTCGCAAACACCGAGTAGCCTTGCGCCACTTTCATTGGCGTTAAGCTACCAGCACCAAGCGCGATAGTTTCTGAGCGTGGCACTTGGTCAATATCAAAGCCAAAGCGAGTTAGGTATTCACGGGTTTCGTCTAAGCCAACTTCACGTAGCGTACGAACCGCCATAACGTTCTTAGATTGTGCAAGACCGATACGTAGGCGGGTAGGGCCGATGTAAGTCGGTGGCGAGTTCTTCGGACGCCATGCTGAACCAGAACCAGCATCCCACTTGTTGATTGGCGCATCGTTAACAAGTGAAGCGAGCGTTAAACCTTTGTTTAGTGCTGCAGAGTAGATGAAAGGTTTGATACTTGAACCTACTTGACGCACAGACATGGTCGCACGGTTAAACTTGCTGTGAACAAAGTTGAAACCACCAACCAGAGAAAGTACTGCACCGTTTTCTGGGTTCATTGCCACAAATGCAGTGTTGGCACTTGGTACTTGGCTTAGCTTCCAGCTGTTAACGGTGTTGCCTTCTTTATCGGTTGTGCTGATTTCACGAACCCATACTTGTTGGCCTGACTCTAAAATCTGTTTTGCTGACTTAGGCACCGCACCTTGACGTTCATCCGTTAGGTATTTACGAGCCCAGTTCATGCCTGCCCAAGCGATGGTTTGCTCATCGTTGTTCTTCACCCAAACTTGCGCAGTTTTATCGTCAACTTTAGTCACGACTGCTGGGTAAAGTTGGCCGTAAGTTGGCTGCTTCTTAAGGTGTTTTTCAATTTGCTCGGTATCCCAAGCGCTTTCACCTTCTTTCCAAAGTACTTTTTCTGCACCTCGGTAACCGTGACGCTCATCGTAAGCAAGGATGTTATTGATCGCTGCTTTGTTTGCTGCGTCTTGCAGCTTTGAATCTACCGTCATGTAGATGTTCAAACCAGAGGTGTACGCTTTTTCTGTGCCGTACTCTTTCACTGCCCATGAACGTGCTAGCTCAGCCACGTATGGCGCAGAAAGCTCGATTTCAGCACTGTGGTAACGAGCAACAATAGGTTCAGCACGCGCTTCGTCATATTGCTCTTGAGTGATGTATTTCTCATCAAGCATACGCATCAGAACGACGTTACGACGGTTTGTCGCACGCTCTAGTGAATAGAGTGGGTTCATGGTTGATGGTGCTTTTGGCATGCCAGCAAGCGTTGCGATTTCACTTAGCGTCAGTTCGTTCAGGCTCTTACCAAAGTAAACCTGAGCGGCTGCACCGAAACCATATGAGCGGTAACCAAGGAAGATCTTGTTAACGTAAAGCTCCATGATCTCTTGCTTAGTCAAAAGCTGTTCAATGTGGATCGCAATAAAGATCTCTTTGATTTTACGCATAATCTTCTTCTCATTGGAGAGGAAGAAGTTACGTGCTAGCTGCTGAGTGATGGTACTCGCACCTTGCTTAGCAGAACCGGATAGAGCCACGACGACAGCGGCACGAGTAATACCGATTGGGTCGATACCAGGGTGCTCGTAAAAGCGGCTATCTTCGGTCGCAATCAGCGCGTGAATCAAATCTTGTGGAATTTCGTCGTAGGTAACAGGAATTCGGCGTTTCTCACCAAACTGTGCGATCAGTTTCCCGTCTTGACTAAATACCTGCATAGGTGTTTGTAATTCAACATCTTTTAGAGTTGCAACATCTGGCAATTCAGGCTTCACGTATTGATAGAAGCCAAAAATTGTGGTGACTCCAAGAATTATGCAAATCAATGTTAAAAATAATAAACGCTTTATGAACTTCACCGGAGAATCCCTGATTGGTTGAGGCTGTGTAACGGCAAACCCTTGTACTCTTAGGTCAAAAATTTAGCACATAAGAGATATTAACTCTTATTTGGATGCTAATAACAACCTTTGCACGAAGAAAATTCTCTGGGTGCTATTTACAACCACACGCAGGAATTTCGGAGCGAGAGTAGAGATGGATAAGCTATTAGTTACGGGCATAGATATTGGCCATAACAGCCTCAAAGCCGTGGTACTTAAACCCAATGGCAACAGTTACGCTTTATTGGGTTACAAAGAAATAATACTTAAGGAACGTATTGTCGCTGAAAATAACACCATAAATCATCAAGAAATTGTAAAGACCCTTAAAGAGATGAGAAAAGAGCTCCCAATTCGAGCTAGAAAGGTCGCAATTTCGGTTCCAGACAATGCTGTGATCAGTAAAAAGCTACAAATAGAGCAGAACCTAGAAGAAAGCGAAAAGGAATTTGCGGTGATGCAGGCCTTTGCGCATCAGTCTCCCTTTCCAGTTGAAGAGCTCAGCTTCGATTTTGTAAAGGTTGAGACGGATGAGCAGATGGGCGGCACAGAGAGCTACCAAGTGTTTGCAACACGCAGAGAAGTGGTGGATAGCCGAGTGGATACATTAACAAAGTCCGGCCTAAAAACCGTGCTGGTGGATGTGCACTCACAAAGTCTTGGTCATATATGGAAGCTAACCGCAGAACGTTTTCCAGAAAAGAATAAGCATTGCTTGTTGGACATTGGTGCGATGAGCAGCTCTTTCACTATGTTTACCGAGCAAGGAGAGTTATTCCATAAGGAGTTTCCTTGCGGTACCCGCACAACAAACGACTTGTCTCAACACGATCCACTCAGTGACGATATCCAAACCGTAACTGAAGCGTTCAATCGACAAATGGTTGAACGTGTTAAGCGTCAGATGCAGCTCTATACCTCGTTCAATGGTAGCCAAGATATCAAAGGTATTTGGCTTTCCGGTGAGGGGGCGGCTACGCCAATGTTAGCTGAGGAACTATCGAGTCAATTGGCATTAGAGTGTGAACTTCTCAATCCTCTTAGTTTGTTTGAAATGAAAGTCTCTAAACGTAAACGCCGAGCTGCAGATTGGCAGCATTTCACTGCAGCTGCAGGTTTAGCGGTACGCGGTATTCAGTGGTTGGGAGGTGACGATGCTGCATCACATTAACCTCCTCGCTTGGCGCGAAAATCAACGTGAAGAACATCGTCGACGTTTTATTGGTTTGATTGTTCTTGGTGCGATTGCAGCGTTGGGCGTGCAGTGGGGCATTGGTAAGTACTACCAATACCAACAAGACCAGCAACAGCAGCGTCTAGACTATTTAGCTCACTATATATCTCAGCTTGATAAGCGAATTGAAGCAATGAAGATTGCTGAGCAAGAGCACGGCAAGATCTTAGAGCGTTTAAAGATCGTCGAAGGGTTACAAAACGGACGCAACAAAACCACTGAGTTCATGAACTTGATGCCGTCAGTTATTCCTGAAGGTGTGTATGTCGACAAGATTAAGATGAATGACTACGAAATCGAGATCTCAGGAATTTCAGACAGTACGCCGCGTCTCGCGACAATGCTCGACAACATGGAGCGTTCGGCAAAATTGTTAGATGTCGAGATGCACTCCATTGTCCATGGTAAAGCCCGTTTCGGTAAAGAGTTTCAGACGTTCAAAGTCTCCTTCATGTTTAAAGGTGCCTCTATAAAAGAAGGAGGTAAACAGCATGGTTAATTGGCAAGACCTTGAAATGGATGAAATCGCTGAATGGCCATTGGTGCCGCAGTTAGTAGTTCTCTTAATGCTCGTGTTGCTGATTCAAGGTTTCGGTTACTGGTTCTATTTAAAACCAGAGCAAGCGCGTTTGGACACTTTGATTCAAGAAGAGCAAACCTTAAAAGTTGCGCTGAGAATAAAGGCCAATAAAGTGGCGGCTTTGCCTCAACTGCAATCACAACTCGATGAGCTCACCACTCGCTACGAACTGCTACTGCAACAGCTACCTGCGCAAAAAGAGCTGGCCACCATGCTGGCTTCGGTGAATGAACTGGGCATCGATAACAAACTGACATTTACCCGCATTGACTGGGGGGAGAAACAGTCAGAGCACTTTCTTTATCGTCTGCCGCTGAATATTGAACTCACTGGAGACTTTCATGATATCGGCCGTTTCTCTCAAGCCATCGCCACATTGCCGCGCATCATCACGTTTAAAGACGTGACTTGGCAACGAGTGAGTCAAGAGAGTGAAACTTTGCACTTCCGTGTAAAAGCGAATACCTACCAATTCAAACCAGAGGAAAAGAAAGATGCGAAATAAATCTTTGCTGATGGTTTGTATTGCAGGGGCGCTAGCGGGTTGCCAAGCCAATGATGAATCACTGACAGACTTTATTCGTGGTGTAGAAAACCAAGCACGCCGTGACGTCGCCAAATTACAGCCCGCTGAAGACTATGTTGTCATCGGTTATGAGCCCGAGATTCTACGTGCGCCTTTTGAGCTCCCTAAAGAAGCCACCATCGCCACTCAACCTTTAGCCAGAAAAGATTGTTGGCAACCGCCATCAAGAAAGCGGGTAGGTAAGTTAGAACGGTTTCCTCTCAATAAACTGCGCTTAAAAGGTGTCATGGGGATGGGGAGCAATGTTTCTGGTTTGGTCCAAGCACCAAATGGCACCGTTTATAAGGTGAAGCCGGGTCAATACCTTGGTCGTAACAATGGCAAGGTGACTCACGTATCCCACAACTATTTATTAATTAATGAAACCCTACCCGACGGTTTGGGGTGTTGGCAAAAGCGCAAAGTTAAGTTGGCTTTGAGATAGGCATAGCAGCATTTATTTTTGATATTGAGTAATGATGAAAATGAGACAAGGATTAACACTGACACCAAGGAAGCTAGCAGGGATCTTCTCTTTGTGGTTCTTTTTACTTTTAGCCCCTTTTGTAGCAGCACAGGAAGTAAAGTCTAACTCGCTAAAGACCATCGACTTTCGCACAAATAAAGACAAAGATGCCGTGATTGTTGTAGAACTTGCGTCCCCTGCAGCAATCGTTGATATCAAGCGCGTACAGGAAGGCTTGAGTATCGACTTACTCAACACATCTGTAAAAGACGACCAGCTTTACCTTCTGGATGTAAAAGACTTTTCTACGGTCGTCGAGAGTATTGAAATATTCCGAGAGACCTCAACCACACGTTTAGTTGCTTATATTGATGAGGAATACACTCACGATTACCGTCTGACTGGGCGTTACCTAGAGATCAAAGTTGGTAAGATAAAAGCCAACGAAAAAGCACCGGATAAGAGCATTCTAGAAAAAGAAGGGAAGCTGATTTCAATTAACTTCCAAGACATCCCAGTGCGAAACGTGTTGCAACTCATCGCCGACTACAACCAATTTAACTTAGTGGTATCTGACTCCGTTGAAGGCAACTTAACTTTGCGTCTTGATGGTGTGCCTTGGCAGCAAGTGCTCGATATCATTCTTCAAGTAAAAGGCTTGGATAAGCGTGTAGATGGCAACGTGATTTTGGTGGCGCCGAAAGACGAACTGGATCTGCGTGAAAAGCAACAATTAGAGAAACAGAAACTTGAGCAGGAGATGGGGGAGCTTTCTTCTGAGATCATCAAAGTTAACTTTGCGAAAGCGTCGGACATTGCCGAGATGATTAATGGCGAGGGTAATATCAGTATGCTCTCAGAACGTGGCAGCATGACCATTGATGAGCGGACAAACTCACTCTTAATTAGAGAGCTACCAGAGAACATTGAGGTTATCCGAGAGATCATTGAGTCTTTGGATATTCCGGTCAAACAAGTTCAGATTGAAGCGCGAATCGTCACCATCAATGAAGGTAATATGGACGAACTTGGTGTGCGCTGGGGCTTCACCTCTATTAACGGCAGCCACACTGTCGGTGGTTCGATTGAGAATAACCTTGCGACAATTGGCCTGTACGATGGCGGCGGTGATGGCGAAGGTGATGACGGTGGCAGCAGTGTTGGTATTGATGACTTCCTAAACGTAAACTTGGCTGCAACCAGTCCGAATGCGACCAGTCTTGCCTTCCAAGTTGCGAAATTAGGCTCAGACACACTGCTTGATTTAGAGCTTTCTGCGCTGCAACAAGAATCCAAGGCAGAGATTATTTCGAGCCCGCGATTGATTACCACTAACAAGAAGCCTGCTTATATCGAGCAAGGTACCGAAATCCCATACCTTGAGTCTTCTTCTAGTGGCGCAACGTCTGTCACGTTCAAAAAAGCCGTATTGAGCTTAAAAGTGACCCCACAAATTACCCCTGACAATCGTTTAGTGTTGGATTTGAGCGTTACGCAAGACAGACCGGGCCAAGTTGTAAAAACAGGCACTGGTGAAGCGGTCGCGATCGATACTCAACGTATTGGCACGCAAGTTTTAGTCAATAACGGTGAAACGGTTGTGTTGGGTGGTATTTTTCAACATAGCATCACAAACTCCGTCGATAAGGTGCCTTTATTAGGTGATTTACCGCTGTTAGGGGCACTTTTTCGTCGAAGTTATGAAAATGTCGGCAAAAGTGAACTGTTGATTTTTGTCACGCCTAAAGTTGTGATTCAGTAGGCGCTCAGTGAGTAAAAAATCGATTAGATCAAAAATAAAGTTGCATTAGTGGCACCATGCTTGGATAATTTCGGGTCTTATCACGAATTATCTGTGAGGAATTGGTGCCACAAGCCTTGTGAAACAGCAATTTGGCTGTGTTTTCTTGTGGCGATCTTATTGAATTAACGTTGTAAATTACCGCTAAATATGGCTGAGAAACGTAATATTTTCCTTGTTGGCCCAATGGGCGCCGGCAAAAGTACAATTGGTAGACATCTAGCACAGCAGCTGCATATGGAGTTCGTGGACTCTGATACAGTGATTGAAGAACGCACTGGTGCAGACATCTCTTGGGTTTTTGATGTAGAAGGTGAAGACGGCTTCCGCAAACGCGAAGAAGCAGTACTTGAAGACCTGACTCAAGAGCAAGGCATCGTGCTAGCAACCGGCGGTGGTTCTGTGAAGAGCAAAGAAAACCGCAATCGCCTTTCTGCACGTGGTGTTGTTGTTTACCTAGAAACGACTATTGAAAAGCAACTTGCTCGCACTAACCGCGACAAGAAGCGTCCTCTACTTCAAACTGACAACCCTCGTGAAGTATTGGAAAGTTTGGCAGGCGAACGTAACCCTCTATACGAAGAAGTAGCGGATTACACGGTTCGTACTGACGATCAGAGTGCAAAAGTGGTAGCCAACCAGATCGTAAAAATGCTAGAAGAGAGATAAGCATTTATCTTTTTCAAATTGGAGCACACCGATGGAACGGATTACGGTCAATCTAGCAGAGCGTAGCTACCCAATCTCAATTGGCGCCGGGTTATTTGAAGACCCGGCGTACCTTTCTCAAATTCTTTCAAACAAAAACGCAAATCAGAAAGTTGTCGTGATCAGTAATGTCACGGTTGCTCCACTGTATGCGGAAAAAATTCTTGGTCAGCTTGAACAGCTCGGTTGTGATGCCTCATTACTTGAATTGCCTGATGGTGAGCAATACAAAAGCCTAGACACGTTTAATCAAGTCATGAACTTCCTGCTAGAGGGAAGCTATGCACGTGATGTAGTGATTATTGCGTTAGGTGGTGGTGTTATTGGCGATCTCGTTGGGTTCGCGTCTGCATGTTACCAACGTGGTGTGGATTTCATCCAGATCCCAACCACATTGTTGTCTCAAGTGGATTCATCTGTTGGTGGTAAAACCGCAGTTAACCACCCACTAGGCAAAAACATGATTGGTGCTTTCTACCAACCTAAAGCCGTTATCATTGATACCAACTGCTTATCAACGCTTCCTGAACGCGAGTTCGCAGCGGGCATTGCCGAAGTGATCAAATACGGCATTATTTATGATGCGGATTTCTTTGATTGGCTGGAAGAGAATCTCGACCGACTGTACGCACTGGATGAAGAAGCACTGACTTATGCCATCGCACGTTGCTGTGAAATCAAAGCAGAAGTTGTGGCTCTTGATGAAAAAGAGTCAGGCATACGAGCGCTGTTGAATCTGGGTCATACCTTCGGCCATGCGATTGAGGCTGAGCTAGGTTATGGCAATTGGCTTCACGGTGAGGCGGTGTCATCTGGCACAGTGATGGCGGCGAAAGCTTCGCACTTACGCGGACTTATTTCGCAAGAGCAACTGGATCGCATTATTACTATTATGCGCCGCGCTAAACTGCCAGTGCATACGCCAGAGTCGATGAGTTTTGATGACTTTATGACGCACATGATGCGTGATAAAAAAGTCTTATCTGGTCAGCTGCGCTTAGTATTGCCTACCGGAATTGGTAGTGCCGAAGTCATTGCGGATACACCGCAAGATATCATCAAACAAGCTATCGACTTTGGTCGTGACATTTAACCTTGTAATGGCGCCTTAGGGCGTCATTCTTGTAGTTTATTAAGGTTATTTAGATGAGTTTTGCTCACGTTCTTGAATTGGATTCACAAACCGAGTTACTAGACAGATTAAGCTTATTAACCAATTTTGGTTCTAATTTGATCGCCGTGAATGGTCAATCCGGATATGGAAAATCTTGGTTGGCACAGCGATACCTTGAACTCGGTGCAAGTAACAAAAACCAATGTTTGTTACTTTGTCATTCCAATCAAGATGATGTGCAACGTCGTATGCTCATCTTGAGCCAGATAGTTTCCGATGCCTTATTCAATCAACAAGATACATTGCTTGATAGCTTAGAGCGTATCTTGGGTGATGAAGTGTGTGACATTGCCATTGTGGTTGATGACGCTCATTTGCTGAGTGAAACCCTAGTTTCAGAATTATGGATGCTAGTGCTAGCTGCACAAGCGAATCCAAAATGGAAAATCAACATCTTACTGTTCACTCAAAGTGGACGTTTGGAATCGGTATTGTCGCGTATTAGTTACGGGCAAGAGCTCAAACCGGTTGAGCTTGATATTGAGATGTTGTCAGAAGTCGAAGCGCGTCGTTTCTTTGAATCCTTGGTGATTCGATATGTTGACGATGAGTCTGAAAAGCGCGTTCGAGATGCATTTAAGAAAGTCGACCCGATTCCGGGAGACATCATGGCGTTAGGAGAGATGAAAGTGGAAAAAAGGATCATTATCCGCTCAATTGTAGGCTCACCCCTTAATATCGCGTTGGTTGTTTTGGTGCTGTTATTGTTGGCCGCTGGTGGTTATTGGTGGATGTACAATCAGCCAAGCCCAGACGACAAAGCACAGCAAATCACAGGTACGATTGAGCAAACGGCCATTCCAACCCTAACCGAGCCCGAAGTTCAAACCAGCGGCGCAGATTCCGCAATCAGTGACGCGTCAGATACGACAGAGCTTGCTGGTGCAACGGACGATTCAGATTCATTGCCGCCGGCCGTGACAGAGGAAGTTGCAAGTGTTGGTACTGAAGATAAACAGCAACGTGTTGTGATCGAGTCGGATGTGGTGGATGCCTTACTTGAAGGCAAACCTGAAGAAGCTAATACCGATGAAATCAAACAAGTTGTGGAAGAATCAGTATCTCAAGCGCAGAGCAGTTCGAACTCTTCATTGATTAACGTCGTGCAAACAGGCGAACAACCTAAGGCAACACAAGCAAATTCAACGAAGCCTATCGTGAAGTTCTCTTTTGCTCGTGAAGAGTTAAAAGCGTTATCACCACGCGCTTATACTTTGCAATTAGGAGCGATGACGGCAATGGAAGATGTGCAAACCTTCCTTGACGAGTACGACCTAAATGGAAAAGTAAGAATTTACCCGACCGTGCGCAGCGGAACAGAATGGTACATCATCACTTACCAAGATTACCCGACTATCCAGCTCGCTCGAGACGCGGTAGAGAGCCTGCCAGATGCGCTTAAATCGGTGAGTCCCTGGGCAAAATCCTTGGGTCAGGTACATCGTGAAATTGATCGCGTGAAATAATCCTGAGCTTCGTTGAAAAATATGTTACATTCCGCAGCCTTAATTTTTGGTCGATAGATAGAGCAGTAGATGAAAAAGCAACGAGCCTTTCTTAAGTGGGCAGGAGGAAAATACGGTCTGGTTGAAGACATCCAACGTCATTTGCCACCGGCTCGAAAGCTAGTTGAACCTTTTGTTGGTGCTGGCTCGGTATTTCTTAATACCGACTATGACCACTACTTGCTGGCGGACATCAACCCCGACCTGATTAATCTCTACAACCTATTGAAAGAGCGTCCTGAGGATTACATCTCCGAAGCGAAGCGTTGGTTTGTTGCAGAGAATAACCGCAAAGAAGCTTATTTGAGCATTCGCGCTGAGTTTAATAAAACTGACGACGTGATGTACCGCTCATTGGCGTTCTTATATATGAACCGTTTCGGTTTTAATGGCTTGTGTCGTTATAACAAGAAGGGCGGTTTCAACGTACCGTTTGGTTCATATAAAAAGCCTTACTTTCCAGAAGCTGAATTGGAATTCTTTGCTGAAAAAGCGAAGAAGGCGACCTTCGTATGTGAAGGCTACCCAGAGACTTTCCGCCGAGCGCGCAAGGGAAGTGTGGTCTACTGTGATCCTCCGTATGCGCCACTGTCGAATACGGCTAACTTTACTTCTTACGCGGGTAACGGCTTCACACTTGATGACCAAGCGGCACTGGCTGACATCGCGGAGAAAGCGGCGACCGAACGCGGCATTCCTGTTCTGATTTCAAATCACGACACCACATTAACGCGTCGTCTATATCACGGTGCGGAATTGAATGTGGTCAAAGTGAAGCGAACCATAAGTCGTAATGGTAGCGGGCGCAATAAAGTCGATGAACTGCTTGCTCTCTTCCGTGCTTCCGACACGGATAATTCAGACTCATAATTCTCACACTATTGTGTCTAAATAGTGGATATCCTGACTGGCTTCGGTAGAATTGCGCGCAACATTGTTTGTTGTTTGCTCGCCACTATTGAGGTCAGGTATGAAAGATTTTCTTATTGCTCCATCCATTTTATCGGCTGATTTTGCTCGTCTAGGTGAAGACGTAGAAAAAGTACTCGCAGCGGGTGCGGATGTGGTGCATTTCGATGTGATGGATAACCACTACGTACCAAACCTGACTTTTGGTGCGCCAATCTGTAAAGCGCTTCGTGACTACGGCATTACCGCTCCAATCGATGTTCACCTAATGGTGAAACCTGTAGACCGCATCATCCCTGACTTCGCGAAAGCGGGTGCATCGATGATTACTTTCCATGTGGAAGCATCAGAACACGTTGACCGTACACTACAGTTGATTAAAGAGCACGGCTGTAAGGCGGGTGTGGTACTTAACCCAGCAACGCCGTTGTCACACCTTGAATTCATCATGGATAAAGTTGACCTAATTCTTCTAATGTCAGTTAACCCTGGCTTCGGTGGTCAATCATTTATCCCTCACACGCTAGATAAACTGCGTGCGGTACGTAAGATGATCGACGAGTCTGGCCGTGACATCCGCCTAGAGATTGATGGTGGTGTGAAAGTGGATAATATTCGTGAAATCGCAGAAGCGGGTGCAGACATGTTTGTAGCGGGTTCAGCGATTTTCGGTCACCCAGACTACAAGCAAGTGATCGACCAAATGCGTGACGAGCTAGCAAAAGCAAAATAAGCATTGAAGCCCTAATCTCAAAAGGCTGCCACCTTGTTGGCAGCCTTTGTCACATCTAGGGCCAGAGCGAAGAAAATATCGCCAGCACGACGTAAATAATCACTTGCCAATTTTGCTTCCTTTCTGTACTATCCGTCTTCCTTAATTCTCGGTCATTTTTCTTTAGTTCCTTGCTTCCTCTGGACGACCGAGCCAATCGTGGAAGCTAATAATCCGTAAGGAGCAACCAATGCGTCATTACGAAATCGTATTCATGGTGCACCCTGATCAAAGCGAGCAAGTTGCTGGCATGATCGAGCGTTACACTGGTTCAATCACTGAAGCTGGCGGTAAAATCCACCGTCTAGAAGACTGGGGCCGTCGTCAACTGGCTTACCCAATCAACAAGCTTCACAAAGCTCACTACGTTCTAATGAACGTTGAAGCTGGCCAAGAAGTGATCGACGAACTAGAAACTGCTTTCCGTTTCAACGATGCAGTTCTACGTAACATGATCATGCGTACTAAAGCGGCTATCACTGAGCAATCTATCATGCTTAAGCAGAAAGAAGAGCGTGCAGAGCGTGCTCCTCGTCGCGAAGAGCGTGCTGAAGCTAAGCCAGAAGCAGCTGCTGAGTAATATTTCTTATGACCAATCGAATGGAGCTGAGTGGCACCATTGCCAAGCCGCCCATTCGTAGTAAAAGCCCTGGTGGCATTGAACACTGTCGATTTTGGCTAGAGCATCGCTCTACTGTTATCGAAGCTAATCTACCACGACAAGTTTATTGTCGAATGCCGGTAGTAGTTAGTGGGCTTGGGTCACAAGCATTAACTCAGAATTTAGTACAAGGCAGTAACATTAAGGTAGGCGGTTTTGTCGCTTATCAGACCGGCCGAAATGGCGTTGGGAAATTAGTGTTACACGCCGACAACATTACTCAAATTTAAGATCAGGAGATAGCCCATGGCTCGTTTCTTCCGTCGTCGTAAATTCTGCCGTTTCACTGCAGAAGGCGTACAAGAGATTGATTACAAAGACGTAGCAACTCTTAAAAACTACATCACTGAAGCTGGTAAAATCGTACCTAGCCGTATCACTGGTACAAGTGCTAAGTACCAGCGTCAACTAGCTCGCGCTATCAAGCGTTCTCGCTACCTAGCTCTACTACCGTACACTGACAAGCATCAGTAATCGGTTCGTTTTATTAAGAAAGAGGATTAAACAATGCAAGTTATTCTACTTGATAAAATCGGTAACCTAGGTGGTCTTGGCGATACAGTAAACGTTAAGTCTGGCTACGCTCGTAACTTCCTTATCCCTCAAGGTAAAGCAGTTATGGCAACTAAAGGCAACGTTGAAATGTTCGAAGCTCGTCGCGCTGAACTAGAAGCTAAAGTTGCTGAGCAACTAACAGCTGCTGAAGCACGTGCTGAGAAAGTTAACGCTCTAGAAGCAGTTGTTATCGCTTCTAAAGCTGGTGACGAAGGTAAACTATTCGGTTCTATCGGTACTCGTGACATCGCTGACGCTATCACAGCTGCAGGCGTTGAAGTTGCTAAGAGCGAAGTTCGCCTTCCTGAAGGTGCTCTACGTAACACTGGTGAGTTCGAGATCAGCGTTCAACTTCACTCAGAAGTTTTCGCTACTGTGAACGTACAAGTTGTTGCTGCTGAGTAATTCAGTACCAAGCGAAATAGTAAAAAGCACCTCTTAGGAGGTGCTTTTTTTATGTCTGAATAATATGAAAAGCGGGAGTTAGAAGGCAAACAAAAGGTTGACGGAAAACACACTATCCGCCTTGCTCAAGCCCTCTGGCACTTTATCGTGATACTGGCGAGAGTGCGCTAATTTAAGAGCAATGTCTTCGGTAATGTCATTGGTCACACTCAGATCACTATCAACGCGAGTGTTGCTTTTACCTGCTACTAAAGTGATATCGGCAGAGAGACTTAAGTTATCTAAAGCTTGCCAAGTGGTATTGATGTTACCACGCAAGATCCCTTCCTGAACGATGTCTGGAAAGACAATGTCGTCGTCATCAATTTCATCTAAGTTTGGTTCTTGGTAACGAAAACCAGGGCCGATCTCCGCTTCCAAAGTAAACTTTTCTGTATAAGCGAACTGGTAACCCAGACCGCCAGAAAGGGTGTAATCTTTAAAGTAAGCACTGTAGCGTGAATCAACCCCTTTAAAGCTGCCGTACAAGTAGGTTTTTGGGCCTAACTTATAGTCGCTTTGCGCGCTGTAGGTGGAAGAGCGCTTGTCTTCCTCCCCATCTTTATAAAGGTTGTAGTACTTCCATTCGCCGCTAGAACGGTGGCGGCCAGAAGTGTATTCAGCACTCAGACGAGCATTCAGGGAACGAGAGTCCGTGTTACCTGTGTGAGCTTGATAGCCGAACTCGACCTCAGTTTGCAGAGGGTCGGGCACTTCAATTTCTTGCTCTGGCTGTACTGATTCTTCAGCGTACGATGCTCCCGTGTAAAGCAAGCTAAAGCCAAGTAACCAGTATCGGGACACAAATACCTCGAACGTAATAAAAAAGGAGGGGCATGATACTGATACAGATGTTTTATTGGGTCAATGATAGGTTAATTTTTATTAGACCTAAGCCGGAGAAGCGTGGTGGGCGTTCTCATTTGCGCATCAAACTTAATTAACTGTCTGTTTCAGCATGAATTGGGGAGATTCTACCGCAATCGAGTAATTTCGCACCATAAAAAGCGAATTCTTAGCCATTCACTTGTTGAATTCTTAACAAGTAATTGTCGCTTCAGGGAAGCATCTTGGCTAAGTTTAAGGTTATAATCTCGGGTCATTAGTAGTTATCGAGCAAAGTCATGGCGGAAAACAGAAATCGCAAACCTTCAGACAGTCAGGTCGACGCAATCAAAGTGCCACCTCACTCGCTAGAAGCCGAGCAATCAGTAATTGGTGGTCTCTTACTGGACAATGAACGTTGGGACACGGTCGCTGAGCGTGTTGTGAGCAGTGATTTCTATAGCCGTCCTCATCGTCTCATTTTCGAAGGCGTTAAAACCATTCTTGAACAGGGTAAGCCTCTCGACTTGATCACCTTGTCTGAGCACCTTGAGCGTCACGAACAATTGGAAGACGTGGGTGGCTTTGCGTACCTCGCGGATCTTGCGAAAAACACACCAAGTGCAGCGAACATCAACGCTTACGCGGACATCGTAGCGGAGCGTGCAATCGTGCGCGGTCTGATCGGTGTTGCAAATGAAATTGCGGACGCTGGTTATGATCCACAAGGTCGAAGCTCAGAAGACTTAATTGATATGGCGGAGAGTAAAGTTTTCGCCATTGCCGAATCTCGTACTAGCGAAAACGAAGGCCCACAAAACGTCGATAACATTCTCGAAAAAACGCTAGAGCGTATCGAGATGCTATACAAAACACCTCAAGATGGTGTGACAGGTGTGAACACTGGCTTCAACGACCTCAACAAAAAAACGGCGGGTCTACAAGGTTCTGATTTGGTTATCGTTGCGGCACGTCCATCGATGGGTAAAACCACTTTTGCGATGAACTTGTGTGAAAACGCGGCGATGGACCAAGACAAACCGGTACTTATCTTCTCGCTAGAGATGCCTGCCGAACAGTTGATGATGCGTATGCTTGCGTCCCTATCTCGCGTTGACCAAACCAAGATCCGTACTGGTCAGCTTGATGATGAAGATTGGGCTCGTATTTCTTCTACCATGGGTATCCTAATGCAGAAGAAAAACATGTACATCGATGATAGTTCAGGCCTAACGCCAACCGAAGTGCGATCTCGTGCTCGTCGTATCGCTCGTGAGCATGGTGGTTTGTCCATGATCATGGTCGACTACCTTCAGCTAATGCGTGTGCCTGCTCTTTCGGATAACCGTACCTTGGAAATCGCGGAAATCTCGCGCTCTCTGAAAGCTCTGGCGAAAGAATTGAACGTTCCTGTGGTAGCACTATCGCAGCTAAACCGTTCCCTAGAGCAACGTGCCGATAAGCGCCCAGTTAACTCGGACTTGCGTGAATCGGGCTCTATCGAGCAGGATGCCGACTTGATCATGTTTATTTACCGTGACGAGGTTTACAACCCTGATAGCCCATACAAAGGCACGGCAGAAATTATTCTTGGTAAGCAACGTAACGGTCCTATCGGTTCGGTTCGCTTAACCTTCCAAGGCCAACACTCGCGTTTCGATAACTACGCGGGCCCTGCATTTGATATCGATGATGAGTAATGCAATGAGCTATATGAAAGCTGCGATGGCATGTATTGACTTGTCAGCACTGCAGCACAATTTACAACGCGTGAAAGAACAGGCGCCAGAAAGCAAAGTGATGGCGGTGGTGAAGGCAAATGGCTACGGTCATGGTCTTCGTCATGTGGCTAAACACGCTACTCATGCTGATGCCTTTGGCGTTGCTCGCATTGAAGAAGCCCTTCAGTTACGCGCGTGTGGTGTGGTAAAGCCGATTCTTTTACTAGAAGGTTTTTACTCACCTGGCGATTTGCCAGTATTGGTGAGCAATAACATTCAAACCGTTGTCCATTGTGAAGAGCAACTCGCGGCATTAGAACAAGCGGATCTCGAAACGCCTGTCGTAGTTTGGCTTAAAATCGACAGCGGTATGCATCGACTTGGCGTGCGTCCAGAGCAGTACGATGAATTCATCGCACGTCTTAAAGAGTGTCCGAATGTGGCGAAACCCCTGCGTTACATGAGCCACTTTGGTTGCGCTGATGAGCTGGATAACAGCATCACCACAGAGCAAATCGAATTGTTTATGTCGCTAACGGCTGGCTGTCAGGGTGAGCGCTCTCTAGCTGCATCAGCAGGTCTGCTTGCTTGGCCGCAAAGCCAGTTAGACTGGGTTCGTCCAGGCATCATCATGTATGGCGTATCACCATTTGATGATAAAACTGCGCAAGACATGGGTTACAAACCAGTGATGACACTGAAGTCACACTTGATCGCCGTTCGTGAAGTGAAGAAGGGCGAAAGTGTTGGCTATGGCGGTATGTGGACTAGTGAACGCGACACTAAAGTGGGCGTGATTGCTGTTGGTTACGGCGATGGTTATCCACGTACAGCGCCAAACGGTACGCCAGTGTTTGTTAATGGGCGCAAAGTACCAATCGCGGGTCGCGTTTCTATGGATATGCTGACGGTTGATTTAGGTCCTGATGCAACGGATAAAGTAAGCGATGAAGCCATTCTATGGGGTAAAGATTTACCAGTAGAAGAGGTAGCAAGCCACATAGGTACCATTGCTTATGAACTGGTGACCAAATTAACTTCTCGTGTCGAAATGGAATATTCGAAGTAACTCATGAAGACAAGACTATTCTCTGTGCTGGCATTTTCTGCCAGCCTTTTTTTATCTCCGCAGTTGACTGCCAAAGAGAAAGATTCAGCGTTCGTCCCTTTCTATTTCAGTACGGAGACCATGGGCAGCACCATAGGTTTAGCGGGCGTTGCTAAAGGTGTTGGCCAACCCCAAGCAGCTCTGTTTGGTATGGGTTTGTATTCTGAGAAAGACAGTTACGTCGGTTTCCTTTCTGCTTTTAACTACGCTTTGTCGCCAAACCTTTTGTTTAGCACGCAGATGTATCAAGCGCGCTTTAACGACAACCCTTATTACTTAGGTGACCAAGGTTCGAATAACTCTTCAACGGAAGATAAAACCGTAACCAATGGCGACGAAGAGAACTACAGACTGGAGTTCAAGTACCTGCTTCCTTGGGGGAATGTTCGTGAACACGGACTGCTTGGTGCATTCCAACCTGTGAGAGATGTGAGTTTTGCTTCTCCAGTCGATTCTGGTGTCAGTTCAATTATCTTCACCCCGTTCTATTCTTCTCGTGAGTTAGATATATACAACGACAAGAAAGAAGAAGCTACGGGGTTTAGTCTGACATTTGACTGGGACAACCGCGACAGCGTGCGCAATACGACGCGAGGCTCGCACACATCGTTTGATTTAACCACGGGTGCAGAAAGTTTGCAGTCGGAAGACTTATGGCTGAAGTGGGAATTCCAAAACAGTCAGTACTACTCGTTGGGTCCGCTTGGTGATTGGTTCGATCAGCAAGTGCTCGCGTTTGATTTCTACACAGCAGATACACCGACATGGAACAAATGCGATGGTTTAATGTGTGCTCGTCCTCCAGAGCAAGAGCAAGTTCGCTTAGGTGGTTTGTATCGTCTACGTGGCTATACCGCGGGTCGTTACCACGGCCGCAGTGCGATTCACTATTCTGCAGAATATCGGGTACTACCAGACTGGCAGCCGCTCGATGATATTCCTCTCATCAACTACTACGATCTGCCGTGGTGGCAATGGGTCGCGTTTGTTGAAGTAGGGCGAGTAGCGGATGACTACGATCTAAAAACGTTGCATGAAGACATGAAGTGGAACGTGGGTGGTGCAGTGCGCTTCCAAGTTGAAGGGATTGTAGTTCGTGCTGAAATGGCCAGAGGTGCAGATGAAGGCACCTTCCGAGTCATGATCAACCAACCGTTCTAAATCGATATAAAAACAAAGGCTAACCTTGTGAGTTAGCCTTTGTTTTATCTGATTTATTCGCCGTTGATGGTGGCGATGATGCGTCGACTTCCACCGTAACCTCGGTGCTCACCTAAGTAAATACCCTGCCATGTTCCCAAAGCTAACTGACCGTTTTGGATAGGAATCGTCACACTACTGCCAAGTAAAGACGCTTTAATATGGGCTGGCATATCATCATCGCCTTCATAAGTGTGCTGGTAGTAAGGCGCTCGTTCAGGCACAAACTTATTAAAGTGGGCTTCCATGTCCATACGTACTGTTGGGTCTGCGTTTTCATTTAAGGTCAGGCTAGCGGACGTATGTTGAATAAACAAATGTAACAAACCTACTGAAAGCGATTGGATTTGTGGTAATTGTTGTTCAATTTCATCAGTGACCAGATGGAAACCACGCTGACGCGCTTTTAATTGCAGTGTTTTTTGTGCCCACATATGCGTTCCTTTGGAAAAATTTGATTTGGCGTCTATCCTAATCCAATTAGAGCCTGTCATTACGAAATGATATGATTCTCAGCATCATAAATGAATTGTTTAAATTCGAAACAGGGAACGTGACCTAACTCAATGTGAGTGTAAAGGCACTCCGTCATAATTGATGGCTGAAAAAAAATTACAAAGACTTGTTTTGTGGCAATTCGCCCTAACATCTTATTTATATTCTATTTGCTAAATCGGGGATTCCGCAGTTTTCGCTAGACTGTAAGGAATGGAACCTACTGTAACATCGGGATAAAGACCATGTTGAAAAATATCAATCCAACGCAAACACAAGCTTGGAAAGCGCTAACTGCGCATTTCGAATCTGCACAAGATATGGATCTGAAAGAGCTATTTGCTCAAGACGCAGCGCGTTTCGACAAATACTCAGCACGCTTCGGCTCAGACATCCTAGTCGATTACTCAAAGAACCTAATCAACGAGGACACTCTGAAGCACCTTTTCGCTCTTGCTAACGAGACTGAGCTTAAGTCAGCAATTGAAGCGATGTTCAGTGGTGAAGCGATCAACAAAACAGAAGATCGCGCTGTTCTTCACACTGCACTGCGTAACCGTTCTAACAAGCCAGTAATGGTTGGCGGCGAAAACGTAATGCCTGCGGTAAACGCAGTTCTTGAGAAAATCAAATCATTCACAGATCGCGTAATTGGCGGTGAGTGGAAAGGTTACACAGGTAAAGCAATCACAGACATCGTAAACATCGGTATCGGCGGTTCTGACCTTGGTCCTTACATGGTGACTGAAGCACTAGCACCATACAAAAACCACCTAAACCTGCACTTCGTTTCTAACGTTGATGGTACTCACATCGTTGAGACGCTGAAAAAAGTAGATCCAGAGACAACACTATTCTTGATCGCGTCTAAGACGTTCACGACTCAAGAAACCATGACAAACGCGCACTCTGCTCGTGATTGGTTCCTAGAAACTGCTGGCGATCAAGCACACGTTGCTAAGCACTTCGCAGCGCTTTCTACTAACGCTCCTGCAGTATCTGAGTTTGGTATCGACACAGACAACATGTTTGAGTTCTGGGACTGGGTTGGTGGTCGTTACTCACTATGGTCAGCAATCGGTCTTTCAATTGCATTGTCTGTAGGTTACGACAACTTTATCGAGCTTCTAGACGGTGCTCACGAGATGGATAACCACTTCGTATCGACAGATCTAGAAAGCAACATCCCTGTGATTCTTGCTTTGATCGGTATTTGGTACAACAACTTCCACGGCGCTGAGTCTGAAGCAATCCTACCTTACGACCAGTACATGCACCGTTTCGCGGCGTACTTCCAGCAAGGTAACATGGAATCTAACGGTAAGTACGTTGACCGTGAAGGTAACGCAGTGACTTACCAAACTGGTCCTATCATCTGGGGTGAACCAGGCACTAACGGTCAGCACGCGTTCTACCAGCTGATCCACCAAGGCACTAAGCTGATCCCATGTGACTTCATTGCACCTGCAATCAGCCACAACCCAGCAAGCGACCACCACCAAAAACTGATGTCTAACTTCTTTGCACAAACAGAAGCATTGGCATTTGGTAAGTCAGCAGAAACTGTGAAGGCAGAATTTGCGAAAGCAGGTAAGAGCGAAGAAGAAATGGCGTCTCTAGTACCGTTCAAAGTATTTGAAGGTAACCGCCCAACGAACTCTATCCTAGTTAAGCAAATCACACCTCGCACACTAGGTAACTTGATCGCAATGTACGAGCACAAAATCTTCGTTCAAGGCGTTATCTGGAACATCTTCAGCTTCGACCAATGGGGTGTTGAGTTAGGTAAACAACTAGCAAACCAAATCCTACCTGAGCTAGCAGATGAGTCAGAAATCAGCTCTCACGACAGCTCGACAAATGGTCTAATCAATGCATTTAAAGCGTTCAAAGCTTAATGTTTGAATAGAAAAAGAAAAGGTCAGCAAACGCTGACCTTTTTTATTGCCTGAGGCAGAAACAAAATAGGTTTGCATTGACCAACCTATTTCTTCTCTATTATTCGAAGCAAATCTCGATGAAGGCATTTCCCCACTGTGAAGAGAAAGGCATGATGATGATTGAGCCTTCACACTTGTGGCGAATGGTGTGACCTCGACCTGATACCACAACCGGTGTTGCCATATCAAAATCAAATCCACTTTCCGCTAGAATGCGCTTAGCACCGCCTGTCACCATGTTCGTTATCTCACCAACCATGTCCGTCACTTCTTCGTTCAGTCCATTTGGACGTTCACCAAGCATGTTCTGCATGATTTCTAGTGCTAACGCTTCATCAAAGGTAATCGACATTGAACCACGAGTTTGTGGACCAACCATACCGATAAGGCCAGAAACGTCACCTCGTGCGATCTCATCTTTCTTGATTCGCGGTTTTTGTGGCTTCAGTTCAAGCGAAGCCATGGTTTTTAGCACATTCATTAACGAAGCTAAAAACGGGTTTACAAATTCAGCGCGCATAACGTTCTTCTATCTTTCTTCTTTCGTCTCCGAGGAACATGCCTGGCACTCGCCATGGGTCTCGATAACTTGATTCGTCAGTTTGAATCCATGTTTCTCGGCGTTATTGGCTAATAAGGATATCAGCGTCTCGTCTTCAAGTTCAACGACATCGCCACATTTATCGCAAATTAGCAGTTGGAAAAAGTGCTGTTGAGTGTTGAACGAACAGCAAGTGATAAAGCTGTTGTTTGATTCCACTCGATGAATAAAGCCTTGTTCTAGAAGAAAATCTAATGCTCGGTATACCGTCGGTGGTTTAGCCTGAGGCTCACTCTCTTTCAATTGCTCCAATAGCTCATACGCACTTGAGGCGCGGCGATTAGAACAAATAAGCTCAAAAACGCGTCGGCGTTGCGGCGTCAATCTTACTCCGCGCTCAGCGCAGATTTGTTCAATTTGTTCAAGGATTGTTGGGTCCAAATCTTTCACCATAACTATCGGACGTGCTTTATGATAAACCATTTCTATACGAAGTTCGTTTAGAAAGACTCCATTTTACCCACTATCAGACCGAAAATCATGAATTAAAGCAAGCCAGTGCCCCTTAGAGCGCGCAACAGATATCACAGAACGAGACACCAATGCCGAAATGAGCTTATCAGCGATTGAATTCACAAGGCTCGCATCCACTGCACAGTGGGTATACAATACCCGACTTAATTTTTTTGAGCGCACCTTCGCGCTCTACCTTGGCAACGTAAAAACGGGTGTTTATATCATGACTCATTCTTGCAGGCTCTCTGTAGCACCAATGTTGGATTGGACAGATCGTCATTGTCGCTACTTCCATCGCTTAATGACCAAAGAAACCCTGCTGTACACCGAAATGGTGACCACAGGCGCGATCATTCATGGAAAAGGGGATTTCCTTGCTTATAACGAAGAAGAGCATCCGTTAGCCCTTCAGCTTGGCGGTTCAAATGCAGCCGATTTGGCTACTTGTGCCAAACTCGCTCAAGAGCGTGGCTATGATGAAATCAACCTAAACGTAGGTTGTCCATCGGATCGCGTTCAAAACGGCCGCTTTGGTGCATGTCTAATGGCAGAGCCTCAGTTGGTTGCGGACTGTGTTGCGGCGATGAAAGATGTGGTTGATATTCCTGTTACGGTAAAAACTCGTATCGGTATTGATGACCAAGATTCTTACGAGTTCCTGACGGATTTCGTATCTATCGTCTCTGAGAAAGGCGGTTGTGAGCAGTTCACTATCCACGCACGTAAAGCATGGTTAAGTGGTCTAAGCCCGAAAGAAAACCGTGAGATCCCACCATTGGATTACCCACGTGCTTACCAACTGAAGAAAGATTTCTCACACTTAACGATTGCAATTAACGGTGGCGTGAAATCACTGGAAGAAGCGAAAGAGCATCTACAACACCTAGATGGCGTGATGATTGGTCGTGAAGCGTATCAAAGCCCTTACTTGCTAGCATCTGTTGACCAAGAGTTGTTTGGCTCAAATGCTCCAGTGAAAAAGCGCAGCGAAATCGTTGAAGAGATGTACCCGTACATTGAAGCTCAATTGGCAAAAGGTGCTTACCTTGGTCATATCTCGCGTCATATGCTGGGTCTGTTTCAAAACATGCCGGGTGCTCGTCAATGGCGTCGTCACATCAGTGAAAACGCGCACAAACCGGGTTCTGGTCTAGAAGTGCTGCAAGATGCGCTGGCGAAGATTCCAAAAGAATTGAACGTGTAAATTTCACCAGTGGTTGGTGAAAATTACCAACTTAAAAATAGAAAAGCCAGAGTGCAGAAATGTCTCTGGCTTTATTTTTACTTATAGATCATGGTATTACCCTTGTTTTAATAAGTTGGTACAGAACCTGCTCTAGTAAAACTAAAACAAAGGAGAAGTGATTATGTTGGAGCTGATCTTTATTTTAGTATTTGCGGCAACTCTGCTCGTGACTGGTATTACGATGGTGACTGTATTTGCTGCGACTGGCATTGCATTGGTAGTGATGTTCTTATTAGGCATGGTTGGAGCTGTGCTAAAACTATTGCCTTGGCTAATAGTGATTGCATTAGGCATATGGTTTTTTAAAAACTTCGTCGCTCAGCCTCGTTATAAGTAACGGATTGTAGAGATTTAGTTGATGGTGGGCTGTGAGAGTATGTTAGTATTTCTCACATGCCCCTTAATGTTGAAATCAGCTATCTCGGAGTAAAAATTACATGACATATAAAGCGACCATCGCTTTAGCGACACTATCGTTGGCAGCATCTTACCCTTGTTTTGCAGAACAAGAGTCTTCTTTCACAACCACGGTTGGTGCAGAAGTTTGGGTTGCGGATACCAAAGTGAATGAAGTAAGAAGAGATAGCGATACAACGGGTACTTTCTACGCAGCGATTGAACATGACGTAAAATACGTACCAAACGCGCGTCTTCGTTACTCAAGCGTTGATGCCGATTACATGGGCTTCGACAAACTAGACCTCACTCTTTACTACCAAATTCTTGAACACGACTTAATGCATTTTGATGCGGGTCTGACCTTTAGTAATTTGAGTGACACAAAATACGTAGACGCAGGTACCAATGCTCGTACAGAAGATTTTGATGAGCTGATTTGGGCTTGGTATGGCTACGCAGAAATCACCGTGCCAAATACAAACTTTGATGTAATTGGTGAGATGAACTTTGGTGATAACAAGGGCATTAAGAGTACCGACCTAATGGCTGGTGTTCAGTACCGTATTCCTTTCCAAGAGTCTGAATTGACATTCCGTGGTGGTTATCGAGTGATCGACTTGGAGTCAGAAGAGTTTCTATCGAGCCTAGGTAAAGAGTTCATTTTTGCGGACGGTTTCTTCGTTGGCGCTCAGTACTCCTTCTAAACACATTTCTCTGAATCTCTTAAAACGTCGCTTTATAAGCGGCGTTTTTTTATATCACTTCATTATATTAAATCTAATTTCTCGCCCAAGTATCAGACTTCGACCATGCTTATCTAGGAGCAATGTATAAAAGTTGGAGCAGGGATTGCGATGACAATAAATGAATTACGACATCTATTTCGTGACAACCAGCTAGTTGAAGCCATCATCGAACCTTCGATTCAAGAAGGTGGGTGGGTTGTTGAGTTTCGCCATGCGCGCGGTGGGTTTGTCTGTCTTACTGACAGTCACGGAGAAGAGTGCCATTATGATGATCTCGATACGGCATCCAAATCGGCAATGGCCGTCGGCTTTCAGCAGGTGCGTATTGAAGATCGGTGAGTCTTAGCGCGACTTGCTTACTTCCAAAAAGTTATAAAACATTCTCTTCTATTCTTTCTTGTTATTAGAGAGAGTGGTTAATCTATCGTCACGCAATGAATAGGGATGTCGTGACAATGTCTTTTCAACAGAATGAATATTCTCACAAGAAAGTGTCGGAAGATAATAATGGGCAAGGTGGTAATCCACCAATTGCAAGCCCGCTTAATGACCAGCAATTTAACTCACTCCAGCAAACTGTCTCAGAGTTGTCTTCACAGCAACTTGCATGGGTCAGCGGTTACTTCTGGGGACTCGCTCAAAACCAACCAAGTGCAGCGGCTGCAACGCCTATAGCACAGGCGGCTGCTTCTGTTGCTGCAAAACCAGCAGGCAAGCTAAGCATCATTTTTGCTTCTCAAACCGGTAATGCGAAAGGCGTTGCTGAAGCACTAGAGCAAGAAGCCAAAGCCGAAGGCATTGCTGTAGAGCTGTTTGATGCTAGCGATTACAAAGGCAAGAACTTAGCAAAAGAGACTCACGTGATCATCGTGGCGTCGACCAATGGTGAAGGCGAAGCGCCAGATAATGCTATTGAACTGCATGAGTTCCTTCAATCTAAGAAAGCACCCAAGTTACCAAATCTACAATACGCCGTTATTGCACTGGGCGATTCTAGTTACGAGTTTTTCTGCCAAACGGGCAAAGACTTCGATACTTATTTGTCTAAGTTAGGCGCAACTGCCTTCATCGATCGCATTGATTGTGATGTGGATTATGAAGCGCCGGCGGCTGAATGGCGTAAGCAAGCGCTTGAACAAGTAAAAGAAGCCCTTTCTTCAGGCAATGAAGCAGAAGTGGTCCAACTACCGGTTGGTCAAGCCGCTCCAGGGCATTCTGCTTATAACAAGCAAAATCCATATAACGCAACGTTACTGACAAGCCAAAAAATCACAGGTCGCGATTCGGGCAAAGATGTTCGCCACGTAGAGATTGACCTTGAAGAATCAGGTTTAACTTATCAAGCTGGCGATGCTTTGGGTGTGTGGTTCGATAATAGTTCAGAATTAGCTAACGCGATCTTAGCTAAGGCTGGTCTATCCGGTGTAGAAAGTGTTGAAGTGGATGGCGAAAGCCTTTCTATTCATAGTGCATTGGTTAGCAAGTACGAAATCACCGCATCAAACCCTCAGTTTGTCACTAAATTCGCAGAGCTATCTGGTAGTAAGAAACTGCAAAAGCTAGTGGAAGATAAAGACAAGCTTCGTGAGTACGCTGCAAATACCCAAGTTGTAGACGTGCTTGCAGAGAAGAAGACCAAGCTAAGTGCAGAAGAATTGGTTGGTTTACTTCGTCGATTGACACCTCGTCTATATTCTATCGCTTCGAGTCAAACGGAAGTCGATGAAGAAGTTCATCTAACCGTAGGCTTGGTTGAATACGACAAAGGTGATGAAAAACGCTATGGCGGAGCATCGAGTTTCCTCGCTCAACGTCTAGAAGAAGGTGGTGAAGTGAAAGTGTTTGTTGAGCACAACAATAACTTCAAACTGCCACAAGATGACAACACACCAATCATCATGGTTGGTCCTGGTACCGGTATTGCGCCTTTCCGTAGCTTTATTCAAGAGCGTGATAACCGTGACGCGGAAGGTAAGAACTGGTTGTTCTTTGGTGACCGTACCTTTACTCAAGATTTCCTTTACCAAGTTGAATGGCAGAAGTACCTCAAGTCAGGTTTGCTGACTCGCCTTGATGTTGCGTTTAGTCGCGACCAAGCAGAGAAGGTTTATGTTCAACATCGCATCCTAGAAAACGCTGAACAAGTGTGGCAATGGATTCAAGATGGCGCCTACATCTATGTATGTGGTGATGCCACTCGTATGGCAAAAGATGTTCACGATGCGCTGGTATTTGTAGCCGAGCAACAAGGCAAGCTATCTCGTGAAGAAGCAGAAGCATTTATCAACGATCTACGTAAAGCGAAACGTTACCAAAGGGATGTGTACTAATGAGCGCGAATCAACAATCAAACAGCCAAGAAGTATTAGGTGAGGTGCTTGGTCCACTCTCGGATAACGAGCGCCTTAAAAGAGACAGTAATTTACTGCGTGGAACGATTGAACAAGATCTGCAAGACCGCATTACTGGTGGCTTTACTGCAGACAACTTCCAATTGATTCGTTTTCACGGAATGTACCAGCAAGATGACCGCGATATCCGTAACGAGCGTGCTAAACAAAAGTTGGAGCCGCTACATAACGTCATGCTTCGTGCACGTATGCCGGGTGGCATCATTACACCAAAGCAATGGCTAGCGATCGACAAGTTTGCAACCGAGCACTCTTTATATGGAAGTATTCGTCTTACTACTCGTCAAACGTTCCAGTTCCATGGCGTGCTAAAACCAAATATCAAGTTGATGCACCAAACGTTAAACAGTATTGGTATTGACTCGATTGCAACTGCGGGTGACGTTAACCGTAACGTGTTGTGTACCACTAATCCAGTGGAGTCAGAGCTACACCAAGAAGCTTACGAATGGGCGAAGAAGATCAGCGAGCATCTACTACCGAAGACACGTGCTTATGCAGAGATTTGGTTGGACGGTGAAAAAGTAGAAAGCACGGAAGAAGACGAACCGATTCTGGGTAAGAACTATCTACCACGTAAGTTTAAAACTACAGTGGTTATCCCACCGCAAAATGACGTAGACGTACACGCTAACGATCTTAACTTCGTAGCGATTGCGGATAACGGCAAGCTGGTTGGTTTTAACGTGCTTGTGGGGGGCGGTCTAGCGATGACACATGGCGATACATCAACTTATCCACGTAGAGCGGATGACTTTGGTTTTATCCCACTAGAGAAAACACTTGATGTTGCCGCTGCTGTAGTAACAACTCAACGTGATTGGGGTAACCGTTCTAACCGTAAGAATGCAAAAACCAAATACACATTAGATCGTGTCGGTAGTGATGTGTTTAAAGCGGAAGTAGAAAAACGTGCCGGTGTTAAATTTGAGCAAAGCCGCCCTTACGAATTAACGGAACGTGGTGACCGTATCGGTTGGGTTGAAGGTATCGATGGTAAGCATCACCTAGCACTCTTCATCGAAAACGGCCGTCTATTAGATTTCCCAGGTAAACCACTTAAGACGGGTGTTGCTGAAATTGCCAAAATCCATAAAGGCGATTTCCGTATGACAGCAAACCAAAACCTGATTGTTGCTGGTGTACCAAAAAGCCAAAAAGCGAAGATCGAGAAGATTGCTCGTGAACATGGTTTGATGGATGACGGCGTAAGTGAACAACGTAAGAACTCGATGGCGTGTGTGGCGTTTCCAACATGTCCATTAGCAATGGCAGAAGCAGAGCGTTTTCTCCCTCAGTTCGTAACCGATGTAGAAGGTATTCTAGAAAAGCATGGTTTACCTCAAGAAGACAATATCATTCTACGAGTAACAGGGTGTCCAAATGGTTGTGGTCGAGCAATGCTGGCAGAAATCGGCTTAGTTGGTAAAGCACCAGGTCGATACAACTTACACCTAGGTGGTAACCGCGGTGGTACTCGAGTACCGAAGATGTATAAAGAGAACATTACGGATAAGCAAATCTTAGAAGAGATTGATCAGCTGGTGGCTCGTTGGGCTGCTGAACGTGAAGAAGGCGAAGCATTTGGTGACTTCACGATTCGAGCTGGCATTATCCAAGAAGTGTTAGTATCAAAGAGGGACTTCCATGCTTGATTCTGTAGCGTCCAAACCGGAGCTAGCAGAGTTACTGACATTAACTAAGACGGAGCAAATCCTCCGTCTTGCTCAAATCAATGTCGAGCTCGAACAGCTTTCGGCACAAGAGAGAGTAAAGTGGGCATTGGATAATTTGGAAGGGGAGTTCGCTGTCTCATCCAGTTTCGGTATCCAGGCCGCCGTGATGCTCCATCTTGTGACACAACAAAAATCGGATATCCCTATTATCCTAACGGACACAGGTTATCTATTTGCAGAGACTTATCAATTTATCGACCAGCTGAAAGCGCAACTGAACCTCAACCTTAAAGTGTACCGAGCAAAAGAAAGTGCCCATTGGCAAGAAGCGCGTTACGGAAAACTTTGGGAACAAGGCGTCGAGGGAATTGAAAAGTACAACAAGATAAATAAGGTTGAACCAATGCGACGAGCTCTGCGAGAGCAAAACGTTGGAACTTGGTTCTCAGGATTGCGCCGAGAGCAAAGTCAGTCTCGTGCTGGTCTACCAATCTTATCAATCCAAAATGGCGTATTTAAATTCTTACCAGTGATCGACTGGACGAATAAAGATGTCCACTACTACTTAGAAGAACATGGCTTGAGTTATCACCCGTTGTGGGAGCAAGGTTACCTCTCTGTAGGCGATACGCACACAACGAGAAAGTGGGAGCCGGGCATGTCAGAAGAAGAAACCCGGTTCTTCGGCTTAAAACGTGAATGTGGATTACATGAAGATGACGATAATGAACAAGATGGTTCTGGCATTTAGTTGTTAAGCCCGTAAAAGCCGTGTTCAGGTCTAACAAAGAAAGCTGCTGCAAAGCAGCTTTCTTTGTTTATGGAGGTTAAAAATAAGGGTAAAAAGGATAACTCTGTGGATAAGTTGTTTGCTATCTATGGGTAAAGTTGGATAAATAAGGCTTTGATCGAAAAGTCGTCGCTTAACCATTATTTTTGCAATTTTTGCAAAATAACGCTTGCCAATGTGAGCGCGATCTCTATAATGCCTCCTTGTCGACAGGGCAGAGCTCACAAGGCTTCAAGGCGAAGTCGACAAGGTCAGAAAGAAAAACGAAATAATTTGAAAAAGTGTTTGACACAGAAAATTATCTCGCTAGAATGGCCGCCTCTTCCGAAGTGATGTGAGTCACAAAGAAGAGTAGCTCTTTAAAAATAAGAACCTATCAATCTGTGTGGGCACTCGTTGATGATAATCCAATTAGATACTTCGGTATCAAATTAGGTTTCAATGAAACGAAGTGACCATTGAATCGAAAGATTCAGCACAGTCAATTCAAACATTACT